>Ga0068857_100000819_pt1 | contig 23265 bp, 25 predicted proteins | sample KBSCornC72_FD_66591 | JGI IMG/M metagenome (GOLD analysis project Ga0068857, IMG submission 66591) | Corn rhizosphere microbial communities from Kellogg Biological Station, Michigan, USA - KBS Corn C7-2 | ecosystem: Host-associated > Plants > Roots > Rhizosphere > Soil ...
GATGTCGACGAACTCGACGGTGGCGGGCATCAGCCGGGCCGACTCCATCAGCTCACCCAGCGGCTTCAGGCGCGCGTCGGGGACGCCGACGACGCCGACGTTCGGCTCGATCGTGGCGAAGGGGTAGTTCGCGGCGAGGACGTTGTTCTTCGTCAGCGCGTTGAACAGCGTGGACTTGCCGGCGTTGGGGAGGCCGACGATGCCGATGGTGAGGGCCACGGGCGGCGAGTCTACGGAGCGGGAGCCGGCGGCTCCGAATCGTCCGGTACGCCGCGGTCGCCCGCGAGCAGCTCGCCGCGACGCGTCCACGCGTAGTACAGCACGGTGATCGAGAAGACCCAGGTGACCGCGACGATCACGGCCTCGAACGCGCCGCCGCCCCCCCGGGTGAAGATGTCGTGCTCGAGGTCGTACAGCAGGTCCATGCAGCCGAGGTAGAGCCCGGCCGCTCCGGTCGCCACCAGCCAGAGCAGGGCGGTGGGGCGACGTCGTACCACGGTGACCAGGGCCAGGACGCAGGCCAGGCCGAGCCAGAGGTCGGCGAGCGGGAACGCGTTCTCGAAGTCGTAGTAGGCCTGCGTGTGCTCGCTGGCGATCCAGTCGCGCTGGGTGAACCAGATCGTCCAGTACGTCGCGTCCAGCACGATCGCGCCCACCAGCATGACGATCACGGTGCGACGCATGCCCAGATCCAAGCAGGTGGGGTCAACGCGCCCGGCCCTGCGCAGGACCGGGCGCCGTACGTCGTGGCGGCGCTCAGTGGTGTCCGGTGCCGTCGTCACCGCCGTGCCGGCCGTGGTCGTCGCCGGCCTCCGCCTCCCGGTGTCGACCGTGGTCGTCGCCTGTCTCCGCCTCCCGGTGCCGGCCGTGGTCGTCGCCCGGCTCGGGCTCGCCACTGTGCCGCACATGGCCCGGGGGGTCGTCGGCGCCGTGCTGCCGGTGGTGACGCCCGTGGTCGTCGCCCGGCTCGGGCTCGCCGCGACGGTCCGTGACGTGGACGTGGGCGGCTGAGGGGTTGTCGTCGGTCGACGCGAACGCCGCCCACGCTCCGAGCGCCGGGGTGGCGACCAGGGCGCCGGCGGCGGCCAGGATGGTGATGCGCTTCATGGTTGCTCCTCGGGTCTCGTTCTCCGTGTCCCCACGGTCACCGAATCCCGGTCGGAGGCGCCATCGGACGGTGGTCCTAGGACCATCGGCCACACCCCGGTGGGGTCGGCCGAGGTGTCCGGAGCCCCTAGTCTGGCTCGGGTGCGGATCGCCACCTGGAACGTCAACTCACTCCGCTCCCGCATCGACCGGGTCGAGGCCTTCCTCCAGCGCCACGACATCGACGTGCTCGCCGTACAGGAGACCAAGGCCCGTGAGGACCAGCTGCCGCTGATGGGTCTGCAGGCCGCCGGGTACGACGTGGCCTCGGCCGGGATGAACCAGTGGAACGGCGTCGCCGTGATCAGCCGGGTCGGGCTGGACGACGTGACGACCGGGTTCGAGGGCATGCCCGGGTGGGGCGAGCCGCTCGCCGCCGAGTCGCGCGCGATCGGCGCGACCTGCCACGGCGTACGCATCTGGTCGCTCTACGTGCCGAACGGCCGCAAGCCCGACGACCCGCACTACGTCTACAAGCTCGACTGGCTGGCCCGCCTGCGCGACGCCGCCAAGCCGTGGCTCGACGACCAGACCGCGCTGGTCGGCGACTGGAACATCGCCCCGCGCGACGAGGACGTCTTCGACATGGCGGCCTTCGCCAAGGACACGCACGTCACCCCGCCCGAGCGCGCGGCGTTCCAGGGCTTCCTCGATGACGGGTACGCCGACCTCGCGCGGCCGTACACGTCCGACCCGGGGACGTACACGTACTGGGACTACTACCGGCAGCGCTTCGAGCGGAACCGCGGCATGCGCATCGACTTCCTGCTCGGCTCGCCGTCGCTGGCCGCGCGCGTCACGGGCGCGTTCGTCGACCGCGACGAGCGGGCCGGGCAGGGCGCGTCCGACCACGCACCTGTCGTCGTCGACCTCGCCGACTGACCTCGGTCAGCAGGACATCGAGAACGTCGTCCTGGCGACCCAGGTGTCGGTGTGCGGGCCGGTCGCGTCGTGGTAGCCGAACACGAGCCCCGTCGTCGCCGAGTCTCCCGGCGTCGGGTCCACCTGGAGTCGGAGGAAGACGTTGTACCAGCCCGCGCTCGGGTCGAGCGTCGCACCGGATGCGGTCACCCGCTCGTTCCACCGCAGGTTCGGGTCGCCGGTGACGATCCTGCCCGGCGGCCACCCCTTCACCGTGCCGGTCTCCCCGGTCGGGGCGCTCGGTGCGACCCACGACCCTGCGAGGACGACACCCTGGGTGGTGTGCAGGTCGCCGACCGAGTCGAGGGTCACCGGCGCCGAGGCCCTCACCAGCACCGGGTAGTAGAGGAACTCGGCCGGGTCGTCGCCGGGGACGAGCCGCTGACAGTCGTCGAGGTGCTTGCCGCCGGACTTGGGGCTGAACCGCAGCAGCGACGTGGGCGGTGCGGTCGTCGGTGGCTGGGACGTGGCGACGCTCGAGGTCGGGTCGGTCGGGACCGTGGGCTCGGTGGCCCGGGAGTGCCGACCGGTGTGGTGAGCCGCCGTCGGCTCCTGGGGGTCCGAGCCGAAGCAGCCGGACAGCACGGTGAGCGCTGCCATCGACACCGCCACGGCCGCCCAGCTGTGCCTTCTGTGACTCATGGGGTCCACGCTATCCACTGTTGTCGGTGGTCCCTGGCACCCTCGCACGCATGGACATGATGTCGGCCCTCCTGATCCTCCTGGTCGGGCTCGCCCTGGGCGCCACGGTGGGCGTGCTCTGGGCGCGCTCGCGACCGGCGTACGTCGACGGGCTGGGACAGGGCCTGGTCGACCAGGCCGAGGTGATGCAGGGCCTCGACCGGCTCAGCGACCAGCTCCACGACCTCGACCACGCTCGCGCCACCTGGCAGGGCCAGCTCCACCAGCAGGTGCTCGACATGCGGCTGACCACCGACGGCCTCCGCCGCGAGACCCAGACCCTCTCGACCGCGCTGCGCCGGCCCCAGGTGCGCGGACGGTGGGGCGAGCTCCACCTGCGCCGGGCGGTCGAGGTGGCCGGCCTGGTCGACCGCTGCGACTTCCTCGAGCAGGTCCACCTGCGCGACGGCGCCGAGCGCACGCTGCGACCCGACCTCGTCGTCCGTCTCGCCGGCGAGCGGTCCGTCGTGGTCGACGCCAAGGTGCCGCTCGACGCGTTCCTGGACGCCACCGCCGCCGACGCCGACCAGCGGGACGCCCACCTGGCCCGGCACGCCCGGCAGCTCCGCGTGCACGTCGAGCTGCTCGGCTCCAAGCGCTACTGGCGCTCCCTGCCCGAGACGCCCGAGTTCGTGGTGCTGTTCCTGCCGGCCGAGTCCTTCCTCTCCGCGGCGCTCGAGGCCGACGCCTCGCTGATCGAGTACGCCGCGGACCGCGGCGTGGTCCTGGCCAGCCCGACCACCCTGATCGCCCTGCTCCGCACCGTCGCCCACGGCTGGCGTCACGAGGCGCTGGCCGACCGGGCGCGCGAGATCCACCGCGTCGGACGCGACCTGCACGAGCGGATCGGGACGATGAGCGGTCACCTGGGCAAGCTGGGACGTTCCCTCGAGGGCGCCGTCGCGGCGTACAACCAGGCGGTCGGGTCCTGGGAGTCGCGCGTGCTCGTGGGAGCTCGCCGCTTCGAGGAGCTCGACGCCACCGACGACCGGCTCGAGAGCGTCCGCGTGGTCGGGTCGACGGTGCGACCGGCCGGCTCGGTCCATCCGCTGCCTCGGCGCGCCGCGAGCGGCGACGAGACGCCCGCGCATACGGTGGCCCCGTGACCACGCCTGCGGCGCGAGCTCACCCGGAGGCCCGGTGAGCGACGTGAGGGCGCGCCCGGGACACCCCCGCCTCTCGCCCGGCCGCGAGCCGGTACGCCTCGTCTGGGACGGCGTCAGCCGCGGCAGCGAGGTCGTCGCCCTGGCCAGCGCGCTCACCCTCACCGCCGCCACGGTCGAGATCGCCGTCACCGGACATCTGCGGCTCCTCTTCGATGTCTGCTTCGTGGCGATCTGCCTGGCCTCGGCCCTCCTGGTCCGGCCGCGCGACTTCTTCACCGTGGGAGTCCTGCCACCGCTGCTGATGTTCGGGACCATGGTGCTGGTCGCCCTCAACGGCACCCGCGTGATCGCCCACCGGCACGACAGCATCGTCCAAGCCGTGATCACCGGGCTCGCGCACCACGCGGTGGCGCTGTTCATCGGGTACGCCGTGTGCCTGGTGACCCTGGTCCTGCGTCAGCGCGCCAGCCGCTGAGGAGTCACTCCTCGAACCTGCTCGGATCTCCCGCGCCACGCCGGACCACCTCGGGGTAGCCCTCGGACCAGTCCACGACGGTGGTTGGCTGCGCGAGCGTCTCGCCGGCCTCGACCACGAGGTCGACCGCGTGGTCGAGCTCCTCCTTGATCTCCCAGCCCATCGCCCTCGGCTCGGTCTCGCCAGGGAGCGTCAGGGTGCTGGTCAGCATCGGCTCGCCGAGCTCGGACAGCAGCGCCTGACACAACGCGTGGTCGGGGATGCGCACCCCCACGGTGCGCTTCTTCGGGTGCAGCAGCCGGCGCGGGACCTCGGCGGTCGCCGGCAGGATGAACGTGTAGGGACCCGGCGTGGCGGCGCGGATGGCACGGAAGGCGCTGTTGGAGATCTGCACGAACTGCCCGAGCTGGGCGAAGTCGGAGCACATCAGCGTGAAGTGGTGCTTGTCGTCGAGCTCGCGGATCGTCAGGATCCGGTCGCGGCCGTCCCGGTTCCCCAGCCGGGCACCGAGTGCGTAGCCGGAGTCGGTCGGGTAGGCGATGAGCTGGTCGTCACGCACCGCGTCGGCGATCTGCGCGATCAGCCGCGGCTGTGGGTTGTCGGGATGGACGTCGACGTACGTCGCCACGGGGTGAGTCTAGGTTCGTCGCGCAGGCACCGGTCGAGCACCGGGTCGAGCACCGGTCGAGCACCGGTCGAGCACAGGTCGAGCACAGCGCGCACGCAGCCTGGCGCCGTACACCTCCGACATGACCCGACGCGCAGTTTCGCCGTTCCGCCGACGCTCCCGGACCAGCCGTGCCACCCTCGATGACATGGCCGAGAGCGGTGGGGTGCAGCGTGCGCTGCCGGGCACCGTCGTGCGCTTCGCCGCCGTCGGTGCCGTGAACACCGCGATCGACGTCGTGCTCTTCTGGGTGCTGAACGCGCCCCTCGGCATCCTCGCCGCGAACTTCGTGTCGACGTCGGTCGGCATGGCCTTCAGCTTCCTGGTCAACGGGCGTCACACGTTCGGCGCGGACCGGGTCACCTGGCGACAGGCCGCGCTCTTCCTGGCCACGAACGGGTTCACGATGTGGCTGCTCCAGCCGGTGCTGATCCACGCGGCGTACGACGTGGCGGCGACGCCGCTGATGGTCGCCAAGGTCGTGGCGCTCGGTGGCAGCGTCGTGGCGAACTTCCTGCTCTACCGGTACGTCGTCTGGCCCGACCGCGCAGCCGAACCCGCCGGAGGCGGGGTCGGCGTCAGCGCGGGAGCGTGGAGCGAGCGCACGAGCGAGCCCGCGAGGTCGTGACCGCGAGTCGACACCGCCGCCGCAGGCGGCGTCAGCCGTTCGCCGTAGGTGGCGTCAGCGCGGGAGCGTGGAGCGAGCGCACGAGCGAGCCCGCGAGGTCGGGACCGCGAGTCGACACCGCCGCCGCAGGCGGCGTCAGCCGTCCGCCGTACGTGGCCTCACGCCTTCGAGGCGGCCCGCAGATCTCGCCGCAGCTCCGGCGGCAGCGCGAAGATCAGCGACTCCTCGGCGCTGTGCACCGCCTCGGCGTCCGGGTACCCCTTCTCGGCGAGGTAGGACAGCACCCCCTCGACGAGGGCCTCGGGCACGCTGGCGCCGGAGGTGACGCTGACCTTGTCGACGCCCTCCAGCCACGCCTCGTCGATCTCGGCGGCGTCGTCGACGCGATGGGCGCTCCTGGCGCCCGCCTCGAGCGCCACCTCGGCCAGCCGGACGGAGTTCGAGGAGTTCGCGGAGCCGACGACGATCACGAGGTCGGCGTCGTGGGCGATCTCCTTGACCGCGAGCTGGCGGTTCTGCGTGGCGTAGCAGATGTCGTCGCTGGGCGGGTCGAGCAGCTGGGGGAACCGCTCGCGGATCGCGTCGACGGTCTCCAGGGTCTCGTCGACCGACAGTGTCGTCTGGGAGAGCCAGGCGACCTTGGACGGGTCGCGCACCACGATGTTCGCGACATCTCCGGGCCCCTGCACGAGCTGGATGTGCTCGGGCGCCTCGCCCGAGGTGCCCTCGACCTCCTCGTGGCCGGCATGGCCGATCAGGAGGATGTCGTAGTCGTCGTTCGCGAACCGCTTCGCCTCGTGGTGGACCTTGGTGACCAGCGGGCAGGTCGCGTCGATGGTCTTGAGGTTCCGCGAGGCGGCCTCCGCGTGGACGGACGGCGAGACGCCGTGCGCGGAGAACACCACGGTCGCGCCCTCCGGCACCTCGTCGAGCTCCTCGACGAACACCGCGCCCCGGGACTCCAGGTCGGAGACGACGTGCTTGTTGTGCACGATCTGCTTGCGCACGTACACGGGCGCGCCGTACAGGTCGAGGGCCTTCTCGACGGTGATCACCGCGCGGTCGACGCCGGCGCAGTAGCCGCGCGGCGCGGCCAGGCGAACGCCTTTCGTGGGCATACCCAGGTCGACACTCATACCGGCGAGGCTACCGGTGGGCACCGCGAACCCCGAGTCGGCGACGAGGGTCGGGGGGTGTGCTGCCCTAGGGTCTCGGCATGGCCCTGGAGACCTCCCCGTCGGCGCCCGCGCCGGTGCGGCAGATCGCCCTGGCCATCTCGCAGTGGGTCGGCCGACTGGGGGCGGTGTGGGTCGAGGGCCAGATGACCCAGGTCAGCCGCCGGCCGGGCGTCGGCACCGTCTTCATGACGATGCGCGACTCGGCCGCCGACATCTCGGTGCCGGTGACCTGCGCACGCACCCTGTTCGACAGCCTGAACCCTCCGCTGGTCGAGGGCGCCAGTGTGGTCATCCACGCCAAGCCCGACTACTACGCCAACCGCGGCTCGATCTCCCTGGTCGCCCGCGAGATCCGGCTGGTCGGGCTCGGTGAGCTCCTCGCCCGGCTCGAGCGCCGCCGCCAGCTGCTGGCGGCCGAGGGGCTGTTCGCCGCCGAGCTGAAGAAGGCGCTGCCGTTCCTGCCCCGGTGCATCGGTCTGATCACCGCTCCGAGCTCCGCGGCCGAGCGGGACGTCGTGGAGAACGCCCGACGCCGCTGGCCCGGCGTCGCCTTCGACACGGCGTACGCCGCGATGCAGGGCACCCGCGCGGCCACCGAGGTGATCGACGCCCTGGAGCGCCTCGACCGGGCCGAGCACGTGGACGTGATCGTGGTCGCGCGGGGCGGGGGCTCGGTCGAGGACCTCCTGCCGTTCAGCGACGAGGCGCTGGTGCGCGCGGTGGCCGGGACACGTACCCCGGTGGTGTCCGCGATCGGGCACGAGCCGGACACTCCGCTGCTCGACCTCGTCGCCGACCTGCGCGCGTCCACGCCCACCGACGCGGCCAAGCACCTGGTGCCCGACATGGTCGAGGAGCTCAAGGGCGTGAGCTGGGCGCGCGACCGGTTGCGGTCCATGATCCGCCAGCTGGTGGAGCGGGAGTCGCAGGCGCTCGCCGAGCTGCGGGCGCGGCCCGCACTGGCCGACCCGCGCACCCTGCTCGATGCGCGGTCCGTCGAGGTCACCGACCTGCGCGACCGCGGCCGCCGCGCGTTCGACCACGTGCTCGCCCGCGCTCACGACGACATCACGCATCAGCACGCGCGAGCCCGGGCGCTGTCGCCGCTGGCGACGCTCGAGCGGGGGTACGCCGTGGTGCAGCGGTCGGGTGGCGAGGTCGTGGCGTCGGTCGGCGCGGTGACCGACGGGACGCCGCTCCGCATCCGAGTGGCAGACGGCAGGATTGCCGCCACCACCACGGGTGTGGCGCCAGACCCGATCGAGGAGAGACATGGCTGACACGAGCGCGAGCAACGCCGACGACCGGCCGGGCTACGAGGAGGCCCGCGCCGAGCTGGTCGAGGTGGTCCGCGCACTCGAGGCCGGTGGCACGACGCTCGAGGAGAGCCTTGCGCTGTGGGAGCGGGGCGAGCGTCTCGCCACGGTCTGCCAGGAGTGGCTGGACGGTGCCCGGCGACGCCTCGACGCCGCCATCGAGCCCGACGAGGACTGACCGACCGCTGACCGACCGCTACCTCAGCCCGCCACCCTGGCGTTCGTGAGCGAGCCCGCGAGCTGCTCGAGCTGGTCCCGCGATGCCGTTCCGAACACCAGCAGCGACTCGGCCGACGAGCCATGGCCCCGCCGGGCGACGAGCGCGGTGTCACCGCCGTTGTCGGTCCAGGTGTCCCATCGCCCCACCAGCGACCCCTCGACGTTCGTCGGGGCACCCGCCTGCGGGTGCGGGTCGACGTACGTCGTGAGCAGCTCCGGCGTCGACGCCGGCGACTCGACGACCCCGACGTACTCCCCCTGCCCGGTGAGCATGGACAGCTCCATCTCCGGCGGCGTGCCGGGCGACAGCGTGATCTGGGTGGCGTACCAGCCGGACGGCAGGCGGGACGGGTAGACCACGTCGGAGCCCGCCTGCTGCGCGAACCTCACCTGGGCGAGGTAGTCGACGTGTTCCGGCTTCACGTCGAGGTCGGTCCGGTTGAGCGCGCGGAAGCCGACGTAGGCCAGGATCACCAGCAGGGTCACGATCAGGGCGCCGACCATTCCGGATGCCGAGCGCTGGTACCGGCCAGGCTGCTCGCTCACGTCACCTCTCCTGCACCCATCAGGCCTCAATCCTCACAGGTGCACCTAGGCTGCGCGCGTGCCGCCCCCTGCCGACGTCGTCGTGGTGCTGGCACTCGCCGGGATGCTCGCGGTGGCGTTCGGGCATCCCCGCGGCCGGGTGGAGGCGTCGATCGGGGTGGTGTGTGCGGGCGCGACCCTGGCCACCGGCCTGCTGACCGTCGACCAGGCGCGCGACGCGGTCGACCACCTGGCGCCGGTGGTCGCGTTCCTGGTCACCATCCTGGTCGTCGCGGACGTCTGTGCCCGCGCCGGCCTGTTCGAGGTCGCGGCGCAGTGGGTCGGCCGGTGGAGCGGGGACTCAGCGGTCCGGCTGTTCACCGGTGTGTTCGCGCTCGCCGCGGTCGTGACCGCCACCCTCAGCCTCGACGCGACGGTGGTGCTGCTGACCCCGGTGGTCCTCGCCGCCGCGCTCGCGCGGTCCGTCCCCGACGAGCCGGCCACCTACGCCTGCCTCCGGATGGCGAACTCCGCCTCGCTCCTCCTCCCGGTCTCCAACCTCACCAACCTCCTCGCGATCCCCCACACCGACCTCACGTTCACCGGCTTCGCGGTCCGGATGGCACCGGTGCTCGCCGTGGTGCTGCTCGTGGAGTACGCCGGGCTGCGACTGCTGTTCCGTGGCCGGCTCGCCGTGAGGCCGACGGGTGGTGGGGACGGGCGCCCGGACCCGGTCCCGGTCTTCCCACTGGTGGTCGTGCTGCTGATGCTCGCCGGATTCGCGGTGGTCTCGCCCATCGGGGGCGAGCCCTGGTGGGTCTCGTCCGTCGCCGCCCTGGTCCTGGTGGCCTGGGCTCATCGCCGAAGCCTGCTGCGGCCGATCCACATCCTCCACGCCATGCACCCGGGCTTCGCGATCTGGGTGCTGGCCCTCGGCGTGGTGGTCGCCGGGCTGGCGCAGGGCTTCCTCGGTGACGCCGTGCAGGACGTCGTCCCGGCGACGACGAGCCTCGACGCGCTGCTCGGCATCGCCGTCCTCTCGACACTGCTCGCCAACGTGCTCACCAACCTGTCGGCGACACTGCTCCTCGTGCCGGTCGTCGCACCGCTCGGCAGCACCGCCGTGCTCGCCGCCCTGCTCGGGCTCAACATCGGCTCCGGCCTGACCTGGTCCGGCTCCCTGGCGAACCTGCTCTGGCGGCGCACGCTGCGTCGCCACGGCGTTCGGCCGGGGACCGCGGCGTTCCACCGGGTCTCGTTGACGCTCACGCCGATCTCGCTGCTCGCGGCGGTCCTCGTGCTCTGGGCCGTCGGGTGACCCCGTGGGGAACAATGCGGGCGTGACGTCGGTGAGCAGTCCCGGGCAGCCGCGCCTCGGCCGCCCGCCGCTGGTGCTCCTCGTCCCGGCCGTCCTCGCCGTCCTGCTCCTGACCGTCCCGCTGGTCAGCCTCGTGGCGGACACGCCGTGGAACCGCCTGCGCGCTCAGCTCTCCTCGAGCGCGGTCCGCGAGGCGCTCTGGCTGACCGTGCTCGCCTCGGTGGCCACGGTCGTGCTCTGCCTGCTGCTGGGCACGCCGCTGGCCTGGGTGCTCGCCCGCGTCGACTTCCCGGGACGCTCGCTGCTGCGGGCGGCCGTGCTGGTCCCGCTCGTGCTGCCCCCGGTCGTCGCCGGCGTCGCCCTGGTCACCGCGCTCGGTCGCACCGGCTTCGTCGGCAAGCCGCTCGACGAGTGGTTCGGCGTCACCATCCCCTACACGACGACGGCCGTGGTGATCGCGCACACCTTCGTCTCCATGCCCTTCTACGTGCTCGCCGTCGAGGGCGCCCTCCGTTCCGCCGGGGAGGAGTACGACGCCGTGGCGGCGACCCTCGGCGCCGACCGGTGGACGACGTTCCGCCGGGTCACCCTCCCGCTGGCACTGCCCGGGGTCCTCGCCGGCGCCGCACTGGCCTGGGCGCGGTCGCTCGGCGAGTTCGGCGCGACCATCACCTTCGCCGGCAACTACCCCGGCACGACCCAGACGATGCCGTCCCTGATCTACACCGAGCTCCAGTCCGACCCGCTCGTCGCCCGCACGGTCAGCATGGTCCTGCTCGTGGTCTCGATCGGCGTGCTGGTCCTGCTCCGCAACCGCTGGCTGACGCGCCCGTGACCGCTCTCGAGCTGAGCCTCACGGTGCCGGGTCGCGTCCAGGCGACCGCGGTCGCAGACCGCGGCCAGGTCGTGGCGGTGATCGGGCCCAACGGCGCCGGCAAGACCTCGCTCCTCCGCGCCGTCGCCGGTCTGGTGCCCGCGGTGGGAGACCTCCGGGTCGAGGGGCGCTCGTGGGTCGACCTGCCCGTGCGCGAGCGGGCGGTGGGGATGGCCTTCCAGGGCCAGCTGCTGTTCCCCCACCTGACCGCGCTGGAGAACGTCGCGTTCGGGCCCCGCACGGCCGGCGCCGCCCGCGACGCCGCGCGCCGTACCGCCCAGGACTGGCTCGACCGGTTCGGTGTCGGCGAGCTCGCCGGGCGCAGACCACGCCAGCTGTCCGGCGGCCAGGCGCAGCGCGTCTCGATCGCCCGCGCCCTGGCCACCGACCCGCGGGTGCTGCTCCTCGACGAGCCGTTCTCCGGGCTCGACGTCGGCGTCGCCGCGAGCCTCCGGGTCGAGCTCGCCCGCCACCTCGCGTCGTACGACGGCGTCACGCTGCTGGTCACCCACGACGCGATCGACGCCCTCACCCTGGCCGACGTCGTCTGGGTCCTCGACGACGGTCGGCTCGTGCAGGTGGGGCCGCCGCGCGAGGTCGCGGCGGCTCCCCTGACCCGGCACGTCGCCCGGCTGGTCGGGCTGAACGTGCTCACCGAGGGCGACCGGTTCCTGTCCTTCAGCCCCAGCTCCGTCACGGTGTCGCCGGCCGAGCCGGCTGGGTCGGCCCGGCACCGATGGCCCGGGACGGTGACCAGCCTGGCGCCGCACGGTGACGCCGTACGCGTGCTGGTCTCGGGCGAGCACGAGCTGCTCGCGGACGTGACGCCCGCTGCGGTCGCCGAGCTGGAGCTGGCGCCCGGGCGCGAGGTCTGGTTGTCGGTGAAGGAGACGGCCGTGCGCGGCTACGTCGCCGAGACGGGGACCGGCGAGAGCTGACCGATAGGCTCCGCGCATGACGGAGCGCCCGGAACCCGCCCCCGACACCCCGGACCGCAACCTGGCCCTGGAGCTGGTCAGGGTCACCGAGGCCGCTGCGCTGGCCGCCGCGCGCTGGGTGGGACGAGGTGACAAGGACGGAGCCGACGGCGTCGCGGTCGACGCCATGCGCAAGATGATCTCGACGGTCCAGATGAAGGGCGTCGTCGTGATCGGTGAGGGCGAGAAGGACAACGCCCCGATGCTGTTCAACGGTGAGGAGGTCGGCGACGGCACCGGCCCCGAGTGCGACGTCGCGGTCGACCCGATCGACGGCACGACCCTGACCGCCAAGGGCATGAACAATGCGGTGTCGGTGCTCGCGGTCGCACCGCGCGGCTCGATGTACGACCCCTCCGCGGTGTTCTACATGGAGAAGCTGGTCACCGGGCCCGAGGCGGCCACCATGGTCGACATCCGCTCGTCGGTCGCGGAGAACATCCACGCCGTCGCCAAGGCCAAGGGTTCGCGGCCGGAAGACGTCACCGTCGTCATGCTCGACCGGCCGCGGCACGAGAAGCTCGCCGACGAGGTGCGCGCCACCGGCGCCCGGATCAAGTTCATCGTGGACGGCGACGTCGCGGGCGCCATCATGGCCGCCCGCCCGAACACCGGCGTCGACCTGCTCCTCGGCATCGGAGGTACGCCCGAAGGCATCATCGCCGCCTGCGCCATGAAGTGCGTCGGAGGCGTGATCCAGGGCCGGCTCTGGCCCAAGGACGACGACGAGCGCCAGCGCGCCATCGACGCGGGCCACGACCTCGACCCCGCGCACGTCCTCTCGACCGACGACCTGGTCACCGCCGACGACTGCTTCTTCGTGGCCAGCGGGATCACCGACGGCGAGCTGATGCAGGGCGTCCACTTCCGCGCCCATGGCGCCACCTCGCAGTCCCTGGTGATGCGCTCGCGCAGCGGGACCGTGCGACTGGTCTCCAGCGAGCACCGGTTCGAGAAGCTGCGGGGGCTCTGAGGCCGGCCCGCTCAGGGCCGGGAGCGCAGGGAGGCTCCGCCGGCGACCGCGCCGCAGACGGCCCGGATCGCGGCCGGGTCGACCACCATCCCGAGATGGGAGGAGCGCACCTCGACCGCCGTCGCCAGCGGGTCGAGGCACGCCCGCCAGTCGACGATGCCGTCACGACGCGAGTAGACGGCGGTGAACGAGACCTCCGGCGGGATCGGCAGCCGACTCTCGAGGAAGCTCGTACGTGCGCAGTCGCCGGCGACACAGTCCAGTGCCATCAGACCGGGAACGCCGGCCCGGCTCAGCCGGACCAGCGCGTCGAGGCTCCGGGTGAGCGCCACGTGGTGCGCGCCCGGAGCGAGCATGGGGCTGCCCAGGGTGACGATGCCCGAGATCAGGTCGGGACGCCGGACGGCGAGCCCGCGCGCGAGCAGACCACCGAGGCTGTGCCCGACGACGGTGACCCGGCGACCGCGTCGGGCGGTCACGGACTCCAGACGCGACTCCAGTCGCTCGGAGGCGCGCACCGTGCAGGCGACGTTGGCGTGGATGTGCGACCGATAGGTGCGGTGCCCCTGCTCGCGCAGTGCGCGCGCCAGCGCCGACAGGCTGGCGTCGCCGGCCATGAAGCCGGGGACCAGCACGACCGGATCCGCCTCTCGCAGCACCGTCGGCCCGGCGTACGGCGTGCGCCGACCGCCCACGCGTCGCTCGAGCCGCGACCAGGCGAGCCGTCCGACCTCGGTGACGACCCTCGCCTCGCGCAGCACCGCCCGGCGCCCCGGGGCGACGAAGCCCTCGGGGAGCAGGAAGTCGGCGACGGGAAACGTGGCCACGAGGATCGACGGTACGGCGTGACGCCGACGACGTCCCCGGATCCCCCCGAACGTGGCCGTGTCGTCATCATGAGGTTGACTGGACGGCATGGCCGGTCCCGCCTCCGCCACCCCCGAGACCCCGCCCCCGGCCGGCGACGGCCACGCGTCGGTGGCGGTGTCGCCGGAGCTCTTCGCCCCGGTCTCGACGGGCGTGGAGCTCTGCTACCGCACGTACGGCGACCCAGCGGGTGAGCCGATGCTGCTGCTGATGGGGCTCGCCAGCCCGCTGAACTGGTGGGACCCCGAGCTCTGCTCGATGCTCGTCCGGCGCGGCTTCTTCGTGATCACCTTCGACAACCGTGACGTCGGCCGGTCGACCAAGGTCCCCGGACGGGTGACCCGGGCGATGCTGGTCCGCGCCTTCACCGGCGGCCGGGTACGCGCGCCGTACGGCATGACCGACCTGGCGCGCGACGCGGTCGGACTGCTCGACCACCTCGGGATCGAGCACGCCCATGCGGTGGGCGTGTCGATGGGCGGGATGATCGCGCAGACGATGGCGATCGAGGAGCCGGACCGGGTGCGCTCGCTGACCAGCATCATGTCGACCACCGGTCGGCGCACCGTGGGCTGGCAGAACCCGAAGCTGTTCCCGGCGCTCCTGAAGCCGGCCCGGCCGGGCCGGCAGGCGTACGCCGACGACAGCGTGGCGATGTGGCGGCTGATCGGCTCACCGGCCTACCCACGCCCGGAGGAGCACACCCGGCAGGTCGCCGACGAGACCTTCGACCGCGGCCTGTCCCGCAGCGGCACGCTCCGCCAGATGGTGGCGGTGCTGACCCAGCCGAACCGCACCGAGCGGCTGCACGACGTCCGCGTGCCGACGCTGGTGATCCACGGCCTCGCCGACCCGATGGTCCACGTCTCCGGCGGTCGGGCCACCGCCGCGGCCGTCCCGGGTGCCGAGCTGCTCCTGGTCGACGGCATGGGACACGACCTGCCCGTCGAGCTGTTCCCGACGTTCGTCGAGGCGATCGTCCGTACGGCCCGGCGGGCCGGCTAGGGGTGGGCCCTCGCCGTCAGTCCGAGAGCCGCTCGCCGGTGCCGGTGTCGAACACGTGCACGTGGGCGGGATCGGTGGTCACGTGGATCACCTCGCCCCGGCCCGCCGCGGTGCGCGCCGCGACCCGGACCACGACGTTGGTCGGTGTGCCGGCCACGTCGCAGGTGCCGTAGACGTATCCGTCGGCTCCGAGCTCCTCGACCACCGAGACGTGCACCGGCAGGCCCTCACCAGGGCCGACCAGGCGCCAGGCCTCGGGCCGTACGCCGATCGTCACGTCACCGGCGAACGGCCTCCCCGCCGCCACGCCCAACGGCACGTCGTACGTGCCGACCCGGGCCACGCCGTCGGCGGCGGTGGCCGCGAGCAGGTTCATCTGCGGAGACCCGATGAAGCCGGCCACGAACAGGTTCGCCGGCTTGTCGTAGAGCCGGAGCGGCGTGTCGACCTGCTGGATGATGCCCTCGTCCATCACCGCGACCCGGTCGCCCATCGTCATCGCCTCGATCTGGTCGTGCGTGACGTAGACCGTGGTGACGCCGAGGTCCGCCTGCAGCCTGGCGATGTCCGTGCGGGTCTGCACGCGCATCTTCGCGTCGAGGTTCGACAGCGGCTCGTCCATGCAGAACACCTGCGGGTTCCGCACGATCGCGCGTCCCATCGCGACACGCTGGCGTTGTCCGCCGGACAGCGCCTTCGGCTTGCGCTCGAGGTAGTCGGTGAGGCCGAGCAGCCGCGCGGCCTCCTCGACCCGCTTCTGCCGCTCGGCGCCGGAGACCTTCGCCATCTTGAGCGCGAAGCCCATGTTCTCGGCGACGGTCATGTGCGGATAGAGCGCGTAGTTCTGGAACACCATCGCGATGTCGCGGTCCTTGGGCGGGACGTGGGTGATGTCCCGGTCGTCGATGAGGATCCTGCCCTCGTCGACCTCCTCGAGCCCCGCGAGCATGCGCAGAGTCGTCGACTTCCCGCATCCTGAGGGGCCGACGAGGACCATGAACTCGCCGTCGCCGATCTCGAGCTCCATGCCGGGGACGGCGGGCGCAGCGGCCCCCGGATACCAGCGCCGTGCCTTCTCGAAGGTCACTGTGGCCATGACGTACTGCTCCCTCCACCGGCAGGTACGTGCCGGACGATCCGTCGTGAAGTGGTGGCGTCACCCTAGAGGTCGGACCGGATGGCTGGACAGGGGCGGGCGTGCCGAGAATGCGCTCCTCGATCCAGAGGACGAGACGACGGCTCCGCGGCGGACCGCGGAAGCGTGACGCACAGACGACGAAATCCGTCAAGGCTTGCCAGGACCTGCGAATGGGACTAGACGTGACGTAGTTCACCTTTCTTGGAGGGAGCGCAGCATGCACGTCCCCAGGCGATCTCGGGGGGCTTTCACACCTCCCGGTCGATCGGACACACGCCGGCGGGTCGCCGGCTCGCTCGCCGCCCTGGCTACCGCGGCCGGGGTCCTGACGGCCTGCGGCAGCAGCGATGGCACGACCACCCTGGTCTGGTACATCAACCCCGACAGTGGCGGCCAGGCAGCCATCGCGAAGACCTGCAGCACGGACGAGTACACGATCACCACGCAGACGCTCCCGCAGGACGCCAACCAGCAGCGCGTGCAGCTCGCCCGCCGGCTCGAGGCGCACGACTCGGGGATCGACCTGATGAGCATCGACCCGCCGTACACCGCGGAGCTCGCCAACGGCGGCCTGCTGGCCCCGATCCCGCAAGCCGAGCAGGACAAGCTCAAGCAGCAGTCCTTCAAGGGAGCGACCGACGCGGCGACGTGGAACGGCCAGCTGGTCGTCTACCCGTTCTGGTCGAACACGCAGGTGCTCTGGTACCGGAAGTCGTTCGTCGAGAAGGCCGGCCTCGACATGAGCCAACCGGTCACCTGGGACCAGATCATCAAGGCGGCCGCTGACAACGGCGGCACGGTCGCCGTGCAGGCCAACAAGTACGAGGGCTACGTCGTGTGGATCAACGCCCTGGTCTCCGGAGCCGGCGGCACGCTGATCACCGATGCCAGCAAAGGCGTCGACGCCGACGTGACGATCAACAGCCCGGCCGGCGAGGACGCCGCCCGGGTGATCGAGGAGCTCGCCCAGTCGAAGGCCGCACCACCGGACCTGTCGATCGCCCAGGAGGGTCAGGCGGGCGCGACCTTCGGCACGCCGCAGGGCGCGTTCATGGTCAACTGGACCTACATCTGGCACAACTACGACGCCACCCAGCCCGACGTGGCCAAGGACATCGGTTACGCGAAGTACCCGGAGACGGTGCAGGGGGACAGCTCCCGGCCGCCCTACGGCGGTATCGGGATCGGGGTCAGCACCTACTCCAAGCACATCGACGAGGCCAACCAGGCCGCCGCGTGCCTGGTGGAGCCGAAGCAGCAGGCCACCAACGGAGCGATGACCGGCAACATGCCGGCGAGCCCGGCGGGTTACCAGGATCCCCAGATCCAGAAGCTGTTCCCGCCCGCTCTGATCAAGCTGTTCGAGGACAGCGTGAACACCGCCGCTCCCCGCACCGTGACGCCGTACTGGAGTGACATCTCCGGCGCCATCCAGAGCACCTGGCACCCACCCGCCAGCGTCACCTCCTCGACGCCTGCGACGTCCGCGACGTTCATCCACGACGTCCTGACCGGAAAGAAGCTGCTGTGACCGCCACGACGATTCCCAGAGAGGCCACCAAGACCTCCCCGACGGGACCCAGCGACCGATCCGTCGCGGAGAACCGGCTCGGCCAGAAGCTCGTCGCCCCTGCCCTGATCATGATGGTGCTGGTGACGGCGTACCCCATGCTGCAGGCCCTGTACCTGTCGCTGTTCCGCTACCGCCTGACGACGCCCGACGACAAGGGCTTCGTCGGACTCGGCAACTACGTCACGATCCTGACCGACTCGCTGTTCTGGAAGGACACGCTCAACACCGTGATCATCATGGTGGTCACGGTGGCGGTCGAGCTGGTCATCGGCTTCGCCTTCGCGATGGTGATGCACCGGATCATCTTCGCCCGCGGCGTGATGCGCACCGCGATCCTGATCCCCTACGGCATCATCACCGTGGTCTCGGCGTTCGCCTGGCAGTTCACGTTCTCCATCAACAACGGCTGGGTGAACTCCTGGTTCGACTGGCTGCCGGGCATCTCGTCGACGACCAACTGGTACGGCGACCACTGGCACGCCATGTTCGCGATCATGGTCAGTGAGATCTGGAAGACCACGCCGTTCATGGCCCTGCTGCTGCTGGCCGGGCTCTCGCAGATCTCCGAGGACATGCTCGAGGCGGCCAAGGTGGACGGCGCCACGGCGAGCCAGCGGCTGTTCAAGGTGATCCTGCCGAACATGCGGGCGGCGATCATGGTGGCGGTGCTGTTCCGGGCGCTCGACGCGTTCCGGATCTTCGACAACATCTTCATCATGACCAAGGGGGCGCAGGACACCGAGTCCTCGTCGTTCCTGACCTACCGCCAGTCGATCGAGCAGTTCCAGCTCGGCATGGGCTCGGCGCTCTCGGTCCTGCTGTTCCTCACCGTCTTGATACTCGCGTACCTGATCGTGAAGTTCTTCCGGGTCGACCTGGCCCAGGCGAGGGGTGAGGGCTGATGAGGAGGAAGACCGGTGTCGGCACCTGGCTCGGGTTCATCGTGATCCTGGTCTGGTGCCTCCTGCCCATCGCGTGGATCGTCTCGCTGTCGTTCAAGTCGCTGGCGGAGACCACGACCGGAAGCCCACAGTTCCTCCCGAAGGACGCCACGTGGGAGAACTACAAGGTCCTGCTGGGCATGACCGACGACAAGACCGCGTCCCACGACTTCCTGGCGGCGCTGCGCAACTCGTTCGGCATCTCGATCATCGCCACGATCCTGGCGGTGATGATCGCGACGCTGGCGGCGTACGCCATCGCGCGCCTGGACTTCAAGGGCAAGCGGTTGGTGCTCTCGCTCGCGCTGGCGATCGCGATGTTCCCGGTCGTGTCGCTGGTCGGGCCGCTGTTCGACATGTGGCGCACGTTCCACTTGTTCAACACGTGGCCGGGCCTGATCATCCCCTACATGACGTTCACCCTGCCGCTGGCGATCTGGGTGCTGTCGGCCTTCTTCCGCGAGATCCCGTGGGAGATGGAGCAGGCGGCACAGGTCGACGGTGCGACCTCGTGGCAGGCGTTCCGCAAGGTGATCGTCCCGCTGGCGGCTCCGGGTGTGTTCACCGCGGCGATCCTCACGTTCTTCTTCGCCTGGAACGAGTTCGTGCTCGCCATCTCGCTGACGTCGACCACGAAGTCGCGGACGGTGCCGGCGCAGATGTCCTACTTCGTGGGGCCCGACCCGTTCAACCCGCCGTACGTCCAGCTCGCCACGGCCTCGGTGATCGTCACGATCCCGGTCATCATCATTGTCCTGTTGTTCCAGCGCAGAATCGTCGCCGGCCTGACGTCCGGCGCAGTGAAGGGTTGATCCAATGGCTGCCATCGAGATGAAGAACATCGTCAAGCAGTACGGCGACGGGTTCCCGGCCGTGAACGACATCTCCATCGACGTGGAGGACGGGGAGTTCATGATCCTCGTCGGCCCGTCCGGCTGCGGGAAGTCCACGCTGCTACGGATGATCGTGGGGCTGGAGGACATCACCTCCGGCGACATGATGATCGGCGGGAAACGGGTCAACGACCTGGCTCCGCGCGAACGAAACCTGGCCATGGTGTTCCAGAACTACGCGCTCTACCCGCACCTGACCGTGTACGAGAACATCGCGTTCCCGCTGCGACTCGCCGGGGCCTCGAACGAAGAGGTCGACAAGAAGGTCCGGGACGCGTCCAGGACCCTCGAGCTCGACGAGCACCTGGAGCGCAAGCCCGGGAACCTCTCCGGAGGTCAGCGGCAGCGTGTCGCCATGGGCCGGGCCATCGTCCGGGACGCCGAGGCGTTCCTGTTCGACGAGCCGCTGTCCAACCTCGATGCCAAGCTGCGCGGTCAGATGCGCACCGAGATCTCGCGCCTGCAGCGCCGTCTCGGCATCACCACGGTCTACGTCACCCACGACCAGACCGAGGCGATGACGCTGGGTGACCGGGTGGCCGTGCTCAAGCGGGGCATCCTGCAGCAGCTGGCGACCCCGCGGGAGCTCTACACCAACCCGGTCAACCTGTTCGTGGCCGGCTTCATCGGCAGTCCGCCGATGAACTTCCTGCCGGCGACGGTCGAGGGCAGCTCGGTGAAGCTGCCGTTCGGCACGGTGACGATCTCCGCGGACCGGGCGAAGCGGGCGCAGGGCAAGGGCCTGCTGATCGCGGGCATCCGTCCCGAGCACTTCGAGGACGCCGCGGTGATGGAGTCCGGGAAGGCGACGCCGGGGTCGACGTTCAGGACCAAGGTCGACGTCGTGGAGTGGCTGGGGAACCAGGCATTCGCCTACAGCCCGTTCGAGGCGCCCGAGGAGGTGCAGCAGCAGCTGCTCCAGCTCGAGCGCGACCTGGACGGCGAGGCTCTGCACACGCAGCTGGTCATCTCTCTCGACAGCTCCAGCCGGGTCAAGGAGGGAGACGAGGCCGAGATCTGGGTCGACAGCTCGAAGATCCATCTGTTCGACCCGGCCACCGGAGAGAACCTCACCGTCGACGAGTCGGCGGCCGGCATCAGCCCCTCGGACACGTCGACCGCCGAGATCGCCGACAAGCAGGACTCGATCGCCTCGCCGGGCGAGCAGGAGGCCGCTAAGGAGACCTGAGCTGGCGCCGTGACGAACGCCCACCCGGGGCGGGGCGGCGCGAGACGCTCACGCCGCCCATCAGGGCGAAGCCACGGATGCGGACCACCGGACCGTTCGCGTCCAGCTCGGGTGCACCCTGGTCGGACGGACCGCTGTAGCCACCCATGATCCCGGTCCCCTCCATGATCACGTGGGTGTGCGGGTCGACCTTGATGTCGGCACCGCCCATCACCGCGTTGATCGTGAGCACGACCTCGCGCGCGGCGAACTGCGCCAGCCGCAGGTCGAGGTCCGCGCCGCCCATGAAGCAGTTCACGGTCATGTGTGCCGGCACGGTCCACACGCCCTTGCGCTCGAGGCCGCTCATGATCGCCAGGTGCCTCTCCTCGGTCGGCCCACCGGAGACGACCGGCGAGGGCGTCGACGCGGCGGGTTGCACCGAGAGGCCGGACGCGGTCTGCGCCGGGAGGTCGAGCGTGATCGGAACCAGGTCCGCGTAGGTGCGCGCGGCGTACGTCGCCTCGAGCCGCTGGTCGAGCTCCTCGAGATCGATCCGACCCTCGCCGGCGGCCTCGCGCAGCACCTCGGCCACCTTGTGCCGCTCGGCGTCCGAGATCCGCAGCTGCGAAGGGTCGTGCGCGTCCATGCCGCCCAGAGTAGACCGCAGCTGCGGAGGGTCCTACCTCCTGACGCCGACGACGAGGTCGCGCAGGATCGCCTGGTCCACGCGGTGCTCGAACCCTCGGTAGGCCTCGGTGTCGCGCGGCTCCAGGCCGGCGTCCCGCAGCAGCGCGAGCGCGTCCTCGCGCGGGCAGGTGCGGACGTTGATCGCGATCCCGACCGCTCCCCCGGGTCGCAGCAGCCGGACCCAGCCGGGGAGGGCCTCGCCGAGGAGCTCGAGCGGTCGGCGCCCCAGGCCGGCGGCCGACCGGCTGCCGTGCTGCACGCCGTACGGCGCGTCGGTGACGATCGCGTCGAAGCTCGCCGCCTTGTACACCTCCGCCGCCTCGCGGGCGTCCGCCAGCGCCGTCGAGAGGGTGATCGTGTCGCCGTCCGCCCAGGCCTGCCTGCTGGTCGCCAGCTCGACGTCGAGCCGCCGGCCCAGGGTCCGCCCGTCGCGCCGGAGCTTGGCGTTCGTCGCGGTGTGCTTGAGCCGCTTGTCCTTCAGCCACCGAGACAGGAAGGCGGCGTAGGTGTCGAAGTCGGCGCTGTCGACGTCGACCCCGGCGGCGTGCCAGCCATACATCAGGACCTGGTTCAACGTCGTACCACGGCCGCACAGCGGGTCGAGCACGCGCAGCCGGTCGGTGAGCATCCGAGCGGCGCCGCCGGAGGCCAGCACGGTGACGTTGAGCAGGAGCTTGGTGAACAGCTCGTTGGTCTTGCCCGGATACTTCAGGATCGAGAGCAGGTCGTCGTCGAGGCAGTCCAGTCGCTCGAGCGGCACCGGCCGGAAGGTCTCGTCGCCGGCCCGTTCGAACAGCGCGAACGCGGTGGAGACGTTCGCGAGATGGGCCAGGCCCGCGGTGTCGAGGTCACCCTCGAAGGTCACGTAGTCGACGCCCGCGAGCACCTCCCTGGTCGCCTGGCCGAGCCGACCGGCCAGCACGGTCTCGGCGAGCACGCCGAGCTCGGCAACGGTCAGCGCTGCCGCGGCCCGGGCGTAGACCCGGTTCGCGGACGGCGCCACGAGCAGCGCGTACGAGCTCATGGTGGTCGAGACTAGGGCCGGTTTGCGAGGATCGGGCCTCCGGCCCTGTCGGCCGGTTCCGTTCTCCGTGAGGGAGCCCGCCATGCCTGACGTCGATCGTCGTCGGTTCCTCCAGCTCGCTGGTGGGAGCGCGGCGATGTCCGTGCTCTCGTCGTCCATCGCCCGGGCCGCGTCGATCCCGGCGTACCGGCGCACCGGCTCGCTGCGCGACGTCGAGCACATCGTCGTGCTGATGCAGGAGAACCGCTCCTTCGACCACTACTTCGGGACGATGCGTGGCGTGCGCGGGTACGGCGACCCGCATCCGGCCGTGCTGCGCAACGGCAACCCGGTCTGGCGCCAGCCGTCCGGCAAGCACCTGAAGAAGGAGGTGCTGCCCTTCCGGCCGGACCTCGACAACCTCGGCCTGGCCTTCCTGCAGGACATCGACCACGGCTGGGAGACCCAGCACGACGCGTTCGCGCACGGGAACCACGACCGCTGGGTGCCGGCCAAGGGGACGCCCGTGACGATGGCCCACCTGAGGCGCCAGGACATCCCGTTCCACTACGCCCTGGCGGACGCCTTCACCGTGTGCGACGCCTACCACTGCAGCATGCTCGGCCCGACCGATCCCAACCGCTACTACCTGTGGACCGGGTGGGCCGGCAACAACGGCAAGGGGCGCGGCCCGGTCATCTCCAACGCCGAGGCGGGCTACCGCTGGAAGACCTACCCGCAGCGGCTCCAGAAGGCCGGGGTCAGCTGGAGGATCTACCAGGACACCGGCAGCGGCCTGAACCGCAAGCACAACTGGGGGTTCGACTTCCTCCACCCCTACATCGGCAACTACGGCGACAACTCCTTGCTGTACTTCGACGCCTTCCAGCACGCGAAGCCGAGCAGCGCGCTGTACCGCAAGGCCCGCACCGGAACCGACGTGAAGAACTCCGGCACGCTCTTCGACCAGCTGACGCACGCCG
>Ga0068857_100000820_pt1 | contig 23259 bp, 22 predicted proteins | sample KBSCornC72_FD_66591 | JGI IMG/M metagenome (GOLD analysis project Ga0068857, IMG submission 66591) | Corn rhizosphere microbial communities from Kellogg Biological Station, Michigan, USA - KBS Corn C7-2 | ecosystem: Host-associated > Plants > Roots > Rhizosphere > Soil ...
GAAGTTGTTGCCTCGCTCGGCTTACAATTATCCTCAATTTCCGCGTCCCGGGTATCCCGAAGCATTTCCCGCGCCTTTCGTGATAGTGTTTCCAGGGAGGATCTCGGATACAAATGAAGTCCAGCACCTGTGTTCTGCTGCTCACTCTGGCGTGTTTCATGCCGCTGCGCCTGGCGCGTGCGCAAACCCTGACCGGCGCCATCGACATTCACGCGCACTCTGATCCGGACGGCACGCCCCGCTCGATCGACGCTATTGATCTAGCGAAACTGGCAAAGAGCCGCGGCATGCGCGCCATTGTGCTCAAGAACCACTACGAGCCCACTGCCTCGCTCGCTTATATCGTTCGCAAAGAAGTGCCTGGCATCGAGGTCTTCGGCGGCATCTCGCTCGATCTCACCAATGGCGGCGTGAATCCCGCAGCCGTCGAGTGGATGACCAAGGTGAAGGGCGGCTACGGGCGCGTGGTATGGTTTCCGACTTTCGACTCAGAGCACAACGCCGCCCCCCAGCACCGCCCCTTCGCCCCAGTTGCCAAGGACGGAAAGCTGCTGCCGCAGGTAGTGAAGGTGATCGGCATCATCGCGCAGCACAACTTGGTGCTGGAGTGCGGCCATTCCTCGCCGGCCGAATGCTTAATGCTGCTCCGCGAGAGCAAGCGTCAGGGCGTAAAGAATATGGTCGTAACTCACGCCAACAGTAAGCTTGTCGACATGTCCATTCCGCAGATGCGGGAGGCTGCGCAATTGGGCGCCTATCTGGAATTCGTTTACGTGAAGCCCGGTTCTCCGGAAGCCCAAGCGCACCTTAAGGCCATTCGCGCAGTGGGCCCCGAGCACTGCATCTTATCGAGCGATTTGGGCCAAGCCAACAATCCGCTGCATCCCGACGGCCTGCTCGCGCTCTACCAGTATTTAGTGCAGCAGGGCCTCACTGTGGCGCAGATCGACCAGATGGCGAAAGCGAATCCCGCGAAGGTTTTGGGCCTCACTCCCTGATTCATGCGCCTTCTGCTAATCCTCGCCGCGGCATTTCTCGCTAGCTGCGAGCAAACGCCCGCGCCGCCACGCGATGCAACTAAAGAACCCTGGTATCGCCATGACGTCGAGCAGTTGAGTGCAATGAACCGTGAAGCCGACAGCGCCTTTGCCGCTGGCAAATCCGATCAGGCCGCGGCGCTCATCGAAAAAGGACAGCCTCTCGTCGCCCGCCTAATCGCTGTCCCAAATCCTACCTTGGAAGCCGCCGTCGCGGCATCTGATTTGGACCATCTATACGGCCGCATGCTCCTCTCCAACCACCACTACGGATGGGCCCGACTCCTCTTCCAAAAAAATCTTTCGCGCTGGAAGCACTGGCAGCCGCAAACTCCCGAGACTGCACGTCTGCTGAAGCAGGCCGAGTCGGCCATAGCCGAGTGCGACCGGCATATCCTTGAGTGAGTCGTCGCCGCGTCTGATACAATTCGCGCTGGGAGGAAACGTGTTACAAAGTCGCTCGTTCATCGCCACCCTCGCCTGCGCGCTCTCGCTAGGTCTGGCTTCGGCAAAAGCTGCCCCCGCCTTGCAGATTTACTTCATCGACGTCGAAGGCGGAGGAGCCACGCTCGTCGTTACGCCAACGGGTGAGTCCATGCTGATCGATAGCGGCAACGCCCCGCCCAATGCCGAGCGCGACACCAAACGGATCTCCGCGGCCATGCAGCTCGCCGGCCTGAAGAAGCTCGACTACCTGTTTATCACGCACTATGACACCGATCATGCGGGCGGCGTGGCCACCTTGGCCAAGATGACTGGCATTGGCAAATTTGTCGATCACGGCGATATGGATACCGCGTGGTTTCAAAACCCCAACTATGACGAGCGCTGGAAGAATTATCTCGCCGCCTCGTCGGGAAAGCGCATGATCGTGAAACCGGGCGACGGGGTTCCCTTGAAGGGGGTGCGTGTCCAGGTGGTCTCCGCGAACGGCGAGGTTCTGTCGAAGCCCATCAATGGTGGCGGCGGACCCAATCCTTACTGCGATAACGCCGAACAGAAGGAGCCGGATAAGAGTGAGAATTCGCGTTCCGCCGGGCTTCTGCTTACCTACGGAAAATTCAAATTCCTCGACGTTGGCGATCTTACTTGGGACAAGGAGATGGCTCTGGCCTGCCCTGTGAACAAGCTGGGCACGGTGAGTCTTTACCAGGCGACGCATCATGGTTTTTGGCACAACGTGTCGGGAGCGCCGCCTCACGTGATGGCGATTCAGCCCCAGGTTGTCGTCGTCAACAACGGTCCGCGGAAGGGATTCGATGGTCCGGAGAAATTTGAGAAAATTGCCAAGATTCCCGGAATCGAAGGTATTTGGCAGGGGCATCTGTCGCTCTTCAACGACAAGGATCACAACACCAAGGAAGACATGATCGCCAACCTGGAGCCTTCCGAGCAATGCCAGGCGCATTGGATCAAAGTCGCGATTGAATCCAACGGCAAATTTACCGTCACCAACAGCCGCAATGGGTTCAGCCAGACCTATCAGGCCAGGTAGCGTAAATCAGTAAAACATCTACCCTACTTCTTCGTTCGCGCGCCGCAACAACGATCGCATATAAGCGATGATGTAGGCCGTGCCGGCCCGCCGCATTCCGGATTCGCCGACCAGTTCCGGAACGTGGTCCGGCTCGGCTGCGCCGGTAAAGCGCACTTCGCGGAGCGCCTTCATCACCTGGTACATGTCCATATACCCATCATCCGGAAAGGTCTCGACGAAATGCGGCAAGGGCGAAGACACGTTGCGGAAATGCACTTCAATCAGCTTGCCCCGGCGTCCGAAATCCTGGATCATCTCGAACACGCTCTTGCCCATCTTATCGCCGCCTTCCGACCAGGTGCCGACGCAGAACGTCAGCCCCCAATAGCGGCTGCCGTTGGAAAGCTGCTCGGCTCGATGGTAGCCCTCATAATTCGTGAACAGCTTGGCCACGCCGTTCATCTTCGCGAGCGGCGGATCGTCGGGATGCAGCGCCAGCGTTACTTTGGCCTCCTCGGCGGCCGGCAGCACCGCCTTGAAGAAGTAGGCATAGTTGCTCCACATTTCGTCGGCAGAATATTCGCGATCGAACATCTGCTTTTCCACCTTATTATGGAAATCGCTGACGTCAAATTCGCGAGCCTTATAGCCCCGCCTCTCGACGATGCTAGTGGTGTAGGTATTCCCCGGATGAAAATCGTAAGACGCCACCGGGATGCCCAGGCGCCCGCAGTCACGCAGAAATGTGCAATAGGTGTCGATATCTTTGTCGCGTCCCGGACGGCCAAGCTGCACGTTCAGCGACCGGTATGCGGACTGCACGCAGGAATAAATGCCGATCCCCTGCTTGGCGAACCGCTCATGAATCGCGCGCAGCATTTCGAACGAAACCTCCTCTTCGCCAAACTCCACGCGGGCCCAACGCATGCCGATCTGCTTCAAAAATAATATGTCGTCGTCGCTAAGGCGCGAGCTGACACGGTGCGCGATCTTGGTGTTGGCCGGGTCGAATTCGTCGAGGCGCTTCGACTTAGTTTGCGCTCTCCCGGCCACCCTACCAATCAAAGGAGCGGCAGCGAGCATCGTGGTCCGTTTGAGGAAATCTCGTCTTCGGTTGTGGCTACGCAAGATGGGCTCCTATAAACGCGGTAACGCCTTCCTCGCAATGGCCTTAACGGTATCCACCGCATTTGGTCCCTTCGGTAAGCTGATTCTCAAGATCAGGCTTCCCTTCTTGGCGTATAAGTCCGCGGAACCTTCGAAGTCGGGGTTCACGAAAGCGCCACTGCCAAACTCGGGCAGCGACACCGGATTCTTGCCACCGTTCCGGCTTTTCCAGTAGTTGAGTTCGCCATCCGCCAAGCCGACCCGGATCCAAGCCGGCGCCTTCGCGGGCGTATACTCACAGGCGACTTCACCCGGCCCGCCCGGCTTGGGAGCTCCCTTCAATGGGCCGGCAATCTGTTCGAGTTCAGCCGCAGTGATCAGCTTACAAGGATCGGGAATTGCGGGCGCAGCCTCGATAGAAAGCGTAGAGCCACCAACCAGGAACAGCGCAACACCGCACAAGAACAACTTTGACAGCGATTGTCGGTCGAAGATTTGCATGTGCCTATATTTTAGCTCTTTTAGGTGTGATAACCTCCATCCGGTAGTGGGTCAGTTTGAAACTGACGCACTACCCTCCATCGCTCAGATCCCGGATTAACTGGCGGCTCCGTTTGTAACCTTTTCCAGATTCAGGACTCTGTATAACTATGCTCACGGTGGATTGCCAGTTGCTGCCCGATACCGTGCTGGTGGAGCGGATACGATCCGGCGAAGTTGGCCTTTTTGAATTGCTGATGCGCCGTTACAACCAGCGTTTGTTCCGCGTCATTCGCTCGGTGAATACAGATGATTCGGAAGCCGAGGATGTCTTGCAGGATGCCTGGGTTCACGCCTTCGAACACCTGGGTCAATTTGAAGGCAGATCCAGCTTCGCAACTTGGGTAACGAAGATCGCGCTTCACGGGGCGCTTAGACGTGAGCAACAGCGAAAGCGGTTAGTTGCGTTAGAAGACGTGAATGGGGAGATTACAGCGGAGGCCGAACAAGTGAGCTCGACTACGGATAATCCAGAACAACAAGCCTTTCAGGGGGAAATGAGGCAAGTGCTTCGATCGGCAGTGGACCGCCTGCCCAGCGCGTACCGTGCGGTATTCATGCTACGTAAAGTAGAGCAGATGAGTACGGCGGAAACCGCCGAGTGCCTGAATCTATCTGAGGAGGCCGTCAAAACCCGCCTGCACCGCTCGCGATCGCTGCTGCAGCAAGATCTGGAGAACCAGTTCGGACCGGCTACCGCGGAATCCTACTCCTTCATGGGGCATCGTTGCGATCGCACGGTGGCAGCCGTGATGCAGCGACTTGGCAACGGGAGTACGACCGTATCATTGTGAGACGACGCTGGCGTAGCTGCAACTCGATCCGATCGCTAGTATAGCTGCTTGGAAACATTATCATGCACCATCCCTTGGTCGCGAAGCAACAGCTCGCCTTGAGAAATACGAAGGCCTAATCGCGGCAGGAAGGCCGGCTCAGTTGCCGACAAATGGTAAGCGGCGACGGCGGTTCGCGGCCAAAAGGTTGTGAACGAGGCCAATCGCCACCAAAAAAGAACTTGTCCGTCCGTTGTCACTGAATGTCATCTCCGTCATCGAGATGTGAGAGCGATTCACAAATTGTTTACAAGCCTTTTACAGTTTCAACGCAACGTATATCCTCCCCACAGCTCTGGATTATCAGGAAGCCGGAGTCGGCACCGATTTCGAATACCCTCTGGTCCTAAAGGGAGGACGATTCAATGCGAATACGCATGTCATTTCGCTCTAGGAGTGCTTTAGCGGGGGCGTTGTTCTTAGGCGCTGTGATTTTTCTCGGGTTGATGGTGGAAAGAGTCCGAAGCCAATCAACGAATCAAGATTCCACCGCCAATAACGCTGTTCAGTTGGTCACGCTGGGACGCCAGATTTTCCGCTTTGACACGTTCGGTGATCAAGCGTTCTGGGGCGATACGCTTAAACTGCACCAGGCGATCGAGGGATCCGGACTCGGCGGAATTGGGCCGGGAGTCAGTCCAAAAACGGCGCTCGCCGTTGGATTAAAGATTGATGTAGATGCCCTGCCAAACAATTTGGTCGAGCGGGTCAAGCACGGCAACGTCAATCTGAACGATCCCGCTGTTACCGTTGCGCTACTTAAGTTGAATGCGGTTGTTGGCGTTACCGGTGTTTTCGATTCGACGGGAGCGCTTAAGTCCATGGGGATTCAGTGCGCATTGTGTCACTCCACCGTCGACGACTCCGCGCCTGCGCTGTGCGCGGGCGTCATTCAGCCGAACCCGGGCACTGGGTGCATCGGGCATCGTCTGGATGGCTGGCCCAATCGTGATTTGAACGTGGGCGCAATCATCGCGCTCGCACCCGATCTGACCGTCGTCGCAAATCTCTTGTCCACAACTCAGGCAAACGTAAGAAGTGTCCTCAACACTTGGGGACCCGGAAAATTCGATGCCGAATTGTTCCTCGATGGCAAAGCCTCAAATCCCCAGCAAATAACTGACGGAACCGTTACTGCTACGAATGTGCCGGGCGCGACGCTGATTCCGCCTGCGTTCGGTCTGGGAGGAGTGAATCTTCACACTTGGACGGGTTGGGGATCGGTTCCCCACTGGAATGCCTTCGTCGCGACGCTCGAAATGCATGGAAAGGGCAGATTCTGGGATCCGCGATTGAATATGGGTGGACAGTTTCCGATCGCGGCCACTAACGGTTTCGGAGACTTAAGATTGCCCAACGGGCAATATATTAGTCCCGATGACGATATGGTCACATCCAAACTGGCAGCTCTGCAGTTCTATCAACTGGCCATCGCTTCGCCGCAACCTCCTGCCGGAAGCTTCGATGCGGCGGCCGCCGCCCGCGGCGATGATCTGTTCAGCGGAAAGGCCAAGTGCAACAACTGCCACGTCGAACCGCTCTGGAGCGACTCGGGCTGGAACTTGCACACTCCTTCCGAAGTCTGTATCGACAGTTTTCAAGCCGACCGGGCACCGGATCACCGATATCGAACTTCACCCATTGGTGACTTGTTTACTCATTCCAAGGGTGGGTTTTATCATGACGGACGTTTCCCGGCGCTTACGAATGTTGTCGATCACTACAACACCTGCCTCTCCCTGGGTCTTACGAGCAGCGAGAAAAGCGACCTGATCCAATATCTGCTGAGTCTAACGTTCGGGCCTCACCCTTCCGGAAAGAAGTCAGGTAAGGGGGCCTCAGGCTCGAATGGACATTAGGTGACAGCTGCACATGACATGCCTAGAGCACCCGCACGGTCGGCCCTCTAGAGCCGAACTTGATTCCCTCATTACCAAAGGAGACCTATTATGATTTCGCAACTACCCTCTGGACCACCAATGAAATTCCGCTGGCTGAAGCTCTCTATTTGCGCTTGTCTCGCTTTCGCTGCGATTAGCGCATCAGCCCAGACACAATTGGACCCGAACCAGACCAATGGCTTTGGCAACGGTAAGTTGGTCACGTTCACTTACCTTCAGAATTTTGACTGCGTCGACCAGCCGACACTGGACCTCGATTTCAACGGGATCAAGGCCCAGTCCGATCCGAATGAGATGCAAACGCCGATTTGCCAGGTGGTGACCGAACCCACAGCCGACCCAGCCGGCCGGGGAATTAAACACACGGCGCATCTCTATGTACTGGTTCCCATGTTCGGCAGTGACACCAATCCAAATGACGCTATGGCCTGCCCTGATGGAGGGCGCCCCGGCGAACTGTGTGGACCCGCGCTCGGCCGCGCCCTGATCTCGCTCTTCGGATTCGTACCGGAAGCTTGGAAGACGCATCCGGCCGTCTCGACCCAGTGCCCCGATCCGAATAACGCTGTGCCCGGCACGTGCACCATGCACGCTTCCTCGGTCGACCTTTCCGTCCTGCTGAATGGAACCGGGAAGACAGGCCCGCCGACTGCGCCGGTCTTCGTGCCCACCCCGAATCACAGCCACGTGGTCGACAATTCGCGTGTGAATACTGAACCGATTTGGTGGGAAGTCAGGCCGGTTCTAGTCATGTTTCAAAGCGACTGGCCGGCAGCCGATGGAAGCAGCGGCATCACCTCGTCAAAAGAAATGGACGATGTGGAAGCGGCTGGCAGAGCGGTCGAAGTAGGCTCTAATTTCTTCCTCTTCTTCAGTTCTCAACATAGTTCCATGAGCGGCATGAACCATTAGGGTAGGAGGACGACGTCCCGTGCGAGATCTTGCCGAACATTCGCGGCTTTATCGTGGACAGGAATCGTTGGTTGCATATTTGCCTCTAGCCCTACCTAGCAGCTGCTAGCAATCACCCGACGTTCGGAAAAGGCTCCGCCCCTGACCACTTGGCCGGACAAGGGTGCATCCAGCGGTTCATGCGACAGATCCCGCTCGCGGGCGGAGTCCCTATCCGGCCTTCTCGCAGTTGATCATCCACGGGATGCCGAATCGGTCAACCAGCATCCCGAAGCGGTAGGCCCAGAAGGTCTGCTGAAACGGCATTTTCACAGTACCTTGAGCCACCAGTGCATTGAATATACGTTCTGCCGCCGCCGGGTCCTGGAGCTGAAGCGATACCGAGGAACCTTTGGGTTGTTCGTAGTGCTGAGGCGGGGCGTCGGAGCCCATTAACAGTTGGCCGTCTACACTCAAACAGGCATGGAGGATCTTATCTCGCCATTCTGGTGGACTGTGTTTCTCCGCTGGCGTGCCCCCGTGCGGAATCATGGCTTCGATTTTCCCGCCGAGACACTGCTCATAGAATTTAAAGGCCGTTTCGCATTGTCCGTTAAATAGAAGATAAGGGTTCAGTTGCATTATCGTGCTCCTCATGAATCGTAATGATTGAAAACTCGTGCTGCGGGAATTTCAAAAACTGCCGCCGGCAATCGCCCCCACAATCAGAAACGGTTCCGCGCCTGACACCACAGGGCTGGGCAACGGCGTATCGAGAGGCTCATGCGACAGATCCTGCTCGCACGCGAAATACCTCACGAACGGACGGCGTTGCAGCGTAACATGGTCGCGGACGGCGCCTTGCAGCATCGGATAGCGTTCCTCCAGGGCGTCGAGAAGGCCCCCGATGGTAAAGGCCTTGACTTCCAGCGTGACCTCGCTCCCGGCACGTCCGAGCGTTCGCAAATGCGCCGGGAGTATCACTCGAATCATGCGAGTGTCTGGACTTCAACGCTAAGCACAGCCGGGAGATCGTGTACGATGGGAGCCCAGCTATCGCCCGCGTCCGCCGATGCGTACACCTGACCGCCGGTGGTGCCGAAATACACGCCGCATTTGTCGAGCGAATCCACCGCCATCGCGTCGCGCAGCACGTTCACGTAGCAATCTTTTTGCGGCAAGCCCTTCCTGAGCGCTTCCCATTCGTTGCCACCGCTCCGGCTGCGGTACACACTCAGTTTTCCGTCGAGCGGGAAGTGTTCCGAGTCGCTCTTGATAGGGACGACGTAGATGGTCTCCGGCTCGTGCGCGTGAACATCGATCACGAATCCGAAGTCGGTCGGCAAGTTACCGCTCACTTCCTGCCAGGAGTCGCCGGCGTTATCGCTGCGCATCACGTCCCAGTGCTTTTGCATGAACAAAGTGCCCGGGCGCGAACGGTGCATGGCGATGCGGTGGACGCAATGGCCGACCTCGGCATCGGGATCGGGAATATGCTGCGAGTGCAGACCGTGATTGATGGGACGCCAGCTCTTGCCTGCGTCATCCGTGCGAAAGGCTCCTGCGGCCGAAATAGCGATATACATTCGCTGCGGGTTGCTCGGGTCGATAACGATCGTGTGCAGGCACATGCCTCCTGCGCCCGGCGCCCAATGAGGGCCCGTGCCGTGCCCGCGCAATCCCGATAATTCACTCCAGGACTGTCCGGCGTCCGAAGACTCGAACAACGCGGCGTCTTCCACTCCGGCATAAACCTTGTCGGGGTCGCTCAGCGAGGGTTCCAGATGCCAGACGCGCTTGAATTCCCACGGATGCGGCGTGCCGTCGTACCACTGATGCGTGCCGGGGACGCCAGCGTACACGAATTTGTTACCCACCGGCTCCCACGTCGTTCCGCCATCCTTTGAGCGTTGGATCTGCTGCCCGAACCATCCGCTGGATTGTGACGCGTATAGCCGGTTCGGATCGGCCGGCGACCCCTTGAGGTGGTAAATTTCCCAGCCCGCAAAATGCGGACCGCTGACATCCCACTTCTCGCGTTTTCCGTCCGACGTCAGGACGAACGCGCCTTTGCGCGTTCCCACCAGTACCCGTACTTGGCTCATGTCTTTCGCTTCCCTTTCTGACGCCTTTACCCGCGGCTCTCTACGAGTTGCTTTTCCAGTTCACGAGCTTCCTGAACCGCTTTGCCCGGCAAAAAATCGGTGAATTCGTAAAACTGGCGCACTTCAATCTCGCTTTCCTGGCCCTCGCCGTGGGGAGCTGGAACACGCTTCGCCCACTCAATCGCCTCCGCCTTCGATTTAACGTCAATAATCCAGTAGCCGCCAATCAGCTCCTTGGTCTCAGCAAAGGGACCGTCGATAACGGTGGTCTTGCCGCCCGAGAATTTCACGCGAGCGCCCTTGGAAGTCGGCTGCAGCCCGGAAAGGTCCACCAGAACCCCAGCCTGCATGAGTTCCTTGTTGTACTTCCCCATCGCGTCCAGCAGCTCTTCGCTGGGCAACTGGCCAGCTTCGCATGCCGGGCTGGATTTGACGATCATCATAAAACGCATGGTTGTTTCTCCTTTTTGGTTTGCTTGAGAACTTCTACCGTTGAGTCGAATTCGGCGCCGCGAAATCGACAGACTTTGAAATTAAATCTGTGGGCAGACTCGTAACCTCCACCACCGGCCGGATTTCCACAGTACCCCAGCGGCCTGCGGGGATGCGCCCGGCTATGTCGATCGCGACATCCAGGTTTTCGACATCGATCAGGAAATAGCCTCCCAACTGTTCGCGGGTCTCGGCAAAAGGACCGTCCGTCACCAGACGCTTGCCATCGCGAAGCCGCACGCTAGTTGCCGTCGACGTCGGATGTAGCGGAGCGGCGGCCAAATACTGGCCCTTTGCGTTGAGCTCATGCGCAAACTGCGCGGAGTCCAAGTAGCACGTCTCCCGTTCAGCCTCGCTTAAGCCTTGCTCGTCCAGGTAAATCAACAGCATGTATTGCATGTGTATTCTCCATCCCTTAATCGAACGACGAAAGCGCAAATCGACACCGACTCAATAATTTTTCTACCATCTTTACATGCACCGGGTGTCGGACGAAGCCGTCGAAACGGTCTATCGCGAGGAGTGGGGCCGAATTGTCGCGACGCTTATTCGCCTAGTGGGCGACTTCGAAGTGGCCGAAGAAGCTGCGCAAGAAGCATTTACCGCTGCGGTCGATCAGTGGCGCACCTCCGGCGTCCCCGAATTCCCACGCGCCTGGATTATTCAGACGGCCCGCCACAAGGCCATTGACCGCTTACGCCGGCAGAAACGGCAGAACCAAAGGATTGAATCGTACGCGGCATCCGGGCTGGGTTCCACCATCGACGAGCCGAATTACGAAACCGATGAGATCCCAGACGATCAGCTTCGTCTGATCTTCACTTGCTGCCACCCCGCGTTGGCGGCGGAAGCCCAGGTCGCGCTGACGCTGCGCACTTTGGGCGGTTTGGACACCGACGAGATCGCTCGCGCGTTTCTTGTCCCGCCGTCCACCATGGCGCAACGCCTGGTGCGCGCCAAACGCAAGATTCGCGATGCCCACATCCCCTACACGCTGCCTGCGGCCAGTGATATGGTGGAGCGTCTCGACGCGGTGCTGATGGTGATCTATCTGATTTTCAACGAAGGCTATGCAACCACCAGAGGCCGTCTGCTGCGAACCGATCTCTGCGGCGAAGCCATCCGCCTCGCTCGAACGTTGCGGATGTTGTTCTTGCCGCAACCGCCGGCGGAGCTAGATGGCCTTCTGGCATTGATGCTGCTTCACGATGCGCGGCGCGATGCGCGTCTTGACCGCGCAGGCGATCTCATCATTCTTGAAGACCAAGATCGCAGCCTGTGGAATCAGACGCAGATCTCCGAAGCACAGCCGTTGGTGGACGCAGCGCTTCAGGGAGGTCCGCGACCGTACGCGATACAAGCGGCGATCGCCGCCGTGCATTGCCGCGCAGGGCGGGCTGAGGATACGGATTGGCGGCAGATTCTCCAACTCTATGACGTCCTGGAAAAATTTCAACCCTCGCCCATCGTGTCTCTGAACCGCGCTGTGGCGGTTGCCATGGTTGACGGCCCTCAACCGGCACTCGCGCTCATTGACGCCATCGCGGCGAGCGGTGATCTTGACGGCTACCACCTCTTGCATTCGGCACGGGCCGATATGCTGCGCCGTATGGGGTCCGGGGAGGAGTCGGCCAAAGCCTACCTGAGAGCTCTAGATTTGGTGACCAATGACAGTGAACGCCGCTTTCTAGAGCGGCGTTTAAAAGAAGTTAAAGGATAAACTTAATCCTTTTCCCGAGATTTGTACCGACCCGAAGGCTACCGGGCACTCTTCACGTGTAACTCGAATTTACTGACTCTAAGCTCTAGACCGTTAAGCGTTTCAGATACGCGACGCTTTGCTGGGTAAGCTCCCAGTTCTGTTCGACAAAGTAGTTCTGGATTCCGCCGGTCCTTGCCGCCCGGAAGGTCTTGGCCCAGTCGATACTGCCCTTCCCGACCGCCGCCTGCGGCCTTCGACCGTCGCGGAGCGGGGCATTCATATCCACATCCTGCACGTGCATCGAGATGAATCTGCCAGGGTACTTCAGGAAATAGTCTGCTCCAACCAAACCTGAGTTGATCGTCGACATCTGGAACTGATACTTGACCAACTTCGGATCGAGCAAATCGAACAGCAGATCGTAGGTCCGCTTGCCCTCAACCATCGAGACTTCGAAGCCTTCGTTGTGCAGGGCCTGCTGAATGCCGGCCTTGGCGGCAACGGCCGCGATCCGGTTGTATTTGTCCGCTGCCTTCTTCACCTGATCCATGGTTGGATGGTCATCGCCGTTGCCGTCGCCGAGGCTATTCGTAAGCATCTGGCTAACTCCGACTTCCTTGGCCCATTCAATGCATTTCTGCTGCCTGTTGCGGAGTTCATCCAGGCTGAAGTGGCAGCTCTCGGCCTTCAGTCCGTGATCGGCCAGGATTTTCTTCACTTCCTTTCCGTCTGCAAGGACCTTGAATTCGCCGGTGTCGAGCCGATCCGGCGAGCATAGCTCGAGCCTGGTTACTCCGATCCCGGCCATCATCTTGACGAACGCAGGAAAGTCTTTCAGCATCGAGCGGAGCGGATAGATCTGGCTCCCAAGCGGCAGGCTCAGCGGATTGGCATCGAGCTCGATAGCATTCGCGGAGATAAACGCCACGCCGGCGGCTAGAAATTCTCTTCTCGATTGTGCGGCCATTAGAAACACATCGTCTCACAAGAGCGCCACCCAAATTCGGTATATACTACGAAACCGACGGCGAAAGGTACCGGACCAAGATGCACACTCACAATCACCCTCACCAACACTCGCACAATCACGCTCACCCTCATACGCACAGCCACTCGCGCCGCGACTTTTTCGGAACACTCGTTAAGGGCACGCTCGCCGGCGCCGGCCTGCTGGAACTCGGCCACTACCGCGCGGCCTGGTTCCGAGCCATGGCGGCCACTGCGGACACGCAGCTTTTCGACATCGAAAATGTGGCTCCCGGCGTTTTCTTCGCCCGTGCCCGCGCGCAGGCGCTGGTCAATGCCAACGCAGCTATTTTCGTCAATGCGAACGACGTGCTGGTGGTCGATTCGCATTCCAAGCCTTCCGCTGCTGCGTCGCTGATAGCTCAAATCAAGAAGGAAGTGACGCCCAATCCGGTGCGCTACGTCGTGAACTCCCATTTCCACTGGGACCACACGCAAGGCAATCACGCGTACCGCGCCGGCGAACCGAAGATCGATTTCATCGCGAGTGAGGCCACCAAGAAACTGATGTCCGATCTGGCTCTCCAGCGGTTGAAGGCATCGCTCGACGACGTGCCCAAACAGATTGACGCCATGCGTGCCCGCGCCGCGAAAGCCGCCTCGGCGGCCGAGAAGGCTTTTTGCGCCGAACAAATCCGGCAAATGCAAGCTTATCAGCAGGAGATGAAGAACTACGCGCTGGAATTACCCACCATCACTTTCGCCACATCGCATGTGATCAAGGACAAGGCCTATGAACTGCACATCGAGTTTCACGGCCACGCCCACACCGCAGGCGACGTAGTGGTGTACTGTCCGCAGAAGCGGGCGATCTCGAGCGGCGACATGATTCACGGCATCCTGCCTTTCATCGCCGACGGATTCCCTAAGACCTGGCCCAAGACCATCGACTCCGTCGCAGCGCTCGATTTCAACCGTCTCATGCCCGGACATGGCCCGCTGCAGCAGGGACGCCAGCCAATGACCAGCCTGCGCAACTATATTGAAGAGCTCACCTCCAAGGTCGACCGCGGCAAGAAAGAAGGCAAGACGGTGGCCGATCTGCAAAAACTCTTGACCGCCGCGTCGCTGAAATCGCTGCAGTCCGACGGCTATGCCAAGTATGTGGCGGACAACACGTACAGAACCTTCCCCAACTTCGGCCCCGCTGCGGGTTTGCAGCGCGATATCAACATCAACATCGGAGAGATCTACAAGAATCTGGATCGCCTTTAGCCCGATTCCCGAGGCTGATCCGGTTTGAGAGCCGTCACATCAAGAACCTTCCTGATTGCGCGCTTTTGCTGGGTGCGTCTGGGGCGAGCAGACCCTCGTCAACGCCAACGCGGGAATCTTCGTCAATGCGAATGGCGGCAGATGCAGATCCAACAGTAAGAGATGAAGAACCACCCGCTGGAGTTGCCCGCCATCGCCTTTGCCAACTCGCACGTGATCGAGAAAGAGGCTGAACCCGTGTTAGGATGGGGATGGATTTTGTTTTCCGGGATCGCCGTATGGTCATATTAATTACAATTGTGCACGTGGTTGTGTGTTTGTTTCTGGCGGTAGTCGTGCTGCTGCAAAGCGGCAAGGCGGCCGATCTGGCGGGCGCGTTTGGCGGCATGGGATCGCAGACCGTATTTGGTCCGCGCGGTTCGGCGACGGTATTGTCGAAGGCCACCACCATAGCAGCGGCTCTGTTTATGGTGACTTCGCTGACGCTCTCGATTCTCTCGACGCGGGCCGGCAAGGCTTCCCCGGCGATCTTCCAGAAAGTCGTCCCCGTAACCCAGCAGAAGGCTCCCGCTGCGCCGGGCACGATTCCGATAACAGCGACCCCAGTCATCGGCGGCAAGGAAGGCGCTCCCCAGACCATTCACGTTCCGGTAAATCAGGCGCCGCCGGCACAGAATCAGCAGAAAAAGTAAGCCGGGGCGGATTCTTCGGAATCCGTGTGAGTCTCCACCTGCGGAGGTGGCGGAATTGGCAGACGCGCGAGGGTAGCAGTCGGGCGATCTTTGGAATCAAAAGTTTGCGATCTTCCTAAGAAGGAAGTGAGCATGGTGTGCGGTCATGGCGGAATTGGCAGACGCGCAAGCTTGAGGTGCTTGTACCGGAAACGGTGTGGAGGTTCAAGTCCTCTTGACCGCACCAAGAAATAGAACTCCGACAGCGTACCCGTCCTTCAGTTCACGTTGTGATTCATATCGGCGCGATTCGAGTGGGGGAAAGCAACTGTCGGCCGTCTTCGGGATTCCCTCAACTTAAACAGCCGTAAGTTGAAGAGGCGAGGAAGCCTGCCCGGCGGTCATGGACTGCGATCAGCGTCGAATCTTCCAAACCGCCCCAATACCAAAGCGCCGGTCGAACATGATTTTCGTTTCAAGCTTGCCTGACTCAGTATTGCTCTGGTAGTGTTCCAGCCGACAGCCCGGCATCGGCCCACCCCGCCCCGTATAGCGTAGAATTGACGCTGAATCTATGAAGATCACCTCCGGAATCGCTCTCCTAGTTGGTGCCGTCGCGCTGTTGTTCATCCTATCGCCCAACGGCTTTGCCCTCGCCCGCCCCGGCGTTGAATTCAAGATTTTCCAATTCCCCGCCGACAAGATCCCGCGCATCGACGGCGACACGTCGGATTGGTCCATGGTCCCCGATTCCTATTCCATCGGCATGGATCAGCTCAAGGAAACCGTAAACGGGCGCGGCTTTAACTACGACAAGAAAGACCTCGACGTGAAGGTCAAAGTCGGCTGGGTGAAGGGTCTCAATCGCCTGTATTTCTTGTATGAGGCCTACGATAATTTTTGGGATTTCGATGATCACAGCCGCCACAACGATATTTTTGAGCTGGTCGTCGACGGTGATCTCTCGGGCGGGCCGCTGATCACCACGCTTCATCCGAATTCGAAACTGATTGGCGACGATGCATTCTTCCAATTGCACGGCGTGCACGCTCAGAACTATCACATCTTCACGCCTGCGCCGGAGCGGGACTGGGCTTTCGTCTGGGGCGCCCAGCCATGGATTAAGGAACTGCCGTGGGCGAACGCAGCCTACAACTACAATTTCAAGCACGGCGAATCCGGCAAGCTGATTCTCGAGTTCTGGATTACGCCCTTCGATTATGCGCCCGCCGACGGTCCGGAGCGCGCCGTGGTCTCGAAGCTGGTCGAGAACAAGCTGATCGGAATGTCTTGGGCGGTTCTGGATTACGATGGTCCGGAAGAGAAAGACTACAAGGGATTCTGGAATCTCTCACACACCGAACATATGTACGGCAATGCCGACGAGCTTGTCGCTTTTCGTCTGATGCCGCTGGAGGCGAAGTTTCAGAAGCCCATCGATGCCCACTGGTCATTCAAGATCCTCGACATGGATCGCCGCCTGCTGGCTTTTCAGGACGAATCCACGGGCAAGATCACTTCCTGGCGCTGGGATTTCGGCGACGGCACTAGCTCGACGGAGCAGCATCCGATTCATCGGTACCAAAAGGCCGGCGAATACACCGTAAATTTGTATATTGAGGGGCCGGGCGGCAAGTCGCGCTGGACTAAGGTTCGCAACGTGGCGGTGCGCTAAGTCGGCAGACGCGACTGGCCCGCGCGTCCCGCCAAATGGGGGGCTTGCCACCGGGCTCGCGCGCGCTCATAATTAAGGCGTTTAGAAACTATGTGTTTCGAGGGCCAAAGCTGCTTCCAATGATGACAAAGAAGCTAGACATCACACGGGGTCGCGGGATTTTCGGACTTGGGTTCTCGCTCCTCCTGGTTAGCGCCAGCCTTGGTATCGCAGGCGCGGGTCACGAAGCTCCCGTGGCCGATGCGGTAGAGCGTGGCGATAAGCAGGCGGCTGCGTCCTTGATCAAGAGCGGCGCCGATGTGAACGCAGTGCAGAGCGATGGCGCGACGGCCTTGCATTGGGCGGCCTACCTGAACGATGCCGAGACGACCGCATTGCTGTTGCGCGCTGGCGCGAAAGTGGATGCGCGCAACGACCTGGGGGTCACACCTCTGGCCCTCGCTGCTCAGCAGGGCGGCGCCGCGGTCATCGAGCAACTCCTTAAGGCGGGTGCCAAGCCGAATGATCCCGTGAATTTCGTGGATGCCGGAGAAACGCCCCTGATGCACGCAGCGCGGTCCGGCAGCGTGGACGCGGTAAAGGTGCTCGCGAAAGCCGGCGCGGACTTGAACGCTAAGGAGAACTGGAACGGACAGACGGCGCTGATGTGGGCGGCTGCCGAAGGGCACGCCACGGTTATTGAGACGCTGATTGAGTTCGGAGCCGACATCAAGGCGCGGTCCAACGCCGGAACCACGCCCTTCATGTTCGCCGTGCGGAAAGGCAACATGGCCTCGGTCAAGGCCATGCTGGCGGCGGGCGCGGACGTGAACGAAAAGCGAACCGATCTTGCCACGCCCCTGCTGGTAGCGATCATTAACGGGTACGAAGACATCGCGGAACTGCTGCTTGATAAGGGAGCGGATCCGAACGCTGAAGGCGGATCGACCGAACTGACGATACAAGGCATGCGGGCCAAGCCGCAGAAGATCGTGCTCAAGACGCCGACCTTCCGTGAGCAGCTGCGGGACGTCGGCAGTGAGGGCGGAAACGGAAAGAACAACACCTTCGGCAAGCCGCTGCAGGCTGCCGTGCACGTCGCCAACTGGCACATCAGTGACGAATTCATTTCGGCGAACGTCGACCGGCTGCGCCTCATCAAGGCGCTGGTGGCACACGGGGCGGATGTCAACGGACGCAACACTGACATGGAGCCCAGGTGGTCAGGCGCCCGGTATCGCCACCGCCTTGTGGGGGCAACCGCATTTTTGTTTGCGGCCAAGGCCGCCGACGTCGAGGCGATGCGCCTGCTGCTGAAACTGGGCGCGGATCCTAACATCAACACCGGCGTCAACATCACGCCGCTCATGGCGGCCGCAGGCATAGCGTGGGCCTCAAATCAGGAACGCGCCAGCGAGGAACAGGTGCTGGAGGCGGTTAAGCTTCTGGTCGAAGAATGCGGCGCCGACGTCAATTTCGTGGCCGACACCGGCGAAACCGCGATGCACGCGGCGGCCTACCGGGGCGCCAACAGCGTGGTTCAGTATCTGTTCGACAAAGGCGCGAAGCTCGACGTGGTCGACAAAAGCGGACGTACGCCGCTGACTATCGCCGAGGGTGTGGAGTACGGCAATTCCTTCGCTGCGCAGCCACAGACGGCCGAACTTCTGCGTAAACTTGGAGCGAAAGAAATACCGTGTCCGAATCTGTGCCCAAACTTGATCCCAGAAGACAAATTGCCGCCCGAGGAGGCCAAGAAATGAGACCCGGATGGCCTGCGGTTGTTGCTGCAGGGTGTTTCTTTGTCGCCGTAGCCTATAACCTGCGCGGCAGCCCGCAGCAAAGCAGCGATACCTCGTCCCCGCACGTGTCAGCCCCCACGTCGGCCGTTGCCGACCGGCAGGCGGTCCTCAGCAGGTACTGCTTCATGTGCCACAACGAGAAGCTGAAATCGGGCGGACTCGCGCTCAGCACGCTGGATCTGGGGAACTTGGGCAAAAATCCCGAGAAGTGGGAAAAGGTTGTTCGCAAGCTGCGCACGGGCGCCATGCCGCCGGGCAAAATGCCGCGGCCCGATAAGGCCACTACCGAAACCATAGTCTCGGGAATCGAGGCCGATCTCGACCGGGCTGCACTCGACAATCCCAACCCCGGCCGCCCGTCGCTACAGCGCCTGAACCGCTCCGAGTACCGCAATGCCATCCGCGATCTGCTCGCGCTTGATATTGACGCCGCTTCGATGCTACCGGCCGATGCCGCGGGCTACGGGTTCGACAACAATGCGGATGCGCTATCGCTGTCTCCTGCACTGACGGAACGCTACCTCGGCGCGGCGGCGAAAATCAGTCAGATGGCGCTGTCGCGGCCACGCGGATTGCCGACTCCCGAAACTTTCTTCGTGCCTACCGATCGCAATCAGGCAGTCCGCGTCAGCGACCAGCTGCCTTTCGGGTCGCGTGGGGGGCTCGCGGTGCACCACTATTTCCCCGCCGATGGCGAGTACTTGTTTGAAATGCGTCCGAAAGAGAGCGGAGTTGCTGGCGGGTTCGAGGGCATCACCGCGGAAGTACATCAAGTCGAGGTCAGGTTGGACGACGTCAAGGTCTGGGCCGGTACGATCGGCGGGCCAGAGTTCGTTCATAAGCGCGGACCGAACGCGGGCGGCGCCACGGAAGAGGAGATGAATAAGAAGATCCTCGAGGGGCTCAAGTTCCACGTTCCGGTGAAGGCCGGTGAGCATTTGATTCAGGCGTATTTCATCGCGAAGACCGAAGCGTACGTCGAGGATCTGTTCGACCCGTCCATCCGGCGCGAAAATTATCGCAACCCAGCCGGCCCGCCCAAACTTTCGACGCTGACCGTCACGGGTCCTCAGACCGGCACGTCGGCGGTCTCGGATACGCCGAGCCGGCAGCGAATTTTGCTGTGCACTCCTCAGTCAGCAAAGGACGAGGTGTGCGCGAAGAAGATTATTTCAACGCTGGCGCGGCGGGCGTACCGTCGTCCGGTGACGGATGCCGATCTTCAGGTGCCTCTGGTTTCATTCCGCAGTGGCCTGGCCCGCGCCGGATTTGAGTCGGGCATCGAGATGGCTCTGCGCAGCATCCTGGTGAGCCCCAACTTCCTGTTCCGTTTCGAGGATCAACCCGCGGGTCTGGCAGACCATGCTCCGTATCGGATCAGCGACCTGGAGCTGGCGTCGCGGCTGTCGTTCTTCCTGTGGAGCAGCATCCCGGATGAGGAACTGATTGGCGTCGCGGAAAAGAAGACTCTCCACCAGCCCGAAGTCCTGCAGAAGCAGGTGCGCCGGATGCTGGCCGACTCGCGCTCGCAGGCGCTGGTCGACAATTTCGCGGGCCAGTGGCTATTCATCCGCAATGTGGCTACGCACCAGCCGAGCCCGGAGATCCTATTCCACTTCGACGACAACCTCCGCCAGGCCTTCGAGCAGGAGACGGAGTTGTTCTTCGAGAGTATCATCCGCGAGAATCGCAGCGTCATCGATCTGCTAGACGCCAATTACACGTTCCTGAATCAGCGCCTGGCAGAGCACTACGGAATCCAAGGCGTGCGAGGGGAACGATTCCGGCGAGTCGAACTGCCCGAAAATAGCCCGCGACGCGGCCTGCTTGGAAAGGGCTCGACTCTCATGGCGACGTCGTATGCCAACCGGACCTCGCCAGTCGTCCGCGGAAAATGGATTCTGGACAACATATTCGGAGCGCCGCCTCCGCCGCCGCCACCGAATGTGCCGCTCCTTAAAGAGGAGAGGGATCCGCGCAAAGTCTTGCCGATGCGCGAGCAGATGGCGGCGCACCGAGCCAATCCGGTATGCGCAGGCTGTCATGCACAGATGGACCAACTGGGATTCGCGCTCGAAAACTTCGACGGAATCGGCGAGTGGCGCGACATTTATGCGTCCGGAGCGCGTGTCGACGCGTCTGCCGAGCTTCCGGACGGGACTAAGTTCAACGGCCCCAACGAACTGCGCCAGGTGCTGCGCAAACGCTCCGACGATTTTGTGACCACCGTGACGGAGCGGCTCTTGACCTACGCATTGGGGAGGGGCCTCGACGCTACCGACTATCCCGCGGTCCGCAAGATTAAGCGGGACGCGGCGCCCGATAATTACCGGTTTGAATCGCTGATTCAGGCGATTGTGACGAGTACGCCGTTTGAAATGAGAACGGCTCAAGTGAGCACAGAATAGAAGAATTTGATATTTTTGCTAATAGCAGGAGGCTGACAGATGGTGATCACCAAGACAGCATTACATCGCCGAACGTTCATTCGCGGGATGGGGGCGGCCGTGGCGTTGCCGCTGCTGGACGCAATGATTCCGGCCATGCGAGCTCAATCGAAGGGGGCGCCTCGTTTCACCGCCATCTACTTCGGCAACGGCGCGAACATGTTCCAATGGACGCCGGCTACCGAAGGCGCCGGGTTCGAGTTCTCTCCGACCCTGAAGCCTCTAGAACCCTTCCGCAGCCGGGTCAATGTCTTCACTGGTCTGGATAACTTCCAGGCGACAGACCAAGGCGACGTCGGCGGGCAGCATCCGCGCGCCGCGCCGGCGTTCATGAGCTGTGCGCACCCCAAGCAGACAGAAGGCGCCGACGTGCGTGCCGGTAAGACCATCGACCAATATATCGCCGACAAGATCTGTCTCGACACTAAGCTTTCGTCGCTCGAAGTCTCAGTCGACCGCAACGATGTCGTCGGCGCCTGCGACCATGGCTACGCCTGCGCGTACATGAACTCGCTGGCCTGGAAGTCGCCGACCAATCCTCTGCCTACCGAGACCAATCCGCGTTTCGTCTTTGAGCGCATGTTTGGCATCGGCGCCACTACCGAAGAGCGCCTTACGCGGACCAAGGAAGACCGCAGCATTCTGGATGGCCTCACGCAGGAGATCTCCGATCTGCGCAAGAAGCTCGGTGCCCGCGACCGCACCAAGCTGGGCGAATATTTTGACGCCGTGCGCGACGTCGAGCAGCGCATCGCCAAGAGCGAATCGACCAACAGCACTTTCGAAGTGCCGTCGCAGCCGGTGGGCGTTCCCGCGACGTTCCGGGAATACGCCGAACTGATGTTCGACCTGCAAGTACTGGCATTCCAGGCGGATATCACCCGCGTCACCTCGTTCATGATGGCGCGCGAGAACATCAATCGCTCGTATCCCGAGATCGGCTTGCCGGAAGCGCATCACTCCATGTCGCACCACGACAACAATCCGGAGAAGCTCGCAGCTTACGCCAAGCTAAACCAATATCACGTCGATACGCTCGCCTACTACCTGAAGCGGCTGGATTCAATTAAGGACGGCGACGGCACACTGCTCGATCACACTGCAGTTCTCTACGGAGGCGGCATGAGCGACGGCAATGTCCACAATAACTACAACGTTCCGGTGGTGGTGGTGGGCGGCAAGACGGTGCAGCTCAAGGGCGACCGGCACCTCAAATACCCGAAGGGAACGCCTCTGGCGAACCTCATGCTGGCCCTGATCGACCGTTTCGGCATACACATCGAGAAGTTTGGGGACAGCACGTCCGAGATCGATCTGCTGACGGTCTAAGCGATCAGACATTCTGGTCTGAAAACGTCGCGGATGCTGAAAGGCATTCGCGACGTTTTGTTTGTATTGTCATTCCGCCAAAATGTCCCCGCGCCATGGCAGCCTGAAGAAGCCGCTGTGCAGCTCGGCGGTAACTGTCTTCCCTATTCTCTCGCGCGATCGAATTCACGCGAGCCAATGTTAAAGTCCTCCTCCGTCCTGCCCGGCCGCCACGAAGTGACCCATAGGTAGTATGGTCCTGCCTGAATGGGCGAGTGGACAAGTCCCGTGGGGTGATAAACCGCGCGCAACCACCACCCACTTTCGTTTGGCAGCTTGAGCACGATGCTCAAGATCTGCAGGATCGGGACGAAAAGAAAGGCTCCCAAGAGGAATCCCATCGTACGGCGGGCATCCAGTAGAGGACAGAACGACTGTGCGAGCAGGCTAACGAATACTCCCGGCACGAGCATAAGGATATACAACACCCATATGCCGCGAGCGCAGTGGGAGCCCAGCACCCGTTCCGCTCTTGCTAAGTTGAATTCCAATCCGCATGTTGGAAAGCCCACCGTTTCCTCGTCTGTGCTGACTGGGAGCCGGCCCCGAATGTTATAGGCGCGCCAGCGCAAATTCATGCTGCCGCCGATGATGCGGCCCATCGTGCTCGTTGGTTGATTTGAAGCTCTCATAGCGCCCATCACCTGCCTCCACGCGGACCCGATGCATGAGCGCGATCTGGGACTCTTCCAGCATCGGGATCGTACGGGCCACGTCCACCGCGAACTGCAACTGCTCCATCGTCGTCACACCCACCACCTGGCCGGCCACCGGCTGGCTGAGCGCAAATCCCAGCAGATCCGCCGCTCCGACGTTCATATTCTCCAAGACGCGCCCGCACGGCCAACCGCCGCCGAAGCTCTTCATGCCGATCGCCGCCACACCTTTCTCATGGCACACCGGCACCACCTGGTTGAGAAAACTGCGGTACTGCGAATCCATCACGTTGATGGGCATCTGGCAGGCGTCCCACGCGTGCGGCATACCCAGC
>Ga0068857_100000837_pt1 | contig 23039 bp, 24 predicted proteins | sample KBSCornC72_FD_66591 | JGI IMG/M metagenome (GOLD analysis project Ga0068857, IMG submission 66591) | Corn rhizosphere microbial communities from Kellogg Biological Station, Michigan, USA - KBS Corn C7-2 | ecosystem: Host-associated > Plants > Roots > Rhizosphere > Soil ...
GGTCATGTCATCCTCCTGCGCAGCCGCCGGACCCCCGAGGAGGCGGCCTGCCGGGCCGCGGCCTCGCTGGAGCCGAGCGCTGTCGCGATGTCTCGATAGTCCAGGTCGTAGCCGTAGCGAAGGACGACCGCGGCCCGCTCGGTGGCGGGCAGGTCGCCCGTGAGGTGGTCGAGCTCCGCGTAGGCCGGGCGGCTTTCGTCGGCCGGGAGCTCGGGGAGCTCGCCCGCAGGCCTTTTCTTGCGCCGCTCGTCGATCGCGACACGGGTCGCGATCCGGTACGCCCACGCGCGCAGGTGGCGCCCGTGCTGGAGGCTCGAGTACCCGCGCAGCGCGCGGAGGAAGGTCTCCTGAAAGACGTCGTCGGCGGCCTCGCGGCCGACGAGCTTGCGCAGATACGCATAGATCTCGTCGCGGTACTCCTCGTAGAACCGTTCGAAGGGCGGTATCGCCACGGCGTTCATCATCTGCTCTAACGCAGCGGTCTGCCGAGATGTGAGACTGCCGCCGTGAACGTCGCGGTCGTGGGCCACGTGGAGTGGATCGAGTTCGTCCGGGTCGACCACGTCCCGCTCCGAGGCGAGATCGTCCACGCGGGCGAGACGTGGTGCGAGGCGGCTGGAGGAGGCGCCGTCGCGGCGGTGCAGCTCGCGCGCCTCGCCGGGTCGAGCACGCTCTACACGGCCATCGGCGATGACGAGCTCGGACGGAAGGTCGCTCCCGAGCTCGAGCGCCACGGCGTCGCCGTCCATGCGGCGGTGCGCCCGGAAGCGCAGCGGCGCGGCTTCACGTACGTCGACGCGGGCGGAGAGCGGACGATCACGGTGATCGGCGAGCGCCTCGGGCCGCGCAGGTCGGACGACCTCCCGTGGGACGAGCTCGCCGGTACGGACGGCGTCTACTTCGTCAGCGGCGATGCGGCCGCGCTGAAAGCGGCCCGCGGGTCGAAGGTGCTCGTCGCCACCGCGCGCTCGCTCGCGACGCTTGCCGAGGGCCGAGTCGAGCTCGACGCGCTCGTCCGCAGCCGAAACGACGAAGGGGAAGCGTACCGCCCAGGCGATCTCGATCCGCCGCCGCGCGCTGACGTCGCGACCGCGGGTCGACAGGGAGGGAGTTTCACGCTTGCGGGCGGCGCCCCTACGCACTTCCCTCCGGCCGCCGCGCCCGGACCGCTCCAGGACGCCTACGGCGCGGGCGACAGCTTTGCGGCCGGCCTCACCTTCGGCCTCGCCGAGGGCCTGTCGATGGACGAGGCGGTTGCGCTCGCCGCGCGCTCGGGCGCCGCGGCCCTGTCACGCCGCGGCGCCCACGGGGCTTAGCCGTTTCTCTCGGATAGACGGTCGAGGATGTAGCCCGCGTACCAGGTCGGCCAGTCCTCGTCCCGCCGGCCGAGCCCCCGCTCGTACTCGCCGTGTGCGTGCTCGGTCTCCTTCAACAGCTCGGCGAGCTCTTCGCGCGTGATTTCCATCGTGCCTCCTTGTGGGGTCCGGGGGTTGCTAAGTGGGAGATTGTGGTTTACAGTGGGGCGAAGTGGGGATCACGTCTCAGGCGGATCGATGCTACTCGGCGAATACGAGCACACTCTCGACGACAAGAACCGACTCACCCTCCCGGCGAAGTTTCGCCAAGCCTTCGCGGGTGAGGTCGTCGTGTCCCGGGGGCTCGACGGCTGTCTCTTCGTGTTCACCCGCGACAACTGGGATTCCTTCGTGGGGGCGCAGCTTCAGGAGCTCAGCCCGTTCAGCAAGGAGGCGCGCCAGATGAGCCGCTACATGTTTGCGGGCGCCGCCGAGACCGAGCTCGACAAGCAGGGGCGCATGATGGTTCCGCCGTCGCTCCTCGAGCACGCGGGTCTCGGGCGCGAGGTCGTCGTCGCCGGGGTGCGCGACCACGTCGAGATCTGGGACCGCGCAGCCTGGAAGCAGCAGATCGAAGAGGTCGAAGGGAGTGTGGAGCTTGTTGCCGAGCGCCTTGCAGCGAAGCAGGACTGACCACGTCCCCGTCCTGGCCGACGAGGTGCGGGAGCTCCTGGCCGTCAAGCCGGGGGAGACCGTCGTCGACGCGACTTTCGGCGCGGGCGGGCACGCTCGCGTCCTCGCCGCGGGCCTCCGGGGGAAGGGCCGCTTCATCGCCATCGACCGCGACGCGAGCGTGCGCCCGTTCTTCGAGCGTTTCGAGCGCGAGGCCGGCGTGCAGGCGCGCTTCCTGCGCGGCGAGCTCTCGGTCGTCCTCACCCAGCTCGGCTCGAACGGCGTCGAGGCCGACGCGATCCTGCTCGACCTCGGCGTTTCGAGCATGCAGATCGACCGCCCCGAGCGCGGCTTTTCGTACGCAGTCGACGCGCCGCTCGACATGCGCATGGATCCCTCGGGCCACCTGAGCGCCAAGGAGATCGTGAACGAGTGGGACGAGCGCGAGCTCGCGACGATCTTCCGCCGCTACGGCGAGGAGCGCTTCGCGCGCCAGATCGCCCAGGCGATCGTGCGCTGGCGAAAGGAGCAGCCCTTCGAGCGCACGGGCGAGCTCGTCGACGTCGTCAAGTCTTCGATTCCCGCGCCGCGGCGCTTCGGCGACGGGCATCCGGCGAAGCGCGTCTTCCAGGCGCTCCGGATCGCCGTCAACGAGGAGCTCGACTCGCTCGAGCGCGCGTTGCCGGCCGCGCTCGCGATGCTCCGGCCGGGAGGCCGACTCGCCGTCATCAGCTTCCACTCGCTCGAAGACCGGATGATCAAGCGCTTTTTCGCCGCCCAGGCACGCGGGTGCACCTGCCCGCCCGAGCTTCCCGTCTGCGTCTGCGGGCACGAGCCGACTTTGCGTCTTCTGACGCGCAAGGCCGTGCGCCCGGCACCGCAGGAAACCGCCGAGAACCCGCGCTCGGCCTCGGCGAAGCTCCGGGCGGCAATCAGAGTGGGTGACGAGGGCTGATGGCGAGCTTCGCGCCCGCAACCGCCCGAGCGTACGCTCCGACCGCGCCGCGCCGAAAGCCGGCCGCTCCACCGCGGCCGCAGCCGCGTCCTCGCCGTGCCGCGCGCCGTCAGGCCAGGCCGCGCGTCGCAGGCGGAGTCCTCTGGATCGTGATCGTGGCCGCGCTGCTTGCCGGCATCGTGGCGTTGAACGTGGCCGTTCTTCGGCTGAACATGCGCGTCGACCAGCTCGACAACCAGCGCGACGAGCTCGTCACGAAGCGCGAGAACATCCAGTCCCAGCTCTCCGCGACAGCCGCCGCGGGGCGGATCGAGGAGCTCGCGACGAAGGCTCTTCATCTCGGCGTACCCGCGTCGACGACGTACCTCGAGCTCAAGCACCGCAGGCCGTAGTCATGACGGCGCGGGTCGCGAACCGGCGCATTCGCCTCCTGATCGCCCTCTTCGCGGCCGTCTTCGCCGTCGCGCTCCTGCGGGCCGGCTGGCTGCAGGCCGTTCGCGCCCAGGCGCTCGGCAACATGGCGACGAGCCAGCACCGCGAGACAATCGAGGTGCCGCCGCACCGCGGTACGATCTACGACCGGCTTGGAGTCGAGCTCGCAGTCGGCTCGCGCGCGACGACCGTGTATGCGAATCCGCGGCAGATCCGGGATCCGCGGGCGGCCGCCATGGCCGTCGAGCAGACCCTCGGGCTGAACGCCGACAAGGTGTATGCGCTCCTCGCCGACCGGTCGCGTGGCTTCGTCTACATCGAGCGGCAGGCCGATTCCGGGCTGGCGCAGGCACTCCAGGACAAGCACATCCAGGGCTTGGGCTTCTACGACGAGGAGCGCCGCGACTACCCGCAGAAGCGGATCGGAGCCTCGGTGCTCGGCTATGCCGGCGTCGACAACAAGGGCCTGGCCGGCCTCGAGCTCGAGCTCGACAAGACCCTCACGGGCACGCAGGGCGAGAAGACCATCGTCAAGGATCCTTTCGGGCGAACGCTCCAGGTCGTCGACTCGAAGCCGGGCAGCGACGGCAAGAACGTCTACCTCACGCTCGACCATTCCATCCAGGGCCAGGTCGAGCGGGTGCTGGCCGAGACGAGGGAGCGCTGGATGGCCAAATCGGCGAGCGCCATCGTCATGGATCCTCGCACCGGCGGCATCCTCGCGATGGCAAACGACCCGGGCTACGACTCGAACAAGTTCTCCCAGGTCCCGCAGGACCGACAGAGGAACCGCGCCGTCACGGACACCTACGAGCCGGGCTCCACCTTCAAGATCGTGACCATCTCCGGTGCGCTCGAGAGTGGGATCGTGACGCCGTCGACGAAGTTCACGCTCCCGTACGAGATTCAGGTCGCCGATCGGAAGATCCACGACGCCGAGCCACGCGGGACGCAGACGATGACGACCGACCAGATCCTCTCCCGCTCGTCGAACGTCGGCGTCGTCACGATCGCGCAGGAGGTCGGCGAGGCCGGGATCAACGACTGGATCCACCGCTTCGGCTTCGGGCGCCCGACGGGGATCGACTATCCGGGCGAGAGCAAGGGCATCGTCCTCCCGCCCGAGAAGTGGTCGGGCTCGACGATCGGCAATGTTCCGATCGGCCAGGGGATCGCAGTCACGCCCGTGCAGATGATCGCTGCCTACGGCGCGATCGCGAACCGCGGCGTCATGATCGAGCCCCACCTCGTCGAACGGATCGGGAACGGCGAGGCGCCGCAGCCGGTCCGGCGGCGGGTGGTGACCACGAAGACGGCGGACGAGGTGCGGCACATGCTGCGCGAGGTCGTCGAGGAGGGGTCCGGCACTGCCGCGCAGGTTCCTGGGTACCGGATCGCGGGCAAGACGGGAACCGCGGCGAAGCCGGACGGCACGGGCGGGTATTCGACGTCGGCGTACGTGGCGTCGTTCGTGGGCTTCGTGCCCGCGAAGCACCCGCGCCTGGTGATCCTGGTGACGGTGGACGAGCCGCGCGGCGCCATCTGGGGCGGGGTCGTCGCGGCGCCGGCCTTTGCCCAGATCGCCAACTTCGCACTGCAATACCTCGAGATTCCGCCGGACTAGCCCGGGGCCGCCGCGGGCCTCCCTCCAATTTCAGCCTATCGCCGAAATGCGCGCGTGTGTTGCGAGAAGTGGGAAAAATACGTGCAAAAGAAGCACTTTTCGCCGCACAGTAGACAGAGGGTGAGCGAGCCTCGTTGGTAGACTCCGGCCCCATCGACCTCGAGCTCTTGGCCACCGCCGTGCACGCCGCGCGCACCGCGAACCCGGCCCCCGCCGCCGTCACCGACCTGGCCTACGACGCACGGCGCGTGACTCCCGGGGCGCTCTTCGTCTGCGTCCCCGGCCTGAAGGTCGACGGCCACGACTTCGCCCCGCAGGCGGTTGCCAACGGGGCCGCCGCGCTCATCGTCGAGCGCGAGCTCGACGAGCCGGTTCCGCAGCTCGTCGTCGAAGACGCCCGAGAGGCGATGGCGCTCGCGGCCGACGCCTTCTTCGGGCACCCGACACGGGAGCTCGAGCTCGCCGGCGTCACCGGCACGAACGGGAAAACCACGACGGCCTTTCTCCTCTTCGCCATCCTGGCCGCCGCGGGCCGGCGTCCGGGTCTCCTCGGCACGATCGAAAACCGGGTCGGCGGTGAGCGCCGCGCGGCGGTGCGGACGACGTCCGAGGCCATCGACGTCCAGCGCCTCCTCCGCGAGATGCTCGACGCGGGCGACCGAAGCTGCGCGATGGAGGCCACGTCCCATGGATCGGCGCTCAAGCGCCTCCTCGGGATCCGCTTCGCCGTGCTCGTCTTCACGAACCTGAGCCAGGACCACCTCGACTTCCACGGGACGCTGGAGGACTACTTCGACGCCAAGCGGCGGCTCTTCACGGAGCCGCATGTGGACGGACGGAGGCCGCCCGCCGTCGTGAACGTCGGCGACGCTCACGGGCGCCTCCTGGCGGAGGAGCTCCGTGGGCTCGGCGAAGAGCCCGTGACCTTCGAGCTCGGGGATGCCGAGGGGCTCGAGCTGACCGCCGGAGGAGCGCGCTTCCTCGTCGACGGGATCGCGATCGAGACAAAGCTGCGCGGCCGCTTCAACGTCGAGAACGTCCTCGCTGCGGTCAGGGCCGCTCACGTCCTCGGAATCGCGCCCGACGCGATCGCCACCGGCGTCGAGCACGTGACCGGCGTGCCCGGTCGCTTCGAAGCCGTCGACGAAGGACAGCCGTTCACCGTCCTCGTCGACTACGCCCACACGCCCGAGGCGCTCGAGAACGTCCTGACCGAGGCGCGGGAGATCACGACCGGGCGGCTCGTCTGCGTCTTCGGCTGCGGGGGCGACCGCGACCGGGGCAAGCGCCCGCTCATGGGCGAGGTCGTCGCGCGGCTCGCCGACTTTGCGATCGTCACCTCCGACAACCCCCGCAGCGAGGATCCCGAGGCGATCGTCGAGGAGATCGTCGCAGGCATGCCCGCTGAGCCCGAGATCGAGCCCGACCGGGAGAAGGCGATCGCGATCGCGCTGGAGCGTGCGGGCGAGGGCGACGTCGTCGTGATCGCCGGCAAGGGCCACGAGCAGGGACAGGAGTTCGCCGACCGCATCGTCCCCTTCGACGACCGCGAGGTCGCGCGCGAGGCCCTGCGGCGCCTGGCGGCGAAGGCGTGATCCCGCTCACGTTCGAAGAGGTCGGCCGGGTGGCAGCGGGCGAGCTGCGCGCCGGGAGCGGAGAGCGGGTCACCGGCGTGAGCATCGATTCGCGGCGGGTCGAGCCGGGTGACCTCTTCGTCGCCGTCGGGCGCGGGGTGGACTTCGCCGACGAGGCGCTCGCGGCGGGGGCCGTCGCCGCCCTGATTCCCGAGGACGCCTTCACCGCGCTCGCCGGCATCGCGCGCGAGGTGCGCTCACGGAGCAGCGCCAAGGTCGTCGCGATCACGGGCTCGACGGCGAAGACCTCGACGAAGGACATCCTCGCCGGCCTCTGCCGCCCGCACGCGCGTACGGTGGCCGCCGAGGGGAGCCAGAACAACGAGGTCGGCCTTCCGCTCACGCTCTGCAGGCTCGAAGAGGACACCGAGGTCGGAGTCGTGGAGATGGGCATGCGCGGCCTCGGCCAGATCGCGGAGCTCTGCGAGGTCGCGCGCCCGGACGTGGGGGTCGTCACCGCCGTCGGCCCGGTGCATCTCGAGCTCCTGGGCTCCATCGAGCGGGTCGCCCAGGCAAAGGCCGAGCTGATCGATGCGCTGCCGCCCGGGGGGACGGCGGTCGTGCCGGCCAACGAGCCGTACCTCGAGCCGTTCCTCACCCGCACGGACATCGAGATCTACCGCTTCGGCGAGGGCGGCGACATCTCGCTCGCGTACTTCTCCGCCCACGATGGGCGGGCGCGCCTCAAGGTGACGGCGTTCGGGCGCCCGCTCACCCTCGAGTTCAGCTTCTCCTCACGCTACAACGCGACGAACGCCCTCGCCGCGCTCGCCGCCTACCACGCGCTCGGGCTTCCCCTCGGGAAGGCGGGCCGCGGCGCGCGCCACGTCCGGCTGTCGCGCCTGCGTGGGGAGGAGGTGCCGCTCCCCGACGGCGGCATCCTCATCAACGACTGCTACAACGCGAACCCGCTCTCGATGGCGGCCGCGCTCGACCACCTGGCCGAGCGCGCCGGCGAGCAGCGCAAGGTGGCCGTGCTCGGCGACATGGCCGAGCTGGGGCCCGGCGCCGCTTCGTACCACCGGGAGATCGGAGCGGCCGCGGCCCGTGCGCGGGTCGACGTGCTCGTCGCCGTCGGCCCGCTGGCGCGCGGATACGTGGAAGGAGCGCGTGGCGTGCCGACCGTTCGCTGGGCCCCGACCGTCGAGGCGGGACTGACCACGTTGCGCCAGCTCCTCAAGCCGGGCGACTGCGTCCTCGTCAAGGGCTCGCGCTCCATGGGCCTCGAGGCCATCGGGGAAGCCGTCGCCGTCGTCCCGGCCCGAGGCTAGATGCTTGATCGAAAATTGACCGGAAACCGTGGCACCGCCGGAGACGCCCATGACACATCGCCTGACGCCACGCTCGTTCGTCGCCCGTACATACGGTACGAGCTCGAAATGATCACGGCGCCAATGCTCGGTCATGAGCGCCCCCGACGGCATCACACTTTCCGACCAAACATCTAGTCTCCGCGCGTGGTTCAGGTCCTTCTGGCGGGGCTCATCTCGATGGTCATCTCGATCGTTGCGGGTCCGAAGTTCATCGAGTTCCTGCGGCGCAACGAGTTCGGGCAACAGATACGGGAGGAGGGCCCGCAGGGCCACGTCGTGAAGCGGGGCACCCCGGCGATGGGCGGCCTCCTGATCATGCTCGCGATGGCGATCCCGTTCCTCGCCTTCTCGAAACACACGCTCCCGGCCCTGACCGCCTTCTTCGTCACGCTCGGATGCGCCGCAATCGGGTTCGTGGACGACTGGACGAAGATCGCCCGCCGCCGCTCGCTCGGTCTCGCCGGCCGCTGGAAGCTCGTCTGGCTCGCGGGGATCACCGTGATCGTCGGGCTCGTGGTCTCGGACCGCGGGTTCTCGACGTCCATCTACGTCCCCCTCATCGACGTCGACGTGCCGCTCTCCTACGCCTGGTACGTGCTCGCGTTCTTCATCATCGCGGGCGCCTCGAACGGCGTGAACCTGACGGACGGGATCGACGGCCTCGCCGCCGGGACGACCACGATCGCGATCCTCACGTACACGGCGATGAGCCTCGTCGCCGCGCTCACCGCCGTTCGGCGCGGCGCGCCTGCGGATCCGATCGACCTCGACCTGGCCATCCTCGGTGCGAGCCTGATCGGGGCCTCGATCGGGTTCCTCTGGTACAACGCGTTCCCTGCCCAGGTCTTCATGGGCGATACCGGGTCGATGGGGCTCGGTGGCGCGCTCGCCGCCTTCGCGATCATGACGAAGACCGAGCTGCTCCTGCTCCTGATCGGCGGCATCTTCCTCGTCGAGGCCCTGTCCGTGATCCTGCAGGTGCTGAGCTACAAGTGGCTCGGGCGGCGCGTCTTTCTCATGGCGCCGCTGCACCACCACTTCGAGATGAAGGCCTGGTCGGAGACCAGGATCATGGTGCGCTTCTGGATCGCCACGGCGATCCTCTGCGCCTGCGGCTTCGTCCTCTACTACGCGTATTTCTCCAACTTCAACAACCTGGCTTCCTAGCCGCGCGCTCGTCCTCGGCCTCGCCCGCTCGGGCGAGGCGGCGGCGCTCGCGCTGGCCCGTCGGGGCGTCGCGGTGGTCGGGGCGGACCGCCGGGAGGACGTCGACGCTGGGAGGCTTCGCGAGGCGGGTGTCGAAGTCGTCCTCGGCGCGGACGACCCCGAGCTTCTCGACGGCGTGGACCTGCTCGTGAAAAGCCCAGGCGTACCTCCGGCGGCCCCTCTTGCGGCCGCCGCGCGGGAGCGTGGGGTCACGATCTGGAGCGAGGTCGAGCTCGGCTTCCGGCTCCTCGCCAACCCGATCCTCGGCGTCACCGGGACGAACGGGAAGACGACGACGAGCGAGCTCCTCGGCGCCATCTTCCGCGCCGCAGGCAGGGACGTGGCCGTGGCCGGGAACGTCGGGCGCCCGCTCACCGGGCTCGACGGCGCGATCGGCGAGGACTCCTGGATCGTCTGCGAGCTCTCGAGCTTCCAGCTCGAGGACGTCGACACCTTCCGCCCGCGGATCGCCGTCCTCCTCAATCTCGCGCCCGACCACCTCGACCGGCACGACACCTTCGAGGACTACCGCGCCGCGAAGCTCCGCATCTTCGAGAATCAGGCCGCCGGTGACGTCGCGATCGTCCCGCGCGGCTTCGAGCCGATCCACGGGGAAGCCAAGCGCATCGAGTTCTCCCTCGACGACACGCTGCCCGCCATGCCTTCGATCCCCGGCGAGCACAACCGGGAGAACGCGGCCGCGGCGACCGCCGCCGCGCGCGCCGCAGGCATCGCCGACGACGCGATCGCCGCGGGCCTGTCGGGCTTCGAAGGAGTACCGCACCGCCTCGAGCTCGTCCGCGAGGTCGGAGGCGTCCGCTTCGTGAACGACTCGAAGGCGACGAACCCCGAGGCGGCCGAGCGCGCCCTCTCCGCCTACCCGCCCGGGATCCGGCTCATCCTCGGCGGAAGCCGCAAGGGGATTCCGTTCGCCCGCCTGGCGAAGCGTGCCGCCGCCTCGGGCGTCGCCCAGGCCTATCTCATCGGGGACTCGGCCGACGAGATCGCCGAGGCGCTCGCCGCCGAGGGCGTGCGCTTCACGTACTCGCGCGACCTGGTGTCGGCGGTGCGTGACGCCTTCGCGGATGCCGAGGCGGGGGAGGTCGTGCTCCTGTCGCCTGCCTGCGCGAGCTACGACCAGTTCCGTGATTTCGAGGAGCGGGGAGAGCGCTTCCGCGAGCTCGTCGAGGCGCTGTGAAGCGCCCGGCCGGCACGCACCTCGAGTACCACCTGCTCGTCCTCGTCACGCTCGGCCTGGTCGCCTTCGGGCTCGTCATGGTCTACAGCGCGAGCTCGGCGCGGGCGCTCCTCTCCTCGGATGCGCCCTCGTACTACCTGAAGCGGCAGGCGATCTATGCGCTCATGGGGCTCGTCGCGCTCGTCCTCTTCTCGCGCTTCGACTTCCACCGGCTCCGGCACGTCACGCAGCCGCTGCTCGCCGTCACGTTCGTCCTGCTCGTCGCCGTCCTCGCCATCGGGACAGCGGTGAACGGCGCCCGCCGCTGGATCCCGATCGGGTTCATGAACTTCCAGCCGTCCGAGCTGGCGAAGCTCGTCCTCGCGCTCTGGACGGCCGCGCTCCTCGCCCGCCGGCCGGCCCCGCGGACCCTCGGTGAGCTGGCCAAGCCGATCGGCGTGGTCGTCGGGCTGGCCTGTGCGCTGATCCTCGTCGAGCCGGATCTGGGGACTGCGATCGCCGTCGCGATCATGGTCTCGGCGGTTCTCGTCGTCTCGGGAACGAGCCTGCGGCTCTTGGCCTCGGCGGCCTCGATCGCCGTCGGGATCGTGTTCCTCGCCATCTGGCTCGAGCCGTATCGCCGCGAGCGGATCTTCAGCTTCCTCGACCCGTGGCACGACCCGCAGGGAGCCGGGTTCCAGGCCGTGCAGTCGATGATCGCCTTGGGATCGGGCGGCTTCTTCGGCGTGGGCCTCGGCGAGAGCGTGCAGAAGATCTACTACCTCCCGGAGGCCTCGACGGACATGATCTTCGCGATCGTCGGCGAGGAGCTCGGGCTCATCGGCGCGGCAGGGGTCATCGCGGCGTTCGCCGTTTTCGCCTACGCCGGCTTCAACATCGCACTCCAGTGCCGCGACCCCTTCGGGAAGCGCCTCGCGGCCGCCATCACCGCGCTGATCTGCGGGCAGGCCGCCGTCAACGTGAGCGCCGTGATGGGGATCGCGCCGCTCACCGGGATCCCGCTTCCTTTCGTCTCCTACGGAGGCTCCAGTCTGGTGGTCGGGCTCGCCGCCGTGGGCATCCTCCTTAACATCGCGTCGAACGATGCCGTCGTCCGGGAAACCGAAGTGCCTGATCGCGGCCGGCGGAACCGCCGGACACGTGCTGCCGGCACTCGCCGTCGCCGAGTCGCTTAGGCAGCTCGGCGCGGAGGTCTGCTTCGCGTCGAACGCAGACTCGAGGCTCGTGCGCGACGCCGGGTACGAGCTCGACGTCTTCGGGGTCGAAGGGTTTCCGCGCGAGCTGAGCATGCGTCTGGCGAAGGCGGTCGGCCGCGCGGCTGCAGCCGTTCCCGCGTGCCTGGGCATCCTGCGGAAACGCCGGCCGGACGTCGTCCTGGGCGGAGGGGGCTACGTCGCCGGCCCGATGGTGCTCGCGGCCGGAACGATGCGCATCCCGGCGGCTCTCTCCGAGGCCGATGCCCGCTTCGGGCTGGCCAACCGCCTCGCCGCTCCGTTCGCAAAGTCGGTCTTCCTCGCCTTTCCGATCGAGGGTCTCGAGCCGCCCAAGTACCAGGTGGTCGGGCGGCCGATCCCCGCGCGTTCCCAGCCGCTCGACGCCTCCGAAGCACGCCGCCGGTTCGGGCTCCCGGAGACGGGATCGGTCGTCCTCCTCTTCGGCGGAAGCCAGGGCGCTCACCGGCTGAACGAGGCCGCCCTCGAGGCATTCGCCAGCTCGGGCCCCGCCGTGCTCCACCTCGCCGGTGAGCGGGATTACCCGGCGCTCGCTGCGCGGAGCGTTCGCGCCGACTACCGGCTGCTTCCGTTCACGGACGACTTCGGTGCGGCGCTCTCGGCGGCCGACCTCGTCGTGGCCCGCGCCGGCGGATCGGTCTGGGAGGTCGCGGCCGCGGGCCGGCCCGCCCTCCTCGTCCCGTACCCGCACGCGACCGCGGACCACCAGACCGAGAACGCGCGCTACTTCGAGCGCGGCGGCGGAGCGGTGGTCGTCCTCGAGCCCGACCTCGACCTGCGCCGGCAGGTGGACGAGCTTCTTTCCGACCCCCAGCGCTTGGGGGAGATGGGCGAGTCGATGAAGGCCCTCGCGCGCCCAAATGCCGCCGACGACATCGCGAAGGAGCTCCTGCGCCTTGCCTCTTAGCGGGAGGAAGCTCTGGCTCGCCGGGATCGGCGGGGCCGGGATGAGCGGCTACGCGATCCTCGCCAAGGCGTGGGGAGCGGACGTGAGCGGCTGGGACCGGCGTGAGACTCCGTACCTGGCAGGCGTGCGCGCGGCCGGGATCCCTGTCGAAATCTCGGATGCCCCGCCCGAGCCGCCGGCCGACGCCGAGGCCTTCGTCTCGACGGCGTTCGCCGGGCGCGTGCAGGGAGCGAGCCGCGCCGAGCTCCTCGCCGAGTTGGTCGGCCTCGCTGACTCGATCGTCGTCGCCGGCGCCCACGGGAAGACGACGACCACCGCGATGATCGCCTTCGTCCTCGACCGGCTCGGCCGCGATCCGTCCTTCCTCGTCGGCGGCGAGATTCCGCAGCTCGGAGGCAACGCGCGCGCCGGCAGCGGCTGGCTCGTGGTCGAAGGCGACGAGTCGGACCGAAGCGTCTTCGCGCTGCCCGCCACCGTCGCCGTCGTGACGAACGTGGAGCTCGACCATCACACGACCTTCGGGTCGGACGCCGAGCTCGAGGAAGCGTTCGGAGAGTGGACGAGCGGGATCGAGACCGTCATCCGGGGCGGGGAGCTCGAGCCTGTCGACTTCAAGCTCGCCCTCCCCGGCGAGCACAACCGGCTGAACGCGGCCGCCGCCCTGGCGGCCCTTGAGGCGGTCGATGTGCCGCGCGAGGCCGCCGAGCCGGTGCTCGCCGAGTTCACCGGTGCACATCGTCGCTTCGAGCTCCATGCCGAGGTGAACGGCATCCGGCTCTACGACGACTACGGCCATCACCCCGCGGAGATCGCCGCGACGCTCGCCACCGCGCGGGAGCTCGCGAACGGAGGCCGTGTGCTCGCGCTCTTCCAGCCGCACCTCTACTCGAGGACGTTGCACCTGACGGACGAGCTCGCCGCAGCCCTCGCGCGCGCCGACATCGCGTGCGTCGCCGAGATCTATCCCGCGCGCGAGGAGCCTATCCCCGGAGTGAGCGGCAAGCTCGTCGTCGACCGGCTCTCCGAGCTGCGGCCGGGCATGCGGGTGGGCTGGGCGCCCGCTCTGCCGGATGCCGCCGCGCTCATCGCATCGCTCGCCCGCGCCGGCGATCTGGTGCTGACCGTGGGCGCCGGGGACGTGGACTCCGCGCTGCCGCTCATCGAGGAGCGCCTGCGTTGAATCTGCGCGAAGACGTCCTCCTGTCGAAGTACACGACGCTCGGCACCGGGGGGCCGGCGCATCGGCTCGGCACCCCCGAGACCTTCGCGGAGCTCGTCGAGATGCTCGCCTGGGCACGCGACGAAGGGTTGCCCGTCGCAGCGGTCGGCCTCGGGTCGAACCTGCTCGCTGCAGACGAGGGCTACCCGGGCCTCGTCGTCAAGCTGGGAGGGGAGCTCGCCTCCGCGCGGGCCGAGGACGGCCTCCTCCTGGCCGGAGGCGGGGCGCCGCTCGCCGTGTGCCTGCACCGGGCGCGTGCGGCCGAGATCGGTGGTCTCGAGTTCATCTGTGCCATCCCCGGAACCGTCGGGGGCGGGGTGAAGATGAACGCCGGCGCGTACGGCGGCGACATCGCGTCCGTGCTCGTGCGCGCGCAGATCGCGCATGCCGAGGGGGCCGACTGGCGCTCGCCGACGGAGCTCGGCCTCGAGTACCGGCGCTCGGCGCTCGAGCCGGGCGAGATCGTCGCAGCGGCGGAGTTCCATGGCCCGCCGCGCTCCGAGGCGGAGATCAAGGAGATCGTCGCCGGGATGCAGAAGCAGCGGAAGGACGCGCAGCCGACGAACAAGCGCACCTTCGGAAGCGTGTTCAAGAACCCCGAGCACGAGCTGACCGCGGGCCGGATGCTCGAGGCGTGCGGGTTGCGTGGGTTCCGCATCGGCGGCGCACAGATCTCGCCCAAGCACGCCAACTTCATCGAGAACGCGGGCGACGCGCGCTCCGCCGATGCCGTCGCGCTGATCGGCGAGGCGCGGCGCCGGGCCCAGGAGCAGTTCGGCGTCGTCCTCGAGCCCGAGGTGCAGCTCCTCGGCGCCGTCGAGATCCCTCCGCTCGGGTAGGACGGCTGGTCGTCGCGCCGAACTGTCGGGTATGGCCCGGCAACCGGCTCTCGCCCTCGCGCGCCCGCGGACCGTGTCCGCGTTGTCGGGACGCTGGCGCCGCGGCGCGATCATCGGCGCGTGCATCGTCTCCGTGCTCGGGCTCCTCTATCTCGGCGCGCGCGAGACGTCGATCTTCGCGCTCCAGACAATCGAGGTCGAAGGCGCCCCCGCCAAGGTGCGCCGGTCTGTCCTGCAGACGCTCGAGGAGACGCGCGGAACGAGCCTCGTCACCCTGGACGGCGATGCCATAGTCCGTCGCCTGGAGGCCCTGCCCTCCGTGCAGTCGGTCACCTACGACCGCGCGTTTCCGCACACGCTGCGTCTCGAGGTCATGGCGGAGAAACCCGTCGCCGTCCTCGACCAGGGGCCCATTCGTTGGGTGACCTCGGTGCGCGGGCGCGTCATCGCCCGCACGACCGCCGATACGGGCCCCGACCTGCCGCGCATCCGCTACGACTCGGACACGCCGCTCGCCGAGGGCCGGTTTGTCTCCGACGAGGGCGTGAAGACGGTTCTCGCTGCGCTCGCCGAGGCGCCCCGGGGGATGATGCTTCCGATCCATGAGGGGCGCCTCGAAGACGGCGAGCTCATCTTCACGCTGGCGGGCGAGGGGGGCTCGCGACCACTCCTGCTCCTCGGCGAGCCGGTCGACGTTGGTACCAAACTGCGCGTCGCAGCCCTCGTCTTGCGCAAGCTCGACTTCGACGAGAGGGCAGCGCTCAGCTACCTCGACGTCGCACTCCCCGACAGACCTGTAGCTTCGACCAACCCTCTAGTCTCAGGTTGAGGATTAGGGTTTAACGGCTTCTTCCCTGCAAATACCGGTTTGACATACTTCCGGGGCGGGCGTACCCTCAGGCCCACGCTCAAGATGAGCTTGAGGTAACGAAGAGAGGAACTCGAGGTGAGAGACCAGTCCGGGAGCTATCTCGCCGTCATCAAGGTCGTCGGTGCCGGCGGTGGCGGAACGAACGCCGTGAACAGGATGATCGAGGCAGGCCTGCGTGGCTGCGAGTTCGTCGCGGTGAACACCGACGCGCAGGCGCTGCTCATGTCCGAGGCGGAGCAGAAGCTTCACATCGGGACGCATCGCACGCGCGGGCTCGGCGCCGGCGCCGACCCCGAGGTCGGCGAGGAAGCCGCGCTCGAGTCGAAGGACGAGATCAAGGAAGCGCTCAAGGGCGCCGACATGGTCTTCATCACCGCCGGCGAGGGCGGCGGCACCGGCACGGGCGCCGCACCGGTCATCGCGGAGATCGCGCGCGAGGACCTGAAGGCGCTCACCGTGGGCGTCGTCACGCGCCCGTTCAACTTCGAGGGCCGCAAGCGCGCCGAGCAGGCGCAGAACGGCATCGCGAAGCTACGCGAGAAGGTCGACACGCTGATCATCATCCCGAACGACCGGCTGCTCCAGGTCGTCGAGAAGCGAACGTCGGTCGTCGAGGCCTTCCGCATGGCCGACGAGGTCCTCCGGCAGGGCGTCCAGGGCATCACCGACCTCATCACGGTCCCCGGCCTCGTCAACCTCGACTTCGCCGACGTGCGCACGATCATGACCGACGCCGGCTCGGCCCTCATGGGCATCGGCGAGGCGGAGGGCGAGAACCGCGCGGCCGAGGCTGCGCGCGCCGCGGTCTCCTCGCCGCTCCTCGAGGCTTCCGTCGAGGGCGCGACCGGCATCCTGCTCAACATCACGGGCGGCTCCGACCTCGGCCTCTTCGAGGTGAACGAGGCCGCGGAGGTCGTGACCGGGGCCGCAGATCTGAACGCGAACGTCATCTTCGGCGCCGTGATCGACGAGGGCATGCACGGAAAGGTTCGCGTGACCGTCATCGCGACCGGTTTCGACCGGGCGCTCCGCCGTGAGCGGCGCGAGCGCGAGGACCTCGAGCTCGACCGCGAGCGGGAGCCCGTGAGCGGAGGCTTCGACGTCCCCGCGGACGTGCTCGAGGTTCCGTCCTTCCTCCGCCGCCGGTAGCACCTGCCATACGCTCGGCGGTCGATGCGACCGCCACGCGAGCCGTTCCGGATCAAGATGGTCGAGCCGATCCGCTCGACCACGCGCGCCGAGCGTGAGCGCGCGCTCGAAGCCGCGGGCTGGAATCTCTTCCGCGTCGCGGCGCGCGACGTCGAGCTCGACCTGTTGACCGACTCCGGGACCGGCGCCATGAGCCAGGCGCAATGGGCCGCGCTGATCCAGGGGGACGAGTCCTACGCCGGCTCGCGGAGCTTCGACAGCTTCCGGGACGCGGTCAACGACGTCCTCGGCTTCCCGCTCGTCGTCCCCGCACACCAAGGGCGCGGCGCGGAGAGCGTCTTCTTCGGCGCCGTGATCGACCCGGGCGAGATCGTGCCGTCGAACGCGCACTTCGACACGACGCGCGCGCACATCGAGGTCCGCGACGGGATCGCGCTCGACCTCCCCGTTCCGGCCGCGCTCGACCCCGACCTCGACGTCCCGTTCAAGGGCGACATGAACACCGAAAGCCTCACGGAGCTCCTCGACGGGGAGGACGGCGAGCGCGTCTCGATCGTCATGCTCACGCTGACGAACAACGCGGGCGGTGGGCAGCCGGTCTCCATGGCGAACATCCGCGAGGTCGCCCGTATCGCGCGCGAGCACTCGAAGAAGCTCGTCCTCGACATCGCGCGCTTCGCCGAGAACGCCTGGTTCATCCGCGAGCGCGAGGAGGGCTTCGCGGACCGCGCGCTTCCCGACATCGTCCGGAACATGCTCGGCGAGGCGGACGGAGTCCTGATGAGCGCCAAGAAGGACGCGATCGCGAACATCGGCGGCTTCGTGGCTATCCGCGAGGACGAGGTCTTCTTCGAACGGCTCCAGGCGCGCGGGATCGTGTTCGAGGGCTTTCCCACCTACGGCGGACTCGCCGGCCGCGACCTCGAGGCGATCGCCGCGGGTCTCCGCGAAGTCCTCGACGAGGACTACCTCCGCCACCGCATCGAGCAGGTCGCCTACCTCGGCGCCGTGCTCGAGGAGCAGGGGGCCGCGCTCCTCAAGCCGGTCGGTGGGCACGCCGTCTACCTGAACGCGGGCCGGATGCTGCCCGAGATTCCTCCCGAACAGTATCCGGCCCAGGCGCTCACGTGCGCTCTCTACCTCGCCGGCGGTGTGCGCGGCGTCGAGATCGGCTCGGTCATGGCCGGGAGAGACCCGGCGACGGGCGAGAACCGCGTGCCCGCGCTGGAGCTCGTTCGTCTCGCCGTGCCGCGCCGGGTCTACAGCTCGCGCCAGCTCGAGCAGGCGGCCGATGCGGCGGCAGAGATCGTCGCCGACCCGGGTACCGTCCCCGGCCTCGAGATGACCTCGGAAGCGCCGGTCCTGCGGCACTTCACGGCTCGCTTCAGGCCGTTGCGTTAGCGATAGGATCCTCCCCGGTGCAGACGCTTCGGCGCACGCCTCTGTACGAGCGCCACGCCGCTCTCGGCGCGCGCCTCGTCCCCTTTGCCGGCTGGGAGATGCCGGTGCAGTACACGTCCATCGTCGGCGAGCACCGCGCGGTGCGCACGTCGGCCGGAGTCTTCGACGTCTCGCACATGGGCGAGCTCTCGATCGCCGGCGACGGCGCGCACGACTACCTGCAGGCCCGCCTTACGAACGACCTCGACAAGGCGGGCGACGGCGACGCGCAGTACACGCTGCTCACGAACGAGCAGGGCGGGATCGTCGACGACCTGATCGCCTACCGGCGGGGCACGGACGACTATCTTCTCGTCGTCAACGCCTCGAACGTGGAGCCCGATCACGCCTCGCTGTCCGAGACGGAGGACGTCTCGTCGGAGTGGGCGCTGCTGGCCGTGCAAGGGCCCGAGGCGCTGCCCCGGCTGGGCATCGAGGTCACGCCGTTCACCTTCCACGAAGGCGACGTGCTGGGCGTCCGCTGCCTGATCGCCGGCACCGGCTACACGGGGGAGCGGGGCTGCGAGCTCGGCTGCGCGCCCGAAGACGCCGTGCGTCTCTGGGACGCGATCGTCGACGCGGGGATCGTCCCGTGCGGTCTCGGCGCGCGCGACACGCTTCGGCTCGAGGTCTCCTACCCCCTGCACGGCAACGACATCTCGCCCGACCGGACGCCGATCGAGGCCGGCCTCGGCTGGGCGTGCGCCCTGGACAAGAAGTTCACCGGCGTCGACGTCCTGCGCGAGCAGAAGGAGCGAGGGACCGCGGAGAAGCTCGTCGCCTTCGTCATGGACGACAAGGGGATTCCCAGGCAGGGGATGGCGATCGAGGAAGGCGGCACCGTCACCTCGGGCTCGCTCTCGCCGGTGCTCGACCAGGGCATCGGGCTCGCGTACGTCAGCTCCGAGCTGGCGGCGCCCGAGACGAAGGTGACCGTCGACCTGCGCGGGAGGCCCCGCGCTGCTCATATCGTGAAGAAGCCGATCTACAAACGGGAGGAGTAATTGGCTGCCGACGAGTCGTATCCGGAAGATCTCAGGTATCACCGCGAGCATGACTGGGCGCGTGTCGACGGAGACACGGCCACCGTCGGCATCACGTGGTACGCGCAGGACGCCCTCGGTGAGCTCGTGCACTTCGAGCCGCCCGAGGAGGGCGCCTCGGTGGCCGCGGACGAGAGCTACGGCGAGGTCGAGTCCGTCAAGGCGGTCTCAGACCTCATCTCGCCGCTCTCCGGCGAGGTCGTCGAGGTGAACCCGCTCGTCCTGGAGGAGCCGGAGAAGGTCAACGACGATCCGTACGGAGAAGGCTGGCTCATCAAGATCCGGCTCAGCGAGCCGGGCGAGGCAGACGGGCTCCTCGACGTGGCGGCCTACAAGGCACTCCTCGAAGAGCAGTAGCGTGCGCTACCTCTCGCTCACGGACTCCGACCAGGAGGCGATGCTCGCCGCCATCGGGGTCTCGTCGATCGAAGAGCTCTTCAAGGACATCCCCGAAAGCGTCCGCTTCGATCGCCCGCTCGACCTCGAGCCGGCGCTCTCCGAGCCGGAGCTGGTCGCCCATCTGGAGGAGCTCGCCGGCAAGAACGTCCACACGGGCCGCGAGCTCTCGTTTCTCGGCGCCGGCATCTACGACCACTACGTGCCGGCCATCGTCGACGCGATTCTCGCGCGCGGCGAGTTCCTGACCGCGTACACGCCGTACCAACCCGAGATGAGCCAGGGCGTTCTGCAGGCGATTTTCGAGTACCAGACCGCGATCTGCGAGCTCACCGGCATGGATGTCTCGAACGCGTCGGGATACGACGGGACCACCGTCGCGGCGGACGCCTGCTACGTCGCCAAGCACGCGACCGGACGAACCAAGGTCGTCCTCGCAGAGACGCTCAACCCGCAGGTGCGCCAGGTCGTGAAGACGTACGCGCCGGGGTTCGGCCTCGAGGTCGTCGAGGTGCCGCACTCGGACGGCGTCACGGACCCGGACGACCTGCGCAAGGCGGCCGAGGACGCAGCCTGCGTCGTCTTCCAGCAGCCCAACTTCTTCGGCTGCCTCGAGCCGGCCCCAGAGCTGGCCGCAGCAGCCAATGACGCCGAGGCGCTGGCCGTGGCGCACGTCGACCCGGTCTCGCTCGGAGTTCTCGAGGCGCCCGGCCGCTACGGCTGCGCGATCGCGATCGGCGAAGGCCAGTCCGCCGGCAACTACCAGTCGTACGGCGGGCCGCACTACGGGTTCATCGCCATGCGCTCGGACTTCATCCGCCGCATGCCGGGCCGGATTGTCGGCGAGACGACCGACACCGCGGGTGAACGCGGCTATGTCCTCACCCTGCAGACCCGCGAGCAGCACATCCGCCGCGAGAAGGCGACCTCCAACATCACCACCAACCAGACGCTCCTCGCCCTCGCCGGGCTGGCGCACCTCTCGTGGCTGGGCCCGCAGGGGCTGCGAGAGCTGGGGGAGACCTGCATGAGCCTCGCGGCCCATACGAGGGATCGACTGGGGCTGCCACTGGTGTTTCCTGAAAGGACAACGTTCAAGGAGTTTGCCGTGCGCGTCGGACGTCCCGCCGAGGAGGCGATCCGCGCGGCGCGGGCTGAAGGCGTCCATCCCGGCTATGCGCTCAAGCGCGACTACTCGGGGATGGAGGATGCGCTGCTCGTGTGCGTCACGGAGAAGCGCTCCCCGGCGGACATCGACCGCCTCGCGGAGGTGCTCGCAGCGTGAAGCTCATCTTCGAGAAGTCGCAGCACGGTCGCCGGGCCGGCACGCTCCCGAGCTACGACCTCCCGGCCGCCGAGGTGCCCGACGAGCTCCGGCGCTCCGAGCCGCCGCGCCTGCCCGAGCTGGCCGAGCCCGAGATCGTCCGCCACTTCACGGCGCTCGCCGACCGCACGTTCGGCGTCGACACCGGCTTCTATCCGCTCGGCTCCTGCACGATGAAGCACAACCCGCGCGTGAACGAGCGCGTCGTCGCGCTGCCCGGCTTCCGCGACCTGCATCCGCTGCAGGAAGAGGACGGTGCGCAGGGCGCCCTCGAGCTCATGTGGCTCCTGCAGGAGATTCTTGCGGAGGTGTGCGGCCTCCACGCGGTCTCGCTCCAGCCGGCCGCCGGGTCGCAGGGCGAGCTCACCGGGCTCATGCTCATGCGCGCCTATTTCGCGGACCGGGGCGAGGCGGAGCAGCGCAAGGTCGTCATCACGGCCGACACCGCGCACGGCACGAACCCGGCGAGCGTGACGATGGCGGGCTTCCAGCTGCAGAAGGCCGAGACGGACGCGCGCGGGAACCTCGACCTGGACGACCTGCGCGCGAAGGTGAACGAGGAGACCGCGGGACTGATGCTCACGAACCCCTCGACGCTCGGGCTCTTCGACGAGCACATCGAGGAGGTCGCGGAGATCTTTCACGAAGCGGGCGCACTCGTGTACTACGACGGGGCGAACCTGAACGCCGTCTGCGGCATCTCGCGGCCGGGCGACATGGGCTTCGACATCGTCCACATCAACCTGCACAAGACGTTCTCGCAGCCGCACGGAGGCGGCGGTCCCGGGGGCGGGCCCATCGTGGTGCGCGACATCCTCGAGCCGTTCATCCCGGCCCCGGCGGTCGTGCGCGATGGGGACGAGTTCAGGCTCGACTACGACCGGCCCAAGTCGATTGGAAAGGTGCGCGGCTACACCGGGCCATTCGGCGTCTTCGTTCGCTCGTACGCGTTCATCCGGGCATACGGGCCGGACCTCCGGCGCATGTCCGAGGTCGCGGTCCTGAACGCCAACTACATGCTCAGCCGCCTCAAGGGTACGTACGACCTGCCCTTCGAGCGCCTCTGCATGCACGAGTTCGTCCTCTCGGCGCGGAACCTCAAGCGCGACCACGGCGTGAACGCGCTCGACGTCGCCAAGCGCCTCATGGACTACGGCTTCCATCCGCCGACGATCTATTTCCCGCTGATCGTGCCCGAGGCCCTTATGATCGAGCCGACCGAGACCGAGGCCAAGGAGACGCTCGACGCGTTCTGCGACGCGATGGAGAAGATCGCCGAGGAGGCGGCCGGCGACCCCTCGATCCTGAAGGAGGCACCGCACCGGCGGCCGGTGCGCCGGCTCGACGAGGTCAAGGCGGCCAAGCGGGCGATCGTGAAGTACGGCTTCGACCAGCACCCCGACCTCGGCGGCGAGCCGGCCGAAGGCGAGACCGTCGAGGTCCAGAAGGGCGCATGACCGAACGCGACTGGTCGCGCCGCGATATCGAGGACCGCGTCAACGTCCTGCGCGAGCGCTACGACGGCGAAGCGTTCGCCGCGGCGGTCGCCGAGTTCTCCGAAGAGCTCGGCCCGGAGGAACAGGAGGACCTCCGCGAGATCTTGCTCGACAGATCGCGCGAGCATTCGCGGCGCAACACAGCGCTCGACCAGCGGCTCGACCAGGGCGGCTGGCTCCGGCGGACCTTCGGGAAGATCGAGGAGGCGGAACGCCGCCAGCGCGAGCGCTGGGAACGACAGAGGCGCCGCTGACGATGGAAGTCCGCTCGCGAGACGACGCCGACGCGTTCACGACCCTCGACGGCTCGACGATCCGTGTTCTCCTCGACGCGGCGCTCGGCGGCGCGGCGAAGCAGAGCCTCGCCGAGGCCAGCCTCGAGCCCGGGCTCGCCACGCAGCGCCATTACCACGCCCAGTCGGAGGAGATCTACGTCTTCCTCGACGGAGGCGGGGAGATGGAAGTCGAGGGCGACTCGCGCCAGGTCGGCCCGGGCGACGCCGTCCTCATTCCGGCCGGCGCCTGGCACCAGGTCACCGCCGGCCACGACGGAGCGCGTTTCCTCTGCTGCTGCGCGCCGCCGTATTCCGACGCCGACACGTTGTTCACAGAGATCGTTTCAGAATGAGGCCTCGTCGCTCGAGTGGACCTGGGCGGTGCGAGGCAAGGACGCAGGGAGTGCCGGCATCGAGCGAGATACCGGCCGGACTGAGGACGCAGCATCGCGCGGTTCCGGACCGCGCCAGCGGCTCAGGTCTTCGTTTGAGACGGTCTCTTCGCTACCTTTGGGCACC
>Ga0068857_100000838_pt1 | contig 23033 bp, 56 predicted proteins | sample KBSCornC72_FD_66591 | JGI IMG/M metagenome (GOLD analysis project Ga0068857, IMG submission 66591) | Corn rhizosphere microbial communities from Kellogg Biological Station, Michigan, USA - KBS Corn C7-2 | ecosystem: Host-associated > Plants > Roots > Rhizosphere > Soil ...
ATCTGGATAATAAATATTATCTAACCAATATTCCTTTTTACCATTATCATATATTACTGCTGGCCCATCTTTCCTATGAACAATTCCATTTTGATACCAAATTGTAGTTCCATCTATATATTCTATAGCAGGCCCGTCTAATCTATGAAATTCATTATCTTTATACCAATATTTATTTCCACATACTATAACTAATCCATTTCTATCAGACATATTAATTTGTTGTTATTTAACTATTTTAGGTGGAAATTCTTTTCTCAATTTATTTATTTCCATTATTAATAAATAAGCAGAACATAAATTTATTAATTTTTCCATTTCATCAAGTTGCATATGAATTTTAGATTTCATTTATTATAAGAAAATTCTATAAAATATTCTTCATAGAAAGATTTAATATGTTTAATCCTATGTTCAGGAATATAGCTACCTTCATCTATAGGAAATAGTCTAGTTTTTGCATAGAAATCATAAATCGTATTTTCAAATAGATCTATTGCATCAATAATTATTGGGCGAGTTTTATTTTGTTCATTTTTATAAACTACAATTCCAATAATTACTTTATTGAATGAATTATTATTTATATCAATTATAGTAACTTCAACCTTGCCTACATCAAATTCTTCAGTTACCCATTCTAATTTCTTAGGTTTCTTTTCTAATTTATCATAATTATATAAATAAGAAATTAAAAAGTATGCTACAGGTATAGAAAAACCTAATAGTAATAAAATTATTAAAATATACATTTAATTTATTCACCTTCTTTTAAAAAAGGAAACATTTCTTCCATCTCTTCATCTGACAAGCAAAGAAGTTTACCAATTTCATCTAATGTTTTCATTACTGTTTTATAATTATCAATTAAATTATCTTTATGATATTCAATCTGATGCTGAACTTCTGATTCATCACAACAACCATGTTTAGATATTAAATCATCTATTTTTTTCTAATTTTTCTTTGTGTGATAATTTCATTTTTATATTCCTAATCAATTATAGATTCAATTATTATTTCATTGCAAGTTAATTTTAACTCTGATAAATATCCATCATATTGACATATATAAAAAATATTAAATGTTTTACTTAAAAAACAAATTATATTACATTTACTACATATAAATGCATCAATCATAAAGTTATTATCATCCGGAATAACAATAAAATTATGATCTAAATAATTTAAATCTATATTTTCCATTTAATCAGACAAAAACATTTCTAACATATCTTCTTCAATTGCTTCAATTATATTAATAAAAGAACTTAAAATGAATTTTTCTGAAATATGATGATACATTACTGTAATACCAAATTCATCACCCGTATTACAATATGAAAATAATTTCTTACCCTCATCATCAAAAATAGATTGGATTCCCTCAGTATTTAACTCTTCATTTATTGCAGCAAGAATTAAATCATTTTTAGGAATTTCTATTTCAATATCTATTTCTTTACAATTATTAACCCAATTTGAAACAAAATTATATTCATAAGGATCTTTAGAATGATTTAAAAGATCTTCGATATTGTTAATGTTTGATTTGGGAAAAATCGACTTTAGTATTTCAAATTCTTGTTTATTCATAATTCACTCTTCAAATATTTTCTTACAAAATCTTCAATAGAAAAATACATAAATGATATTAAGCATATCATTAAAATCCATAGTGAAAATACTATTGCAATTTTAATTATAAATTGACTTATAATTATAATTGGAAGTAAATATACTTTAATTGTTAAAAACATTCATATATTATAAGTATTAATTAATGAATTGTCAATCTAAAATTTTTCTTCTCATAACTTTTTCGTAATGAAATCTATTTTCAATTTCATTGATACATTCTATTAATTCTTGATTAACTTTACCCAAATAAATAACACAATCTTTTAAATTTTCGTGAGGCTTATCTTCCCATGATTCTTCAAATCGCTCTCTATCCTTAAAAATAAAGTGACATACTGGACATTTAATTCCTGGCATTAAATCCTTTTATTGTAAATCTATATAAACATATAACAAATTATTATCTTAATATTTATTTAAAAGATAAATAATTAATTCTGCGGTAGATTTAATATTTTTAAGTTGAAAATTATTAATCCAAAATTCCTTTTTGCCATTTGGTTTGATTACTGCTGGACCATTATCTCTATGAATTAAATGTCTTCGCATATAAATTTTAGTACCGTTAGCTAACATAATAGCTGGCCCATTTAATCTATGAAGTAATCCATGCTCATAATAAAATTTATCGCCATTTCCATTAATTACAGCTGGACCATTTTTTCTATGTAAAAGACCTGAAGGATCTTTCCATTCTTGTTTTTTCATTTTTAATTAATAATTAAATAAATAAGCCATTCTTTATCAGTTTTAATATCTGGATAAAATCTTCCATTTAACCAATATTCTTTATCTCCATTATTCCATTCTTTTGCCGGACCATCTTCTCTATGACGTTTTCCATTTTGGTACCACATTTTACCGCCATAATACAACTCTACAGCTGGACCATCTTCTCTATGAAGAATATTTGTTCCTTCTTTATACCAAAAAATATTTCCATATGCATCTATTTTAGAATATACTTTTGTCATATTAATTTAATATTTGAAATATTATCCACTCCTCATCAGAAGAAATATCTGGATAATAAATATCATTTAGATAATATTCTTTATATTTTTTATATCCATTATAATATACTATAGCAGGACCATCTTCTCTGTGAAGTTTTCCGTATTGATACCAATATTCAGTTCCATTAACATATTCTTTAGCTGGTCCATCTTCTCTGTGAAGAAGATATGTACCTTTTTTACACCAACGAATAGTTCCATATTCATCTATTTCAGAATATACTGCAGTCATTTTAATTTATAATTAAAAATATTAACCATTCTTTATCAGTTTTAATATCCGGATAATGTTTTCCATTTAAATAATATTCTTTATATCCATTATAATAAACTTTAGCAGGTCCATTTAATCTATGATATTTTCCATTTTGATACCAAAAATTAGACCCATCAGCATATTCTACAGCTGGACCATCTTCTCTGTGACGAATATTTGTTCCTTCTTTATACCAAAAAATAGTTCCATATGCATCTATTTTAGAATATACTTTAGTCATATTAATTTATAATTTGAAATATAATCCACTCTTCGTCAGTTTTAATATATGGATAATATTCATTATTTAACCAATATTCTTTATATCCATCTATCCATTCTACAGCAGGACCATCTTCTCTATGAAGTTTTCCATTTTGATACCACTCTTTATGTCCATCAGCATATTCTATAGCTGGACCATTTTCTCTATGAAGATATCTAGTACCTTCGATAAACCAATAAACAGTACCCCGTTCATCTGTTTCAAAAAACACTTTAATCATATCAATTTATAATTTGAAATATTAACCAATCTTCATCAGTTTTAATATCTGGGCAATATTTATTATTTAAATAATAATATTTATTTCCATCAACATATTCTATAGCGGGTCCATCAGTTCTATGATATTTTCCATTTTGATACCAAGCTTTAGTTCCATTGGCAAATTCTACAGCTGGACCATTTTCTCTATGAAGAATATCCGTACCCTCTTTATACCAACGAATATTTCCAAATACATCTTTTTCAGAAGACACTTTAGTCATATTAATTTATAATTTGAAATATAACCCATTCTTCATCAGTTTTAATATCTAGATAAAAAATATCATTTAAATAATATTCTTTATATCCATCTATACATTCTATTGCAGGACCGTCTTTTCTGTGAAGTTCACCATTTTGGTACCAACATTTAGTTCCATCATTCCATTCTACAGCAGGTCCTTCTTCTCTATGAAGAATATCTGTATTTTTTTTATACCAGCGAATAGTTCCATACTCATCTATTTCATAAAAAACTTTAGTCATATCAATTTATAATTTGAAATATTAACCATTCTTCATTAGTTTTAATATATGGATATTTAATCCCATTTAACCAATACTCTTTTTTACCATTAATAAACTCTCTAGCTGGACCATCAGTTCTATGTGCTAATCCGTTCTTATACCAAAATCTGGAACCATTAGAATATATTTTAGCTGGCCCTGTCTCTTTATGAAGAGTATCTGTGCCATTTTTATACCAACAAATACCAAATTTATATTTTATAGAAAATATTTTCGTCATATAAATTATGGATCCCAAACACCAAACTCTTCATTTGAAATAGAATAATATACACGCTTTATTTTTTTATTTTTAATAAGTGCCTGACATTTAACGCACGGTTTAGCCATAGCAAGTTTACCGTCCCTATGAATTCTTGCAACATAAAGAACGGTACCTCGATCAGATTTTTGAATTACCTTAGCTTCCGCATGTGCCCTAGGTTCTGGCTCTTTTGTCCAACTATTAGGAGCCACAACAATAGCTCCGTCTGCCCGTACACCAACACACCCAATAAGATAGTTTCTATCTTCAGAACCGCCTTTTGCAATTCGTGAAGCCAATTCAAGATATTTCATATAATTTAATTCCTAATAATTTTCGTTTATTTTAATTTCAATAATAGAATAAAATGCTAACCCTAGAAAAAATCCACCAACTATTCCTTCAAGAACATCATTTCTTAGTTCACCTAATATAGTACCGAATAAACCTAACGCAAGAAATAAAATTGACCAATAATATTTAAATATTAATTTCATTATATTAATTAATTTTTCTAAGATATGAATTAATTTGCCTTAAATAATTAAATGGATTTTGATTTTTCGTCCAAGTCTTAACTTCTTTAATAGCTTTTCTATTTTTATATATAATATTAAAATTATTTATTGTTGGAATATTTCGGCTATATTCTTCTTTTTTTATTATAAGAATATCATTTTCAAAAATATAATTAAATTGTTTATATGTCAAATCTATTACATAATTATTTATTTCAATCCAAGCATGCCCTTCATAAGCGTCTTCATTCCAAGCTAATACAAAATCAGCTGAATAACCTTTCTTTTTTAATGAACGATATAAAGTATAACTAGCAATAGCGCAAGCTCCCTGCATATTATTTATATCTATGTCATAGATTTTATCAATCCATTTACGTACATTCGTATATACGTCTGTGCATGTATTTTGAATATTTTTATCAATCAATTTTAAATATCTGGATTAAATAGACCAGCAATCTCCTCAATTTCTTGGTCTTCATTAATTTCTGACTCGATTTCTTCTTCGCTCAAATTATTTAAATTTTCCATTTGCTTCTTTTTTGCAATGGTCTTGTAATGATTTTCCCCATCTGCGCCAGTATGTGTAATATTTTTGCCAAGAATAATTCTAATAACATTCATAAATTGCGTATCTGTAATATCTTCTTTCAAAGCTTTAAGTAGATATTCTTCCATCATATAAGATGAATGATGATTATTTTTATCTTCGCCCAAAACACTGTTAACTCTATTAGCTTTAATGTCCATAATTTATTCCTTAAACTTATTTTTAATAATATTTTCGTATTTAATTTCTAAACGTTTTTCTATTTCTTTAATATAATTTAAACTGGCTTTTAATTGATTAATTACTGAATCTGATAATTTGAAATCTCCAGACTTTATATGTTTTATTATAGAATTAATACAACCATAAATAGTTGGATGATAATATAAGTTAATCCACAATTCGGCATTTTTCTTTTGAATAGCCCAATTTCTATCGTCTGATTGAATTATTCTTAAAGCCGGTGTAATCTGTAAAATAAAATTTGATTCGGATTCAGAAACTTTATCAGTTTCTCTTTCTACAGGATAAATTCCTCCCGTTGGTCCTTTTCGAAATTCATATCCTGGCAATGTTCCATTATCTATCCATTGTGTAATTAATGATCGGAATTGTCCTTCACTAATTAATGTATCAACAGTTAAATATAAATTACTACATGTAATATGAGTTTGACCACGTAAACATAATTTTAATGAATTTAAAACTATAATAGGATCTAATAAAGAGTCATTTTGCTTTACTTTAAATTCATTAGTTGCACCTATCTTATAAATACCACCAGCGGGTCCTTTTCTAATTTCAAAACCAGGAATTGTATTATCATTGATCCATGAAGATACCTCAACTCTAAATTGAGGCAAAGATACATTTTCAATTTTAGATTTACAAATTTCATATAAATCCGCCATAATAATTCTCGGCCGATCCAATAATACTATATTTAAAATATCATTAATAATTTTATAATCCATTTTTCACCCATGTTTTCATTTAAAATAACTAATAATTAATGCAACTAGACTTTATTTCATAATCATTACAATTGTGTAAATTACAAAATTCATCTAGTGTAGAATTATCAATGCAAGTTTGACCATGAACTGAAGGATTCATTAACCCACTTTTTTGATGTGGTAAGCCAAAAGAATGTCCCAATTCATGTAAAACAACTTCTTTAAATAAAAACTGACTTCGTTCAATTCTATTAGATAGAATTAATATCCTAATAACACTTGCCACTACATTTGTTTTGCCAAGGGCATCAGTATTAAGATAATTTGATTCATCAATAATATTTAAAATTTTATTATAATCGTTTCCATACATTTCAGGCTGATTGGAAAAAACTAAATTCAGTTTAATCATTCCATCAGTAACTGATTCCCATTCAGAAACAGATTCTACAATTTCATTTTGTTGTTCAGCAGTAAATGATGAATCAACAACAAAGTTAGAATGTAAATTTACAGAAGGATTACATCCTGTAATTAAAATTAATATAAATAAATATTTAATACATTTCGCCATCACTATATGATAAGGCGAAATAATTCAGTGTCAACTATTATTCAGTGTAGTAGAAGAAGAATAAGGTTCATAAACTACAGGAATACCAACTTCTTCAAACATTTTTTTCATTTTAATTGAAGCCGGCGTATTCCATGAATGAATAATTATTCTACCCATATAATTATTGTTAATTAAATATCGGCAAATATCCATTCCGGTACGCTCAATAGGTTTTCTTCCATTATCAAAATGTTCAAAATCCTGAAGGTCATGATCCAAATGAATTAAATCAAATTTAGTATTTTGAATAAATGCTATTGCCTCCTTGACCGTAAAAGCATTAATCACTTCATTTTCAGGTAAATATTTTTCTTTAAACCCAAAATGGCGTTGATTTTCATCATCTACAATTAAAATTTTCATTTTCTCAATCTAACCTTATAATTTTCCCATTCTTTTTGCCTTTGTTGAATTAACTTCACCATTCTTTTATCAGAATAAAATAATTCTATTGGGAAAAGAAATACATCAATAAGTTTTGTAATTAAATATAATTTACAATATTTCATTTTTTAACTCTATGATGAAGAGTTAATTGCTGAATATTAAGGCAAATACGGGCAAGATTTCTAGAATATTCATCAATTTTATTCAAATTTTGTTGATTAAAACCTGTAGATAATACTTCTATTAATTTATTACTTTCATTTTTAATCTTCTCAACCTCATCCAATGCTTCTTTAGATGGAGCTGGCGGCCGTAATCTTTCAGCCGCCTCTTTTAATAAATCACGTGTTAATTCGAAACTTTTACGTGCTTTTTCTGCATCAGAACTGACACTTTTAGGAAACATTGAGTTAGTCATTTAACCCGGTCCTTTGGCACGTTAGGTCACAGTAACCAGAGTATACTTCTTTTGATTCCTTGTCAAACTTTTCTTTTATCTTAGAATTACCTATACAAATCTTTTCTATTAGTTCTGGATTAATTTTATCATTTTTATTTAATTTATTATAATTTTCAATAATACTAAATAATTTTGAAAGTTGAAATGAATGAAAACTATCTCCAGATAAAACTAAAGAAATTACTAATCGCTTTTCAGTTGACATCTTTTTCATTTGCAATTCTTTATACAAATTATAAATCCATTTAAAAGAAATGTTATTTAACCTAACTGGAGTTATAATTACATTAAGAAAACAATTATCTACAGCATCATTAATATTATATACTATAAGTTTTTCATATATTTTTTCAATTAACCAACACTTTAAAAAAGTAGCATCATTAGATATTATTTTATAACACAATCCTTGTAATTCACATATGTTTTTTGTAAGTTGAATAAATGATTTTGAAAAGCCATCTTGATATCTATTTATATAATAAAAATATTTTTCAGTCAATGTAAATATTTTTAATACATTTGCATCTTCTGAATACCCATTCCATTTTAAAACACTTATTGCAGTTGGTAACTTTAAATCATATTGATTATATTCATTTATAGATGGTTTATTACCTAATTCTTCACCATCTTTAGCTTTAATCATTGCGCAACCAAAGATATTCGTGGAAGAAATAGAGTTTTCATTATATGTTCCTCCACATAACCAATAAGAGTTGTTAGCACTATCAGCCAGTAAACAATACCAAAGATCTTTAATGATCTTATTAAAAACTAAATATCTATAATCTTTAAATTCATTTAAAGAATATAATTGATTAACAATTTCTACAATATTACTGTAACGTTCACTTTCTGATAATCCCATGATAATTCTCTATTCTCTATATGTCAATAATAGACAAATACTTACTGTATCGCAATGTACGAAAGCTAGGAACAAAACTTGGTTTATGTTCGTTTAAAACTGTAACTCCAAATCTCTTATTTACTTGACTAACAAATATTGTCCAAGCAGAATATAGATCTGTGTCTTCATTGGAATAAATAGTATATTCATCAATGCAAGGTTTAGGATTTTTATATTCTCTACTTTGCTGATTAAATCTAGCTAAACAAATATCTCCAGATTTAATCCATACAGCATTACCATTACAAATAATATCAGGTAATAAATTTTCAGCTTTCATTCTTTATTAGATAATACTTTTAATTTAAAATGTCAATGTCTATTTTATTAATTAATTATTATCATCATCCATATTTAAATGATATAATATCTTATCAATATCTGATTTTAAATAATCATAGTTGAGTTTTAAATTGTGAATACATATTTCCAATGAAGTACAAACTTCTTTCGTGTTTTTTAATTCATCTTTATCATAATTCCATTTAGCGGGTTTTGATTCACTTTTTATTCCGCAATTAGGACATTCATTTACTATCCAAATTAGTTTTTTATATTTACTTGTCATAAATTTAAAAGCTTTCCCTTAACATAAGATAAATGATTTTTAGCTCTAGTAACTCCTACGTAAGCTATATTTGTTTCTTCTTCAGATGAAAAAGGTCTAAACGTATCCCACATTAAATATATATGATCTCTTTCAAGCCCTTTAAATTTATGAGTACTACTTAAAGTAACACAAGATTTACCGTCATGACCACCAGGCTCCTCATCAGCAGAAAAAATAGTATTAATTCTAGTTAACACTTCTTTAATAGCCTCTTCAGTGTTTAATTTAACCGAAAGGTCTTCACATAAAGAATTTATTGTATCATGCTCATCTTCAGCACGATCAGTAGACATCTTTTTCTTTTTAAGGAATTTAATTTGCTCATCTAACCATTCGGCATTTTTTTCAATTAAATCTTCGGCCGTAAATTTCCGCTTTGCTTTTTTGGCTTTTTTCTGCCATGATAAAACTCTTTGTCCAATTGAAGCGGCAAAATCTTTCCCCAACAATCTAACCTTAGTTCCATTTTTAGCAAGATGAAAAAATACTTTAACTAAAACAGCATTAGTTCTACTTACAACAGCATCTCCAGCTTTAACTTTTTTAATCATTTCAGCAGGAGTTACAATATCTACAATTCCATCAGGAGCATCAACTCTATGCTGTATAGCCGGGTTATATTGTTGAGCTTCTTTTACAATATTTTTAGCACATCTAAAAGAACAAGTAAGTGGTAATTCAACTGCATTTAACTCTTTGGTGATATCTTGTAAAGCATGAATATCAGCTCCAGCAAATGCATAAATGGAATTATGTGTTAAAATACCATCGCTGAAAAAATTTGAAGCATCATCAACATCTAAATCAATAAACTGTCCATTCACTCGATCAATAGAAGTTATTGATTCAAGTTTCAATGTATTATTAATCATAACAGGAACTTTCATACCAACATGAAGTTCACTAGCTTTTATCATTGTACCATATTTATTATCAGATATAACTAATTTATGAATTATTTCTGTTTTTAATTTAATTTGCATTTCTTGCGCAAATTTTAATGCATCACGATAATTATTAAAAGATTTTGTTATAGCTACATAATAATTTAAATTATAATCAACTACAGTATTATTATTTTTACTATGAGCATATATATTAATATTAGAATTATTGTCAACAAAATTGTCACTGAAATCTTCAATCCACAATTTATGATTTGGACTCATAGTCATAGATTTACTAGATTCAGTTATAACTTTAATTCCATGATCCCAATAAGATAATTCTTTACGTTTAATAATTTGTGGTACAATATATCCGTTTCTATATGATAAAACTTCATCTCCAACTTTAAGATCGGTAACTAATTTTTTACCATTTGGAGTATCAATCATAGATTCAACGGAAACACACTGATACTTATCACCCACAATAATCATTCTCCCACCTTTTTTGAGAGAGCGTCTAATTATTTCTTTTCTAGCTGGTGATAAATCTTGAGCTTCATCAACTAAAACTAAATCATATTGTTCTGGAGCAGCCCAATCATTTACAATTGGCAACCATACCTGATCATCGAAAGTAATGGCCATACGCTTATCAACACTCAAACTTGGTTGATTCTTCATATGGTTCATAATGTTTAAAACATATTGAGCAAATATTTCTTTAGGATAACTACTATCAATATTCCATGCAGCTATAACTTCAATAACTTCATCAATATTAGAAGCTAATCGCGTTTTACAAAGACTTACAGCATGGCAAAGTGAATCTCTGTCATCTGCTTTTTCTTTTTCATAACCAATTTCGTTCTCTGCAAGATTTTGTACAATAAAACCTTTAGGGCCCTGGAGATCAAAGTTAGCTCTTCCTTTGCCCCAATTTTTAATTACAGATTTATAACCAAAACTGTGGCAAGTTTGAACATTAACGCCTTCAGGCATTCTAGCTTGTAATTCTTTCCTAATAGAAGTATTAAAAGCAACGGCCAGAACTTTATGATAAGGAAATGCTTCTAAATATTTATAAGCTAATTCTACAATAGCTGTTGTTTTACCGCTACCAGCTACAGCATTAATTGATCCATGTTCAGAACTAATTACTGCAAAATCAAATAAATTTTGAAATTCAGATAACCAACCATTAGGCGGAATGAATCTAGGTTTTCTTTCAATTACTGGAGCGACATAAGGTTTGTATGTTGATTTTTTATTATAAGTTTTAGACACAATTTCTCCCTTAGGTTGGTGGAGGAATTGTTTTTAACAGATAAGGTTTTCACCGCTCGACAATTGCTAGTTCGTATTTTAAAATTATTTATATATTTATATTATAATCACAATATTTAATAGAGTCAATAGCTTACCAAGGAATTTGCCTACAACTATAACAAATAAAAGATCCGTCATTTTGATTAGATATCGCCATGTGCGCAAAATTTCCACATTTTTTACATTTAACCCCATCATCTTTAGGGTCCAGTTTAATAGAAATTTTAATTCTATTTTCCCAAACATTGGTATAAGTAAAAAAATGATAACACGCATCTGCAAAATGAGATGCATCATTATGATTGCCATATGTAATGATTAATTTATGATTACAATGTACGCATTCATTTGGTATGAAAACTTTCATACATGCATGTGAATCATTCGAATGATGTTCTTTTGGAACAAAAGTTTTACTAATCCAAAATTCTTGCATTGCTTTATTCCTTCATTAATTTAATGACCGTGAATTAGATTCAGAAATTGGAATATCAATTTTAATTGATAGAATCTTATCTCCACGTAAAACTTCTACGAATGTAAAAAATCCAACACAATTTGCCAAAGCTTTATTCAAATCATCATTTGTTTCTAACGTAATACCATTAATCGATAGAATCAAATCACCAATGCGCAAATCTGATTTTGCCGCAGGAGATTCAGGATCAGAACCATAATATACAAAATTACCACGTTCAATTTTCATTTTATATTCTTAATATTTTTAATTTTACAATAATTATTTTCTAATGTAATCTACAATTGTATCTACTAAATTAATATATAATCCATAAATAAACATTATTAAATTAAATATCAATTGCATTTACACACTTACGATTGGATCCGTGTACGCGGCTATGCAATATCCAATTATCAATAATAATACTATTGAAATAAACATATAAATTATTACATTTTTAATTTTATTTTTCATAAAAAATCCATAATAACAAAATTACTTTAATTGTTTAGCCGATACAGTTGGACAAATATACTGTTCTCCAGAATCTAACTCTACAATATAGAATAAAATTCTATTGCTATACGTACTTTTTTTAAGAGATTTAATCACTCCTGGTCCTTTAGGTGTTTGAATTTTATCTAAAACATTAAAAATTTTATCCATTTGCAACACCTATGTAATTACTTCATAATCTTCAGCCATTAAATCATCAGAATAAGCTATATAAATAGTAGATGTAATATTGCCTTTACCATCACTTTTCACTTGCATTATTTCTTTTTTGCCGCGCATAAGTAAATATGAAGTCACATCATATTTATGTCTAATCATATGCCCAGCTTTAATGTATCCTAATGCTTGTGAAAAATTCATATTTTTATTCCAGGATACTTTTAATTATCCATTCATTACAAGTTAATTTAAACTTATTAAAATAATCTTGCACAAATCCATCATTATCCATTAAGTAATATTTATTATTACAGTAAGCCAAACATACACCGCAAATATCACATTTAAAATCTTCAGCATCTTCGTAACCAAAGAAGATATGAGGTTTTAATTTATGAGATAAATAGTCCATGCAATGGTAGTTATAAACATTTATAACTATTAAATTTCCTGATTAAACCAAAATAATCATCAATGAAATCTCTAGCAGTTTTAATACTAATTTTTGGCAAAGGTTCTTCAAATTCAATATCGCAAATGCCATATTCAATAATAGGACATTCACCGTTCATAATATCATTGTAAAGTTGTATGGCATAAGTTTCAGCTTCTTTTTTAGATTCAAAAACTGTGGAATCACTAAAAGCAATTACTCTCATTGCTAATGCTATCTCTAATGGTAAAGAGCTATGACCATTAGCATAGCAATCTTCAATATTCTGAAGTTCTTTTACGCGAAATTCTACATTACTAGAATCATTTGCAATAGGAAATTTCGCAATGTAAATACCATTATCAGCACTCATAAATAAAAACCTTATGTAAAAGAAAAAGAGTGATCAAAATCAATTCGATCACTCTTAATCCAGCCAATTGTTGATTGCTAGTTTCACGCCTGCTCAGTAATTGAGTCAGCCTTAGCACGGGCCTTCGGCGCAGGCATAGGATAAGCTGACCAATCCTGGGTAGCAACCTTCTTTGCATCACCACCATGCGATAGAAAATGAATAACTCGGCGGTTAAATTCAGCATTAGTAAGACCAAACTTTGCTGCCAACGGGTTAACATTAGCACCAGCCTTCGGCCCCTTCTTAGCTTCTACAACTTCAGGAACCTTGTAGCCAGCACTAGTCAGATAAGCCTGTAGTGCCAATCGAGCAATATGCGCTTCAGCCTTACCTTCCTTAGCTGCATGCTGCTTCAATACTTCGCGGAACTCATTTCCCAAAGAAACCGCCAACGTCGACTCACTCTTATCACTCGTCTCATTCTTCTTGATAGCCATTTTAATATTTTCCTTTTGTTTTTCTTTTTTATAAATTTTGGAAGCTTGCTGCGGTATTGCTCTGGGCTTCCGTTCGTATCTATTATGTAGTCACTGTCTCTTCTCTTGTCAACTATCTTTTCGTCGGACGCATTCTTTTTATTGTTTGCGACCGCTTTCTCTCATAACTTGCTATAATTATTCAGAAATCTTATGCAGCTTGGGTTTCGAGCTTCTTCTTCCAAGACCGAAGACGAGACTCCGGAAATGAATGTTCCGCAGCAAATGCCCGCTGACTCTTACCAGAATTTGCGAACATAGCTAGTGCCTTTCGAGCAGTCTCTTCGTTCCAAATTGTAGAAAGATCCAAAGCTTCAGTTTCCATTGTAGATGGAACAATTTCAATTACACCAGATTCAGCATAGATCTCTTCACCCAAGTCAAATTTCTTTGAATTGTGAAATGCCGCACGACGTTCCATTCGACGGCGAGCTGCTCGATTCCTTTTACCACTTGAACCAATTTTAGTTTTAAATGTATTCATAATAATCATAATTCTTATTTCCTTTATAAATAATGTTTCGTACCGTTACCCAAACAACATATTCATTAATATTTTATTGTCAACTATACTTTTATACCTAATTTAAATAATGTATTTTGTAATTCAATCCAATTTTGTTTATTGTAATCAGGAGAATCGTGAGCTTCTCCCCATACAGTATGAAACAGTTTTGCAGCTGTCTCTAAATTAGTTTTATAATCTTTTTCTCTTTCATAAAGAGAAGGTGAAATTATCGTAGATTTTTTTATCTCTGTAGAATTCTTTTTAGTCATGTTAAATATTTTGCCCTTAAATTCATTTCAACTTCAGCATGTTCAGTATGTACTGTTACCATTTCAAATACCGTTTCTACTGGTGGAAATGAATTTGGTGACTCTTCATAAGAAGCGTAATATTTTGTAAGAACTGCAAATATCCTATTATCAATTTTAAGAAATGCTGGGCTAGTATAATTAGCCCAGCTTCCTTCTGCATTCGAAATGGTTTCAACTATCCTATGAAATCCATTAGAACTTATTTCATGGCGAAAATTTAAATGATTCATGAATATTATAGCTTTGCTAAATTAATTTGCGCGATATCTTTGGAATATTTCATAAAATGAGAAAAAATTTGAAATACAACGCCACCTTCAGTTTCTTTATTAATAATATCTATACATTCATAGTATCGATCTTCTACGTCTTTTGATTTAGTCTTTACCGCAGAAATGTCTTTTGTTGATACAAAAATTGATCTTTCTACCCACAAAACTTTATATTTTTCTTTATGAAAGCGATTAGGTTGGGTGTTATCATTGATATGAATTAATTGTCCGACAAATGGCACATCACCTTCTGAATCGAACAAATGTTTTTCATTCACAAACCATTGTAATTTCATTTACAAACTTTCTTGTATAGAAATAATAATTATAAATTTTACTTTGTCAAGCTTTTTTTCAGCAAATCAGCAAAAGAAACCTTAAGAGTAGGGTCTACTTTCTCTGCCTTAATGAAACGTTCTTGTTCACGATTTAAATTATAATTGATATACTTTTCAGTTTCTTGATTTTTTTGATTCGATTCAGTACGCATATTAATACCTTTTAGGTTTTATTCTCCAAAAAATTAATCTTACTAATTGATTAAAACTCATTTGTGATAATGATTTTTTTAATCCTACATATTTAGCTAATCGCAATAAATTTTCTTGTTTTGCAGCCTTAAGCAGTTTTTTGTTCAACAAAGTATGTCCAACCTAACATTGGACAATAAGAAGCAACAATTGTCCCATTATATTCTATAGTAGATTGAAATCCAGCTTTTTTAGCAATATTTTTGGCTTCTTCAAAAGAACTGGATTCATTCGCTGAATAATATTGAAAATTAATAAAATATACTTTATACATTTTATAATCAAATAATACCAGCCAAATATAGTTCAACGTATTCAGGCATCGTAGGATTATTCCTTACCATCGCGATAAAATCCTTTTCAGCCTTAGTAAGAGGGGTTTGAGTAGAAACAGAATCAATAATTTGCTTTGCCATTTTTTATAATTTCCTTTTTAATTAGTATCGTTTTTGTTATATTTTTTATTTAATTCAGTCAGTAACACTTTTATTTTAAGTCTTAATTTTATATTGTCAAGCTAGTCTAGTTTAAATTCTTTTATTGAGTACGTTACTTGTGTTTCCTGCCAGCCGAGAGTGAAAGAAAAAACTAACTCGGAATCAGTGACCACATAAACTCCAGGTTTTATTTTACGATCTTTTTTAATATTTTTCAATCCTTCTTTGGCTTTTTCTAGCTCAGAAAAATATTTTGAATTGTGAATATTATTATCATAACTTAAAATGTATATTGTTTTCATTTTATCAATCTATTATCTTAATGATACAAACAAGCTGTCGCCATTCTTCATCAGACGAAATATTCTCATATAATTTATCTTTATAATAATAACTATTGTTAGCCTGATCAACTTCTTCGACAGCAGGTCCATCTTCTCTATGAAACATTCCATATTGAAACCACCATTTACCTCCATAAGAATATTCTATTGCAGGACCGTCAATTCTATGTCGTAATCCGTTTAGATACCACGAATTAGTTCCATCAGCATACTCTATCGCTGGACCATCTTCCATATGATAAGTACGAGTACCTTCTATAACCCAGTAAGTGTTACCGTTTTCATTTACACTATATACTTTGGTCATTTCAATTAATTATTTGAAATATAATCCATTCTTCATCGGTTTTAATATTTAAATATCGATTACCATCTAACCAATATTCTTTATAACCATCAGCTCTTATAATTGCTGGTCCGTCTTGTCTATGAAATATACCATGTTGATACCAATATTTATCTCCATCAGCATATTCTTCAGCTGGACCATCAAGTCTATGAAGCTTTCCATTTTGATACCAACATTTATCACCATTAGAAAATTCTACAGCTGGACCATCAAGTCTATGAAGCTTTCCATTTTGATACCAACATTTATCACCATTAGAAAATTCTACAGCTGGACCGTCTTCTCTATGACGAATATTCGTACCTTCTTTATACCAAGAAGTATTTCCGTATTTATCTGTTTTTGAATAAACTTTAGTCATTTTTAATTAATTATCTGAAATATAATCCATTCTTCATCTGTTTTAATATATGGATAATGTTCATTATTTAACCAATATTCTTTAGTTCCATCAACAAATTCTATTGCAGGACCATCTGTTCTATGAAGAACGCCATTTTGAAACCACTCTTTAACGCTATCATACTCTAGTGCTGGTCCATTATCATTATGTAAATGATCATTATCTTTTCTGCGCCATTCAATATGGCTATTAAAAATCTTTTTGTATATTTCAATCATTTTTTAATTAATTATTTGAAATATTGACCATTCTTCATCAGTTTTAATATCTGGATAATGTTTCCCATTTAAACAATATAGCTTTTCTCCATTCCAATATTCTATAGCGGGTCCATCAGTTCTATGATATTTTCCATTTTGATACCAAGCTTTAGTTCCATTAGGACATTCTATTGCCGGACCATCTATTCTGTGAAATTTTCCATTTTGACACCATTGTTTAGTACCATCAGCATATTCTACAGCTGGGCCATCTTCTCTATGTAAAAGATTATTATCTTTTCTGTGCCATTCAATATAGTTATTAGCAACCTTTTTATATATTTCAATCATGTGTAATTAATTTATAAAAATCATAAAACATATAAATTAAAATAATTAAAATTATGAATCCTATAATATATAATATACTAATCATTTATTATCAACTACGCTATTGAAATCCAAAGTGGAAAATCATTCTCTCCACTAAATTTCGGCAAAAAAAGATATTGATTACCCTTTTCATCTTCAGAACAAATATTTCCATTTATATCCACAAAGAAAGTAAGACATGAATCCTCTTTATAAGATTCCGGTAAAGCAGCATAAGCGTCTGGAAAATCTTGTTCCAAATCTAAAATAGTAAAATGTTTCATTGCAGAATATAATACTCAATTTTTAATTGTCAATGACTGCATATATTTTTGTTTTTCTAGAAAAGAATAAGTGCGAACAATATTACGCAATTTAAATTCTAGCCAACTAATTGCTTTAAATGTTAACGTGGTTTTCTTTTTAACCTTATTATTGTAGTATAATGCTAATCGACTAGTACAATACTTAGAGCAATAAAAATGAATGCTTATTAATAATTTAAGATGAAATGAGAAATAATGTGGCAAATTATGTTTAGTAATCATTGTTTATCTTTCTTTATTACCGGACCTTTTTCTTTGACCCACATTTTCAATTCATCTACAGTAAAATATCCTGAATTGTATTTATCTTGATCATATGGATTCAACCAAATAATCATTTTACCATCCCTATTCAACCTAGGACCAAGGTCAAACCATTTCTTGTTAGCTTCTTTAAGAAATTTTTCAATACCAGTTTTGTCAAATTGGTCTTTTAAATCATGCTGTTTTTTATCATTCACAGCCCAATCATTAAAAATGTTTGGACTCATTCGATCTACAATTCCAATACAAAATCCAGCATTTTCAAAAATTTCGCTACCACCCATCCAAATACAAGCGTTTTTATTACACAATGCATCATAAATCAATTTAAATTTTTCAATCGTTTTAATATCATTCTTTTTAGTTAGAAGATAAAAACCAGTATTAGACCAACCAGCTTCAAATTTATTTTTTGTATAATAACGATCTGTATGAAATTTAACCCATGAGGAAAAATCATCATCGGAATAAAATCTGTTTAAAACAATTCCAACTAGGTCACTTTCAATCCAATGAAGATCTTTTACTTCATTTACAATTCTGCGAGCTAAACCAAAATCAGCATTAACGTTAATACCTAACTTAGATTTAAGTCCATCAATTCCTTGTTCATGTTCTGCACAATAATCAGCGCCTAAATTAATACCAATCACAGTTCCAGATTTATCAACAATGATTTTTTCATTACATGATTTTCGCATTTTTATTTTACTTTCGATTTAGACTCTCTATATAATAGTAATAAATAATTATCATGTCGAGTTAAAACTAATTAATTATTTGAAATATAATCCACTCTTCATCAGAATTAATACCTGGATAAAATTTTCCATTTAAATGATATTGTTTAATATTTTCAAGAAATTGTACAGCTGGACCATCTGCTCTGTGGAGTTTTCCATTATAACACCAATATTTATTTCCATTGGCCCACTCTATAGCAGGACCGCCTTCTCTATGTAAAAGATTATTATCTTCTCTTCGCCATTCAATATGATCATCAAAAGATTTTTTATATATTTTAATCATTATAATTTATAAAACAAAACCCCAACTCACAGCAATATAGCCATAAGTTGGGGTTTGTCAACTAGTCTCTTATTTATAATATATAGAATATATTATTGAAAAGATACCATAATTGCACTTACCGTATCATTGAATTGATATGATGGACTTGCTGTAAACTTAGCTGCAATAGTTCCAGGATTAGTACTATACATTGATTCAAGCAAGGCTGAATCATTCAAACTAGTACCTTCTTTACCATTCCAGTTCCACATTGTTGATAGAGGCGTAAATCCCGTACCAGCATAAGGGGCTCCAACATCACCAGCAACATCTCGGAAATTTGCAGCAAAACCTACAATTAATGCCGGAGAATTCCCTAAAGATAAAGTGCCAGAAGTAACTAAGTCTGTAGTTTGTGGAACGCCTACATTAGTAAATCCAACACTGTTCACTACAGGATTCGTACCAACATTTGCAATTTCAATAGCTACTACAGCATGCCATTGATTGGTTGTCCATTGAGTATGAACATTAATTGGGCCATCAGTAATATTTTTTCGCAAAAATACCTGAACAGCATCCCAATCAGCAGCATCATCCAAACTCAAAATTTCAGTGTAAGCAAGATTTGATGAATCCGTAACATATACAGGATATGGAGTGCCAGAACCAATTGGATCGCCATTAAAATTTTCATCATCAACCATAACTACAATTGAACTTCCTGATAAAACATTTTGAGTAAAAGTCAAATCAGAAACTGCAGGATTGTCATCACCAAGTGCCCATGATTTAATCTGACGAACATATGGGCCAGCAAAACTACCACCTGAACCAGCGGTACCACTAAAACCACCTGAACCTGCCATACCACTAGAGCCAGAAGTGCCAGCAGAACTACCACCCATTCCAGCAGAACCAGCAGAACTCCCACCCATTCCAGCAATAGAACCGGCAGAACCAGCAGTACTACCACCCATTCCAGCAACCGTCCCTCCACTTCCAGAAGTACTGCCGCCCATTCCTGCAACAGTCCCTCCAGCTCCTGCGACAGTTCCAGCGGAGCCAGCACTACCACTAGATCCCGCAGTACCACCCGCTCCGGCTGAACCACAGTTAACTACAGCTGCATATACCCTCAATTCACCAACAGAAATAAATTTATTGGTCCCACCAGGAACTCCATAAATTCGAATACCATCTCCTACAACTGCAGGAAAATTAAACGTATATGTTTTATAATTAATTCCATCATGAGCGCCAAATGTTGGACTAATAACACTACCAGATACATTTACCCAAGTAGAATTTTGACGAACTTGAACAGCTACGCTACTAAACCATCCACCATTATTAAATTGCATTCCAGTTTCAAATACAACTGAACCAAATGTTTGAACGGATGAAAACGTGTAACCAATCCAATCATTTGCCCTACTAGTTACCCCTGTATACGTATCATATTGCTGAAATGAATCTGTCGAGCCTTGTGGTGGAAAAACATTATCTCGAATTACTTCTAAATTATGGTTACCTCCACCAGTAGGAGACGTAATCAACGCTACAATTGTTCCACTTGCCGTCAAATCGGCACCTGAAACTCGATTGCTATTAGCATTAATAGATTCAGACCCGTATGTGCAAGCAAGTTGCACAAACACAAATCCACAAAGTACCAGAAAAGCATACCTCATAGAGAAAACAAATTTACTTAGTTTATTAACATTAATCATTTTTATCAAGTATCCCTTATTTTAGCATTAAGGTTGCTAAAAAACCTATGTGACTAAGTGTAAGACGAGTTACCATAACTGTCAACCCATACACACATACTTCCCCATTATTAAATTACTTTATAACTTTATATATTTATGCGATAATATCCTTCTATTTAAAAAATAAAATATTTTATTATTTTAATATAATATAATTTAATTATTATTATATCGTTCTTTGTATCTTTTCAAACACAAAGAACAATGCATTGGATGACCTTCTTGTTTTGATTTAAATCTCGTAAACCAAAGATACGATTTCCATTTTAATTTATTCATTTAAATAAACTCTGGCTCATAAATATGATTATCCATATATTCAATTTTTCTATTAAATTCTGAAATAAAACGCTCTATAGTATAAATAGATCGAAGTTTCTTTACTTCATTTACTCGCCATCTTTGTTGGCTAGCTTTAATTTCATTATAATCTAGATTATGATCTTTTCCATCACCATATGCTTTTGAACCATCTTCTAATGGTAAATAGCATGTATCAGGCAACCATCGTAAAGCATAAACTAAATTATTTAAATTAAATTTAGCACCAATATAATCTAACAAATTGGACTGATACGCCATTACTCTAAGTTCCCGTTCAGTAATTTGCTTAGTGGTAGGCTCAATACATATTTGATTTATTACATAAATTTTGGGTACTTTTAATCCCCAACCATGATGGCGCATTCTTTTATCATCAATCTCCACCAAATGCGCTAATTCATGACATGTATTTTTAATAGTATTATACTTAGATGGGCCGGCTCTATTACCAATTACAATTGTCCCGTCATTTAATACTTTTTGTCCCTCGAAGTTATCCTGGTATTTTATAAATGGATAATTAAAAAATAATTTATTTAATTCAATTTGTTGAATTGATTGTTTCATACTTATATTATAAGAACTAATTAATTTCTGTCAATGACGATGTTTCCGTATCATACAAATTATATTTAATATCATTTATTAATTCTAGGAATTCCTTCTACCGTCTGAACTAAATAAGCTAAAGTTTTATTCTTATCTCGGAATTCAACGATCCAAGGTTCATTAGTAGGTCTCTTATCTTTTTTCTTCAGCCAATTAACCATTACTTGCCAATTAGAAGCTGAACTAAAATAAACTTTTCCGTTCTTCAATTCCATTTCAAATCCTCGGAATAAAATTATTTACCTGATCGATATAATCTAATATAATTTAATCTAATCTAATATTTGAAATATAATCCATTCTTCATAAGTTTTAATGTCTGGATAACAAATATCATTTAACCAATAATTTTTTCTGCCATTAACATAATCTACCGCTAGCCCATCTGTCCTATGAAGTTTTCCATATTGATACCATTGTTTAGATCCATCATAAACTTCTATTGCTGGACCGTCTAATCTATGAAGTTCATTATTTTGATACCAACATTTAGTTCCATCAGGCCGTTCTATGGCTGGACCATCTATTCTGTGACGTTTTCCGTTTTGCCACCATTCTTTACGGCCATAAAAATATTCTATTGCTGGACCATCTTCTCTGTGTATGAGACGAGTACCTTCTTTAAACCAAATTGTTTTTTCATCTTGATTAACGGAGTAAGATTTCGACATGAATTAATTCTCTCTTATTATAAAGACAAATTAATTCATGTCAATATCTAACATCACATTCCGGTTTTATTTTTAAATTCTTCTTCGGACAATTTTTGACCTTCAAGATACCACTCTTGATTCCCATTAACAAATTCTTTTGCAGGTCCATTATCCCTATGAATCATACCGTTCTTATACCACCACTTATCACCCTTAGCAAATACAACGGCTGGTCCATCTTCTCGATGAAGTTTACCATTAATTAGCCAAAATTCATTTCCACTACTATCAATAATAGCTGGACCATCTTCCCTGTGGACAATATCAGTCCCTTCTTTGTAGTAACGAAGAACACCCTTGTCATCAGTTTTAGTTGTGTATTGTGTCATTGTATTTTATTTTTTTTTTTTTTTTGG
>Ga0068857_100000840_pt1 | contig 23031 bp, 32 predicted proteins | sample KBSCornC72_FD_66591 | JGI IMG/M metagenome (GOLD analysis project Ga0068857, IMG submission 66591) | Corn rhizosphere microbial communities from Kellogg Biological Station, Michigan, USA - KBS Corn C7-2 | ecosystem: Host-associated > Plants > Roots > Rhizosphere > Soil ...
GTGCCGAGCGCCGACGCTATCGTTGAATTGTACGAGGACGTGAGTAAGACGACCGGCGCAAGTCGAGGGCAGTTTGTCCAGGGGCTCATGCTACGCGACCGCGCGGTCTCGTGGCTCCGTCCCATGCTCGAAGATCCTAGCGTCACGATCGTCGGGCACAACGTTTGTTTCGATCTCGGCGTTGCGGTCGCCGCAGATCCGACGCTGCTTCGGCCCGTGTTCGAGAAGTTCAAAGCCGGGCTGGTGCACGATACTATGACGCGCCAGCAACTCCTAGATATCGCCACCGGACAAATGAAATTCCATACGGACGAGGACGGCGAGCCGAAAAAGACGTCCTACGATCTCGCGGCGCTCTCGCTCCGGCTGTTGGACAAGCGCGTCCAGAAGAAAGACACGTGGCGCCTAAAATACGCCCTCCTCGACGGCGTGCCGCTCTCGCAATGGGAGCCGGAGGCGAAGGAGTACGCGATCGGTGATGCCGTCGTGACGGCGCAGATCCACGCGAAACAAGACGAGGTCGCGGGCGGCCCGATCCCGAACTCGGCCGAGCAGCACAGGGCGGCGTGGGGCCTCCATCTCCAAAGCGCCTGGGGGATTCGCACCGACGGCGCGGCGGTGAAGAAGCTACACGAGGAGCTGGCGAAGGACTACGCCGAGATGATGGAGGAGCTGAAGCCCACGGGTTTGCTCAAGGTCCAGCCCGCGCGCACGAACCGAAAAGGCGTGTTCGTGCCGGAGAAGATCTCGAAGTCCATGAGCGTGATTTACAATCGCGTCGTCGCGGCGTACGAGAAGAAGGGCGAGGCCTACCCGCAGACGGAAAAGGGTGGCGTCTCGACGGCGAAAAAGACGCTCGTGGAGTCGGGCGATCCGGATCTGAAAAAGCTGTCCGAGGCCGGCGCGACGCAAAAACTTCTCACCACCTACGTTCCCGTGTTGGAGTCGGGCACACGCTGGCCGATCAACCCCCGCTATAACGTGCTGGTCGAGACGGGCCGGACCTCGTGCAGCAAGCCCAACATTCAGAACCCGCCGCGCAAGGGCGGCGTGCGCGAATGCTTCATCCCGCGGCCGGGCTGGGTCTACGTCTTCAGCGACTACGATACGCTGGAGTTGCGCGCGCTGGCTCAGGCGTGCCTTGACATGCTCGGGCGCTCGGAGATGGCGGAGGCGCTCCGACGCGGCGAGGATCTACACCTCTCGCTGGCGGCCGAGATGTTGGGGATCCCGCTGGCCGAGGCCAAAGCCCGTTTTGATGCCGGCGACGCCGAGGTCAAGGAGTACCGCCAGCAAGCCAAGCCGGCAAACTTCGGCTTCCCCGGGGGGATGGCGGCCGCGAGCTTTCGAGAGTACGCCGAGGGCTACGGCATCTCCCTCACCGAGGAGCAGGCCGAAGAGATCCACGAAACGTGGTTTCGCGCGTGGCCCGAGATGCGCGCCTACTTCGGGATCATCAAAGGCCTAACGGAGGTCGAGGAACCGATCCGCCAGCTCCGGTCCGGCCGCATTCGCGGAGGGGCGTCGTTCTGCGCGGCGGCTAACGGATTCTTCCAGGGGCTCGCGGCCGACGGGGCGAAGTCGGCCGTATGGCGCGTGGCGTGGGAGTGCTACGTTGACGCGTCGAGCCCGCTCTACGGGTGCCGGCCGGTCTTCTTTATTCACGACGAGATCGGCATGGAGGTCCCCTACAAGGCATTCGGCCCCGAGCGCTCAGCGCGCGCCGCGGATCGCCTGTCCGAGGTCATGCGCGAGGCGATGCAAGAATTCATCCCGGACGTGCCGATCGGCTGCAAGCCCATCATGGTCCGGCGGTGGTTCAAGGGCGCCGAGCAAGTCAAGGTAAACGGCCTCTTGGTCCCGTCGCGGCCGGTGGTGACGGAGAAGGAAGGCAAGAAGCGCACAGCGTGGGTGGCGGACCTAGACGGGTTAGCGGCGTAAAATTTTACGCTTTTAAGCGGCAAGAGCTAAGCGCTTAGGGTATGCTGTTTCTTGTGGCTTCGATGGTGATCTCGGCGGTTCGGTCGCCCCGGTTCTTCCCGTCGGTGATGATGGGCCTTCAGGTTCTGGCCTCGGTCCGTTACGTCGCGGCCGGCTCGTGGGCGCAGGCCGGATATTGGGCCTTCGCGGTCGGCCTCACGGCGACGGTGACTTTCGGAATGGGGGCGAAGTGAGCGCGGCCGCGCACACCGTCCTGTGGGTCGTGGGCGAGCCCGGGATCGGCAAGACGACATTTTGCCGGAAGCTCTTCACGAGCTACGGGCCGGAGCTGGCTAGGATCGCGAAACCGAAGTGGACGATATTCGGACCACCACGCGGCTCGGTCGAACACATATCGCGGCTCGACGTGTGCGCCGCCGTCGGACACTGGAACGGCCACAACTTCGACGGCGGTGACTCCGTACCTCCGTCGGACATAAAGCCGGCGATCGGGTTCTACGAGGAGCGACTCACTACCTACAAGCTCGTTATATTCGACGGCGACAAGTTCGCCAACGGCAACGCGGTTACGGCCGTGCGGGAAGCTCTGAGGCGAAAGGGCGAGATCGCGGCCTTCTCTCAGCGTACCTATCAGCTCGTGTGTCTGCACCTCGTCGGAGAGCGAGCCGCGAATGAAGGGCGCTGCGCCCGCGGCTCGATCCAAAGCGAGATATGGGTGAAGGGCCGGCGCACGAAGTCAGCGCGCTTTGCCGAGCGGTTCGCCAAGGAATTCGGTCCGGTGATTACGATCTCGAAAGAAAGGATCGGAGACGATGTGGGCCTATCAGCGTGACGTGCTTGCTTTTCACGTCAAGTTCGGATCGGGAATCGGAAACGTGAAACGCCCGGCCGTGCACAACGGCAAGTTTCGCTCCGACTTCATCCACGAAGAGACCCGCGAGTTCGTGCGCGCGTTGAAAGACGACGACGCGATCGAGATGGTCGACGCGCTCTGTGATCTCCACTACGTGACGATCGGAAGCGGCATCGAGTTCGGGATCGACATGACGAAGATCGTCGCGGAGTTCGTCGACACCCAACGCCCCGATCCGGACATGGCGCTGATCGACCACGCCGACGAATGGATCGAGCGCTTCCGGTACGGGGCGAAACGGTGCGAGCAGGAGATCGCGAGCGGCGACATCAAGGCGGTATCCGCGGCGCTGGCGGCGGAGGTCGTCCTGATCCGAGACGCGGTCCGCGCGTGGGGGATCAACCTTCGGCCGTTCTGGAAAGAGGTCCAGCGGAGCAACATGGCCAAGGTCCCGAGCGGCCGGATCGACGTCAAGACGATCAAGCCGCCGGGCTGGCGCAAGCCGGACCTGGGGCCGATTCTGATCGCGCAGTATGAGGCGGCCGCCTCCTACGGGTCCGCGAGGGTGGTGAACGCGTGAGCGCGGCGGCCGCGCCGTCGTCCCGGCTTTGGCTTTCCTCCGGCCGCGTCGTCGACGTCCTTCGCCCGCGCGTCTATGACGTCGACTTCAACGACATCGCCCATGGGCTAGCCCGCGTCCAGCGGTTCGGCGGACAGGCCCATTCGGAGTTCTATTCTGTGGCTGATCACAGCGTGCTCGTGTCGCGTCTGTGCTCCCCGAAGAACGCGTTGCTAGGGCTCATGCACGACGCCTCCGAGGCTTTCATCGGAGACGTGGTTACGCCGCTGAAGTCTCAACTTCCGGCGTACTATGACATCGAGGAGCGATGGATGCTCGCGATCGGGATCGCGCTCGGGGTGGGAGACGCGCTCGTGCACCTACCCGTCGACGTAAAGATCGCGGACATGCGCGCCCTTCAGACGGAGCGTCGGGACCTGTACTCACCGCCGCGGAAGGACGAGAGCGGGATCCAGCCGGCGTCGTGGAAGGTGGTAGGGCTCCGCCCGCGCGACGCGGAGAAGCTCTTCCGGAAGCGGTTCAAAGAGATCACGGGGGTGGCGCTGTGAAGCTGCCGAGCGAAAAACTGATCGCGTCGGCGCGGGCATTCGTCAAAGCCGGCGAGGGCAAGGATCAGGCCGAGTGGTCGCACGAACGGATCGAGCGCTACGAAGCCGCCCGCGCGATCGTGGGGCTGGCCGACGAGAACGTGCGACTCACCCGCGGCGCGCGGCGAAAGGGCCTGACCTTGAATAGGGCTCTCAACCGCGCGGGGACGGGCCTAGCCGTAATCGTGTTCACCTCTGGACTGCCCTTTTTCGTCCTGTTCTTTGGGACGATCTACGCATTCCGGCTCGGAGCCGAGTTCTACGGCACGATCTTACCGCGTCACTGGAGATCACTGTGAAGCGCTGGACGAACGACTACGGCGACGTGCCGCGCTGGTATTGGGTCGTGGCGCGGGAGATGCGCCTCGAAGAGTACCGCCGCGAGTTGCGCGACGGAGCCGTCCTCCAGCGCCCACGGGCGGTTCTGATGTCGCTAGCCGCGATGGCGGCGGGGTTCGGCGGATGACCCGAGCCGAACGCCAGATCCGCACCGCGGCCGCAGACGTGGAGATCGAGATCGAATCCGTCGAGTGGGAGCCGCTCGGCAAGCCGGTCGCGCCCGGCTCCGGACCTTCCGGCGGCTGGCTCGTGATTGAAAGGCCGCGGGACGATGGTGCGCCGGGCGAGTGGTTCACCGGCTATAGCGTCGGCGAGGTGTCGGAGGCTATACGGCGTCGAGGTAAGCTGCGATGGGAGATCGAGCGCAAGGCGGCGATCGCGCGGGTGCTGCATTGAGCCCCGCCGCGGAGGTCGTGCCACGGAAGCCGGCGACGCGCGCCAAGCTCACGAGCGCGCAGGTACAGGAGGCCCGTACGCGCCACGCGCGCGGCGAGAGCTTCGCGGCGCTCGGGCGCGCGTTCGACGTCTCGGGGTCGACGATCCGGAACGCGGTGATCGGGAAGACCTGGAAGGACGTGCCGGTAGCCTACCGAAGGACGACGACGCCATGACGGATCTTCAGCGTAGCGATTACTTGCAACGGACGTATGGAATAGACATCGGGCAATACGCTTGTTTGTTGAAAGTTCAGGGTGATCGCTGCGCGCTTTGCGGCGCGACTGATCCAGGCGGTTCCAGGGCTTGGCAGGTGGATCACGATCACGTCACCGGACGGGTTCGCGGACTGCTGTGCATTGCGTGCAATTCAGGACTCGGGAAGTTGAAAGACAGCGTCGAGATACTGAAGCGGGCTATTGTGTATCTGCTCAGCGATTTCGACGCGCGAAAAATTGTAATAGATCTCGGTGACATATTGAAAGGCCCTCGATGAACCGGACCTTTCTCACGGTCGAAGAGGCGGCCCGCCTCTTCAAGGTCTCGACGAAGACGATCCGCCGCCGCGTGACCTCAGGCGAGTGGCCGCACGTCCGAATAGGGCGACAGATCCGGATCGAGCTGGAGGCTATCGCAGGTCGATCCGGGCCAGCATCTCCGACGGCGTCTTAGCGCTGAGGTGCGCGTAACGTTGGGTGGTGACCACGGAGGCGTGTCCCATGATCTGGGACAGGCGGTAGATGTCGAGCCCTGCGAGCACCCATTGAGACGCGAACGTGTGGCGGCCGCTTTGATACCACGTCATGAACGGGAGCTTGAGCCGGGCGAGCGCTTCGCCTAGGGCGCTCTGTACCGTGCCGGCGCCCATGTGCGGCTTACCCCGCCGGAGCGGCGGCACCACGAGAGGAGAGACGCACAGCGCGCGCCATTCCTTCAGGAGCGAGACGAGACCGGGAACGAGCGGCACCGAGCGCGGCCGGCCCGACTTCGGAGGACCGAGCTTGCCGTGCCGGACTTGGTTTCGGATCTTCGCGGTCCCGCGCTCTAAATCGACGTCGGCCCATTCCAGGGCGAGCGCCTCGCCGGGTCTTAGCCCGGCCGCGGCCGTCAAAGCATACGCTACGTTCATGGGTCGAGGGAGAGCCTTGACGATCTTCGCCACGTCCTCCGGCCGCTCGATGAAAGGGGTGGAGGTCGGATCGTGCTGCGATCGGAGCTGGCGGCGCTCGCTCGGATTGAGCCCGGCGAGGTACACTTTGACCGGGTTCGCCTCTGTGTGTCCCGCTCGGATGGCCCAGCGGTAGAAGGCGGAGAGCGTGTAGAGGACGCGCTCGACTGTCGCCGGATCCAGAGGCTCCACGGCCGGACTAGCCCCCGCCGCTCGCGCGCCCTTCAGAAGGCGCACCTTGAGGGCCTGGACGTCCGCCGTCGTGAGGTCTCCGATCGGGCGCGCCTCGACCACGGGGGCGAGGTGGCGGCGCCAGCGGTTCCGGTCGTCACCGATCGAGCGCATGCCCTCGCGATCCTCGAACCACCGCGCCACGAGGTCGCCGATCGTCACGCGCCCGGCCGGCGGCCGCGGGGTCCCAGGCCGGCCGGCGGCGAGGTTGGCGGCGATCTCGGCGGAGGCCTGCTCGGCTTGGTCCCGCGTGAGGAACCCGCCGCGCCAGCGGCGCGCGCCGTCCTCGGTATACTTCACGCCCCAAAGGCGCCCGCTCTTGACGATCTGTCCCCTGCCCTTCGTTCTCCGTCGCTTCGGCATGGGCGGAATAAGACCAGGATAGGGAAACGCGGTCAAGTCCGCCGCGCAAGTAGGCGAAAATACTAGCGCTTTTCAGCTAAGTGAACGCCTTCGTAAACCGTTGGACGGGGTTTCGATTACCCCCACCGGCTCGGCCTTTTCGCAGGATCCGCGGGCGCTTACAAAGCACGGCGAGTGGACACTAGCGGACGCGTTTGGACTGACTTGGACGCGGATAGGGAAGAGATAAGGAAAAAATCCTTACGTGTTTGCCCTCCCCTGCCCCGCTCCTTTAGGATGCCCGCCCATGCGAACAGCTGGAGCCGTCGAGGGCATCGTGTCGGAATTCGTGGACCGTTTGACGAGCGTGATCGAGGACGCGGCTCGGACGCGCGTGCGCGAGGTGATGCTCTCCGCGATGGGTGGCTCGAACGGGCTGGCGCCGAAGAGGGGCCCCGGCCGGCCGCCCGGACGAAAGGTCGCGGTCTCTCCCCCGGCCTCGCCCCCGGCCTCTCCCATGCGGCTCTGCCCTGTGCCTGGGTGCAAGAACACCGCGGCGCCCGTGTTCGGGATGGTCTGCGCGCAACACAAGGACCTCCCGAAGTCCGTGATCAAGATGTATCGCGCCGAGCGGAAGGCTAAAGCTCTCGCGAGGGTTGCGGACTAGGGCTCGCGCCGGCCGGCGCGCTTCCAGGTGACGCCGTTGACAGCTTCCCACAACGTCGACACGTTGACTCCGAAGCGGGCGGCCAACTTGGTGAACGAGTGTGCTTTCGGATCCTCCGCGTGTAGGCGTCGGCATTCAACTACGATCGAAGCCGTCAGCTTCGAAATCGGAAACTTATCTCCGTGCGCGACGCTATCCGGGCGCGTGACGGAGCCGTGCCGCGCGCCCCGCGCACTTCGGCCCTTGCTGGACGCGTCTTGCATGTTGGCGTCGTGCGAGCCTTCGGATAGGTGGCGTTCATCGCAACAGGCGCGATAGTCGCAAGAATGGATCGTCTCTTTCCCGTCCTCCAGCGCTCGGCCTAGCTTGCGTTCGAGGAACCATCTGGGCGCGGTCGTGTACCGGCCGCCTACGCGAAGGTTGCCGTAGCCGTGCGAGCCGATGGCGCCTCCCCATACGGCGAAACCGAGGTGTGGCACGCCGTCCGATCCGGGCGTCGGGTCATCGTAGCGGAGCTTTGAAAAGATGCGCGCCACTCTTCGCCGGATCAGCTCGCTTTCGGATAGCGCCCGGCTCACAGTCTACCGATGTGAAAAAGCCCCAGCGCGATTCCGTCGATCACATTGTGCAGCTTCGAGGCCGGCAGTTTGGGAATGCAGGCACGCTCATCCAGCGAGAGCCGCGCGTTCGCGCGTTCGTGGTGAATCTTCTTGGGCAAGTTTTTTTTCCAATCAAACGGCAGATAAACGGACGTAACCGCCCCGGCGAACGCGGTGCAGATCGCGCCCACGACCGCAGTGAGGTGGATCAAGTCGTTCGGGTCGGCGCCGCGTTTCTCCTCGCGCTGGGAGCCCCGTGGGTAGACGCGCGGCATCTCGATCGCGAGATCCGTGATCGGCCCGTAGGGCTCGGCCCATAGCGCCACGGCGCGCGCCATGGAGAGGAAGATCTCCGCGCGCTCGGTCGGGCGCTGCATGTCGAGCGCGTCCGGGTCGGCGGTGCCATTCAGGCGCTCCGTCAAGCTCGACCGCGGCGCGCCGGCCGGGAAGCCGGCGGCGATCAGGCGTTCGTCTCGGAAGATGGCGCAGCCGCAAGATCGTAGACCGGGGTCGACCGCCAAAAGAGACACGGGTCAGTCCTTTCCGAGCACCATAGCGAGCGCGATCAAAGCCGCGAGAACCCACATGGCGATCACGGCCGGAGGGACCTCGTGCATCACGCCCACGATTCGACGGGGAACGGCGCGGGCTGTCCGTCCTTCTTGACGTTCTTCGCCGTCCACACGGCGATCCGCATCGCCAGCTTGAAGGAAGGCCGCGCCTTCGCGTGGGCGATCATCGAGACGTAAGAGGGCGTGATGTCCAGGCCCTCGGCGATCGTCTCGCGTTCGATTTTGTGGGCCTTGAGGTAGCGCCCGAACTTGGAAAGGCTTCCGGACCAATCAGGTTTCGACATGGCGTAAGAAAATCTTATCACGTTAGAAATTCAGCGAGGTCGCGTTATTCGGCCTGTTTTGCGGTACACTCGCGCGATCCCGGCCCGACCTAAGGCGTTAGGTCTTGCCGCGGCCGGCTCTCGGGCCTGCTGTGTTTCGCTGTGTCCCGCTGTGGTCTCGTGTAGGTTGTGGATTTTCTTGGACTCTTCTCCGTTTCCCGTCGGTGACTCGGGCCGCGACGGTGTTAAGCTCTAAACAATGTCTCCCATAGTCGACGCCTTAACCGAGTTCGATGACGAAGAAGTGACAGCGGTAGAGGACACCGGGAAGATCAAGCCGCGCTGCTCCCGCCGCCCGACAGACGCCGAGATCGAGCGCATCACGCTCCAGCGCCCGGCCGGCGCCGCTGTTCGGTTCGAGGGGGCCGGGGCCCTGGCGGAGGCGCAATTGATGCTCGACGCGTGGGCGGCCGCGAGGGCTGGCGCCGGTCTCCGGCGCGGGCAAGACGCGGTGAAATTCTCGGTCTATTTCGGTGATGGGCTGGTCTACTCGGGAGAGATGCACATTCGCCGCCAGCGCGATCGCAATCTGGTGCGTCACCTGCGCAAAGAGGAGAATTTCCGCGCGGCGTTTTGCCCGGACCTTGATTCGAAAGCGGCGGCCGGACTCTTCGCGTTGTTCGCGGCCAGCTACCGGATCTGCTTCCCAGGTCGCGAGCAATCGGGCCAAGGCCCGCAACCCCTCTTGAGCGAGTGCACGGCGTGAGCAAGAAACCGCCGTCCGAGAGAGAGAAGATCGATCGAAAACTGGCTCGGCTCGCCGCCGAGGGCAAGCTCGTAACTCCGTACGGCTCGGGCAAGACAAAGACCTTGGCGGGCGAGATCAAGAAGCGCGAATGGAACGCGGAGCACGCCGCGGAGATCAAGGCCGGCAAGCTCGTAGCGTTCACCGTTGACGAGCTGTTCATCGCGGCTCAGGAGCGCATCGCAAAGGCCGCCGCGCTGAAGCCGCCCAAGCCGGCGCCGCCTCCGGTAGAGACCGACGCCGAACGCGAGCGAAACGCCCGCGAACGCCTACGCGACAGTGGTGCGCGTCTCGATCAGCGCCCGCCGAAAAGCCCATTCGCCGCGTCAAACTGGCGTGGTGGGGGCTGGCGTGGGGGCGGCGTTTTAGGCCCTTAAGGTTTCGCGCGCTCGTGCCGATGTCTTGATCATGAAGACGCACACGACTCTCACCGCTCTTTTCCTGGTCTCCCTCGTTGCCTTCGGGTGCAGCTCGCCCGAAGGCTCCTCCGACGGCGCGGGCGGCGGGTCCTCCGGGACCGCTGGCGCGGCCGGTTCGATGGCCGGAAGCGCGGGCGCCGCGGGAGCACCGCAAGCGGCCGGGGGTGCTGTAGGAACCGCGGGCGCCGCCGGTTCGATGTCCGGGACGACTGGCGCTGGCGGAACCGCTGGCGCCGCCGGTTCGATGTCCGGGACGGCTGGCGCTGGCGGGACCGCGGGCGCCGCGGGCGGCTCCGCTGGCTCCTCCGGAGCGGCGGGCGCGGGCGGCGCGCCGGCACCCACGGGCAAGGCCAACGGCGACACGTGCGACGTGTCGAGCGCGTGCGCCTCCGGGCTCTGCTGCTTTGCCGGTGGCTCGGGCACCTATTGCGAGGCGGGTCGGTCCGCGTGTGACATGGGCGGCGGTGTAACTCTCACGCCCACGAGCAGGCCAGAGACCGGCATCGACGTGCCTTGTCGAACCGCCGCCGATTGCGGCGCGTCCCTCACGGCCGATCACGCGGTCTTGAAGTGCTCGGGCTACGTGGCGCCGAAGCGCGGCACGGCCGAGGTCCTCGGGTTCTGCGTCCGGTAAAGCGAACGACCACGAAAGGAAATGATCCATGCGAAGGCTACTGATCCCCGCGCTGCTGATCGCGGCGTTCCTGGCCGGCGGCGTCTCGCCCGTGCGGGCTGACCTCGGCTCGGCTGCCGTCTCGGACGTGACGAAGTGGCTCGAACGGATCTCCGACTCGCTCAAAGAGATCGCCCGACATTCGGACCGGGAGGTCCGGGTGGTCTGCGAGTGCAAGCCGTGATCCTCACACCGGACGAGCGGCGACGCCTGAACGAAGGGACGCTTTCGGATATCGAGCGAGCACGGATCAAGAAGCGCGTGGAAGAGATCCCGATCGAGACGCTGGCCGATGCCGTCATCGCCAAAGCGGAAGGGGCCGGAATGAGTCTCTTAGAATTTCTTGCGAAGGGCCTAGTAACGAACTAGGGACTAAGTGTTACACTGTCTAGACCTTAAGGCTTGGCATGGTGCTATGGCCCGGGTGAAGCGAAAGGAAGGGTATCGATGCTGCACGGTTTGAAGAAGTTCCTCTTAGGTCTCGCGATTGTGGCGATCGTTTTCATGGCGCTCGGCTTCTCCCCGCGCACGGCGAACGCTATGCGTTGTGCACAGCCCGATCCGTTCGGCGGGTGCTTCGCTCCGCGTCCCGATTACCCGCCGGGCGGGCGGGACTGCACCGGGTCGCCCGGCGCGGGAGAGGTCAACATCTTCACCGGTCCCAACCGAACCGGCTGGTGCGTGACGATTCCGGCTCGATTCGGAATGTGGAACCTGAACAGCACGAACGGTTGGTATAGTCCCTTCTACGTCAAGACGATCGACGTCGGATCCGGCGTGACGAATGGGTGGATGTGCAAGGGGCCGAACCTGACGGTCGCCTGTTACGTTCTTTACTCGCCGACTTGGTATAGCTACACCAATCCGCCGTACGGTACGACTGAGCCGGGCTGGCAGTCGCTCTACGTCGGGGACTAATTCTCTTCCGAACAAAAGCCGCTAGAAGGGGGCCCGGTCGGCTAACGCGCTGACCGGGCCTTTCTTTTTTGTAGGCCGCGTAAGAAATAGTTACGCGCTTAAAAGTTAGCATGCTAAGCTCGGATCCAATGGGCGAGGTCATGTGGAAGGGAAGCCCGTCTCTGCGGACGCTGTTGGTTTCCCTGGCCGATCTGGACGAGGACCCTCGAAACGTCCGATTGCACCCGCAAAGCAACCTTGACGCGATCGGTATGAGCTATCGGACCTTCGGTCAGGTTAAACCGATCGTGTCGTGGCGCCCGGCGCCGGGGGCACGCCTGATCGCCCTCGCCGGTAACGGGACGATCCGGAAGCTTCGCGCGATGGGCTGGACCCACGTAGCGGCGGCCGAGTTCATCGGCAGCGAGGTCAACGCCCGCGCGTACGCCATCACGGACAATCAGGTCCCTTTGATGGCGGAGTGGGACGAGCCCGCGCTCGCCGCTGAGATGGCATGGATTCAACAGGAGTTCCGGCCGGCTACGGACTTCGGCGCCGACGTCGGCGCGAGCGCGGCGGATTTCACAGACCCTCCCGAGTGGCAGGGGGAAGACGTTCCGGCCCCGCCGAAGCCGCCCAAAGAGGAGCGCCCGCCGACCGATGCCGCCGCGAACACGCGTAAGGCGCTGATCGATTTCATCACGGCGTATATCGGCCAACTGGCGCCCGGGTGCTCCTGCAACGAGGGCGGCTCGTTGATGGGCGAAGACGTGCCCGAGCTAGTCGACGCGCTTCTCACCAACCGCCTTTGGAAACGAGGGGGCCTCTCATGAGAACGGGTTTCAAGCGCGCGCCGGTCGAGCCGGTGAAGATCGATCAGGTTTTCCAGTACGGTCCGAACTACCACCGCGGCGGGCGCTTCCTAGTCAAGTCGCGCCTGCCCGGCGGGCTGTGGCTCTGCCAAGAGCTTCTCGGCGGCGCGCCCGAACGCAAGTACACGACTGACGACATCCTTCACCTGTCCACCCTCACGCAGATCCAGCCCGGCCAGCTTTGGGAGGATCACTCGCGCCGGGTGTGTACGATCCTGGCACCCCTGTTCGGCTACCACGACGGGTGGAAGTTCAGTCGGGAGGACCTTGGGGATCTGCCGACGTCGGCGTTCGATCCCACGATCTTGGCATGGACGCTGATCGACGCCTCGGCCGCCAAGGGCGGGACGTGCCCGCTGTGCGGGAGCCGCGGGGCGCCAAGCTTCAACATGTTCGAGTGCTCGAATTCTTCGTGTCGGAATTACCGGGCGCCGCGCCCCTGAGAAAGGACTTACCCGATGATCCACGTTGTGGGCCTGTTGGCACGTGCTGGGCACGGAAAGACCACCTTAGCGCGCTACCTCGAAGCGCGATACAAAGTCAAGATCGTATCGCTGGCATCGCCGTTGAAGAAGATCGCAAAGGCGGTCTTCAGCTTCACCGACGAGCAGCTTTACGGCACCCAGTCACAGAAGGAAGCGATCGATCCTCGCTATGGATTCTCGGCGCGAATTGCCTTGCAACGTCTCGGAACCGAGGGAATCCGCGAGAACCTCGGCCCGGACGTCTGGTGTGAGTCCCTGCGAAGGCGTGTGCGTGAGGACTTCTTGCTCACGCCTCCCGCCAACGACATCACGCCGCGGCCAGGCGCCATTTACGCGGTGGATGACGAGCGGTTCCCCAACGAGGCGGAGTTTATCGTCAAGCTGGACCAGCGGGACGAGGCGCCGCGCATGGTCGGCCACAACTTCAAGATCGTCTGCACGGACGCGCCGCCGTCCGGTAACGACAACCACCCGAGCGAGGCCGGGATCGACCTCGTGCCCCCGGAACACCTGAGCGCCACGATCGTCAGCTCTCGGGCCTTGGGGATCGACCACCTGATCGGCCAATTCGAAGAGGCGCTCTCGGCCCCGAGCCTTTCCGGCCTCCGGAAGGCCCTTAGAGAGAACGGGCGCACCTAGCTCATGGGTGAATTCGAGCCGCCTCGTGTCGGACAGTTCCTCCGGGACGAGGCGGAGGCGACCCCGGCCGCGCCGCCCGCCCGCCCCGAGTCTCTGCCGCTGGCGCCCGGCGACCCCCTCTGTCCGGCGTGTTGTCACGCACCGGTTTGCGCTGTGGCGGCCGCGATTCGAGTCCTGGGAGCAGAGGGCCAGATCGTAGTCTCGCGCTGCCCGGCGTTCGAATGCCTGCCCGAGGGCGCCGAGCCAGAGCCGGTCGGCTAAGGCTGCCCGTGCGTACAAAGAGGGTCGAGCATGTGCTCGCAGTAGCACGCCGATCCCTCTTCATCCGGCTCGAAGGCGTCGAGCGGCAGCGTCACGACCTCGCCGGCCCGGACCTCGGCGATGCCCCTCTGCAAAGCGGCTAGCGACTCGTCCGAAATCTCGCGCTCGTGCTGCGGAAGGTCGGTCCGATCCGCGAGAGGGAAGCTCGGCTCCAGGAGCCCGTCCGGATCCGTCGACGCGGCGGACTCGCGTCGCTTGTAGGCCTCCACGGCGTGCGTGGCGATCGAGGCCGCGCTCGCGGCGTTGCCGGCGGCCTTGGCCGCCTCGGCCTCGTGGAGCCGCTCGGCCGCCTTGTGAAAGAAATACTCGAAGCCGAGATCGATCAGAAGCTCGGCCGCCTTCGCCCCTAGCGTGAGGCCGGGGATCCCGAGCAGCTTCGCGCAATTCAGCACGGCGTCGATGACGCCCTGCGCGTCGTGCGGTAGGTCGTGCTCGGACATCGGGGCCTCAGACGCCGCGGGTATCGGCGAGCGCGGCCTTGGCCGCCGCCGCATCGGTCACGGCGTTCGCGGTGGATTTGCCGTGGGTGTAGCGGGCGACCAGGAGGGCGGCGACCGTCAGCCATTTTGCCCAGCGTGAGCCGGGCGGGATGACGGAGTCCAACTGGCCGGTCGCATACACGGCGAAGAAGCCGATCAGCAACGTCAACAGCCCGGCCAGCCAGAGGCGAAACCGCACGGCCACGACCTCCATCGCATCGAGAACTTCTTTGACCTTCGCGGAAAGCATAGCTAAGAGCTTAACACGACCCGCGCGACCGCTATTGTGAAACGCGACCGCCTCGAAGCGGGATCACGTCCGGATCCGTGAATTCGCAAGTCCACGTTTGCGGGGAGCCCTTCTTGACCCGGCAGTTTGCGCCCGAACGGATGGCCGTCGCGTTGCGCCGGATCGTGGCTTCCAGATCCGAAATTCGACTGTCCATCTCCGAGCGAACGTCCCGCACGTAGGCCACGCCGTCACCCTTGAGCGCCTTCTCGGCGTCCACGTGGATCGTGCTGTTGGCGAGGTGCCCGCTCACCTGATGAATGTAGAGCCCCGTCGCGATCGCGATGCTGGCCAGCCCGCCGAACAGAGCGAGCACGACCGGCAACGGCACATGCATGTTGAGGATCGAGACGCCGCGCGCCTTCTCTTCGAGGCGCGCCTTGCGCTCGGCCGCTAGCTCATCGGATATCCCGCGTAGATGCGCGGAAAGATCCGAGATCGATAGCTCCAGCTCGCCGGTCTGAGACATAGCTTAGTTGACCCGTCGCTCTATGCTGGCTTGGGTGAAGAGGGCCGCCACGGCGTCGTTTCGGGCCTCGCTGCTTTCGGAGCGATGGCTCTCTACGGCGGCGACCGCCCAATCCTTCGCGCGGACCGCCTTGACGAACTTCGGGAAATGGGCCTTCAGATTGCCGGCGCCGACCTGGAAAATCACGTCCAGACATCCGAGCTTCGCGGCGTCCGGGAACGAATCGAAGTCCGGGAAGAGCTTACGGAGCTGCCCTTCGAACTCGGCGACGGAGGCCTCAAATAGCGCGACGATCGCCTCCTCCGAAAGGCGGCACGTGCTGAGGTGCGAATAGGCGTCGGCACGCAGGCCGCCCGTCGCGCCGGCCACGCGCTTGTAGTCGGCCGTGATCTCGGCGACGGTCGCTGGGCGATCGCCGATCGTGAACGGAAGGGCGAGCGCCTGACTAAGGGTAACGGCCTTGCCGATGCCTACGGTTACCCTCGGAGGTGAGGCGGTATCGAGGTAGAGGAAGGGCTTCTTACCCTCGTGAGCGATCGTGCGCTCGCGAAGATCCGTCAGATCGAGGCTCACCTTTTGCTGCCCTTCTTGCGCTCCTCGACCTTCGGCGCGGGCACGACACTCGCGTCTGCCGGCGCGGCCCCGGCCGCGCCCCGTGGCGCTCGGCTCCTCCCGTGGAAAGGAATTCGGGTCTTTCGCTCAGCGGCCATCTGGGCCGCTTCGTTCGGAGTACGCTCAGCCTCGCGCAGCGGTCTAGGACGTGGGCCTCCTGCCGTGATGGGCGGCAACCCCGGGATCGTCCCCACAGGGCCGCTCAGTTCTCCGATCTGGGCCGGGACCCGCGTGTCTTTTCGAATCGCCTCGGCCGTCGCCGGATGGAGCTGACCCTTTCCTTTGAGATGCTGCGCCAGCGCGTTGACCTTCTTGCGGTGGTGCGCCAACTCTTCCGGAGCCGAGTCGAACGTCTGATTGAGCGCCTCGACGGCACCGCACTGAACGCAGGCCGGCAAGACAATCAGGTTCGGATCGGAAACCAGATCCCCATCATGGTGCCCAAGCACCAGAAGCGCGCGCGGAACGGAGGCCGTGCCGCCGCAGTTGGCGCACTGCTGAATCACTGCCGCGATCGGGGAATCGATTATGTCGAGAATGGGCATTGAGCTTTCCCTCTTTTGGGCTTACTGCGTGGCGGTGTAGAAGCGGCGTGCCGTGAACGCGGCCGCCGACGAAGCGGTCACGACGAGATCGAACCCGTCGGTGCGCAGGTTCGTGGTCGACACGGAGCTGACATTTGTTTCGGAGCCTCCGCTCACCGTCGTCACAGACGACGGTGTAGACGTAAAGCGACGCGGGAATTGACCGGAGGTGATCGCGCTCGTGGCCGCATTCCCGGATCCCATACCCAAGGAAACGTAGCCTGTCTGCACACCGTTGCCGCGCATGTTGCCCGAGAAATCACCGAACGAGAATTGACGTTGTGCGGTCGAGTTCGTCAATTCCTGATAGGTGTCCCATCCAGAGTTAGAGATATTTGCATCGCTCCACGTGCCGGCGGTTGTGTCAAACCGCATCTCGAAAGTGAAACCGTTAGTCCTGCACGTGAATCGCGTCGCCTGAAGAGTGGTTGTATCGGGCGCCCACGAAAGCGTTTCTGGATCCCACTGCGCATTGGCGGTGATTTCCAGCCCATATTGGGATTGAAAAAACCTCGTCTTGTAGACGTTGCTTTCGATCTCCCAGAGAAGCCGACGCTGGAGAAGCGCGCCGGAAGGCAGCGGGTAGCCGGCGCCGGAGGGCGAATAGCGAAAGGAAGGCTGGACCCGGGCGTAGGAGATCGCCGAAGGGTCCAGCACGTTGCCCTCGTCTCCGTCCGTGTACAGCACGTCCGCCAAGATCACGGCGTCCGACGGCAGGGACGGATAGCTCAACGGGTCCCCTATGGTCGCAACGGGACCGGCAACCACATAGAACGAATTCAAGCTCAGTCCGGCGTTATCGATCTGATAACCTCCGTCGGTAGCCTGATTGGTAGCAACGTCGGTATCGTTGGCGTAAGTGACGCCGTTTGCGTTCCACGAATCGGTGATCGAGGTGTAGACGGTGTTCCCCAGGTCATCGACCTCGGGGTCCGATAGGGTCCGGCCATAGCGGACCGCGATCGTAACCCAGCGATAGTTGCCGGAGCCTGGCGAGGTGCTTACCGACGCTGAATCGACACTGATGTAGCCGCCCGTGGTGCCTGGGGTGCCGGTGTCGCGTATGATGATTCGCTCTCCAGACGGACCGATCACGATGCCCGGGGATACGGCAAAGCTGTTGGAGTCACCCGCGTAGGCGGAGACGTTGGCGCCGGAAACGAGGCCCGTCGAGAAGCCGTCGAGGGCGCGGCTACGGAGATCGGCTTCCACATTGTCGAAAGCCCCGTCGACTTGCGCCTCGTCCAGGACCTCGCCGAAAAACCAGTTTCGTTTGTTCATTTGGTTTCAGCCCCTAAGGATACCATTTACGCCGCGGTCGCATGGACCTCGGCCGACATAAAGCCTTCCGAGTCGCCGATTACCGGCGTTACGATGTAATATTTCGTGGTTCCGGACTCCTGCTCGTCGTCGTAACTGGTGAAGTCGGAAGAGATCTCGATCGGAGACGCGGCATTGTCGGCTTGTGGGCTTCTCGTGGCGGCCGCCGACGAACGATAAATCCGGTAGGAAGTCGCGTCGGCAACCGCGCCCCACGACAGGGAAATTTTTCTAATTCCGCCGGTGGCCGTAACGACAGGCTTTGTTAACGCGTTGGTGACCTCATTGGCTAGTAGCCCGACGGTTCCGTGCGCGGTGTTCAGACCTACGCCGTTCCAGTAACGCGTCCCGGGGGTAGGATACGCGGAAGAAAAAATTACGTTCCCGGAGATGCTGGCTCCGGGCTGGGAGGTCTCCGCCGTGAATTGATTAACCCCTGCGCGCTCGCCCTCCAAAAATTCATAGTCGGTCGCCACGCCCGAGATCAAGCGCATTACGAGACTCACGGTACCCGCGCCGAGGTCGTCGATACCGGTCCGAATGGTTGGAACTGGTCCGGTCTCCCTTGTCACCCCGGTCGCGGTCCGGATCAAGTTAGCCGGCTTCATGACCGCCAGAATGCGATCAATCTGATCGCGCTGCGTCGGGGTAAGCGGCCCCCCGGCGGCCGGTGCTGGAGAGGTCTGCCCGGCATCCGTCTGTGAGCGCACCGATGTGCCGGCCTTCACGACGAAGCGCCGCACGCGACGAGATCCTAGGCGAAACGGCACGTGCGGAGGGATCAGTGAACTTGAGCCGGCGCTGAGCGCGCCGTGATATGACCCGCCGGATCCGTTGAGGCGGCTTCCAAGGCCGCCGTCGAGGGACAGGAACTCGCTCGGCATGCCGAGGAAGAACCGGATGGCGGTCTGCACGCCGAGCGCGGTGCCCTTCAGCTTGTAAAGCTCGACCAGCGAGCCCGCCAGTCGGCGCTTCTCGGTGACCGTCAGAGGTCGCAAGAAGTCGAACGGATTGCCCAGATCCTGCAACATCAGGTCGAGAAAATTCTCGGGTGCGAGATCGCAATCGAGAATCTCGATCCACCGATCGACGTCGTTGACCAGCAAATTTAGCGGCTCTTGAATGCACGAGATGAAATTCGCTAGCTCCCCGTCGGCATCGTCCTTCTTGTTGATCGCCGGGATGTGATTCCAAAGGGAGAAGTCGCGCTCCGGAGGAAAGTCTAAGGTCTTCGAGGCGAACGGAACGAGGTTGACCACCCCGTCATTCGCGATCCCCGTCATGCCGACGACCTTGATCGAATAGACCACGCCGGGCGTAAGCTCTTGGTCGAACACGACCGTGACGCCGGCCCAGCCCGTGCCGGAGCTGACGTAGCCCGTAACGGTCTGCGGGCCGGGCTCGTAGGCTGGCGCCGAGGAGGCGAGCGCGGACCACTCCGCGCTGAGCGGCGTAACCAGATCCGCCGAGTCGGCGGCGGACCCGCCGAAACCGAAGAGCACCCGCACGGTCGACAGGTCCAGCGCCGTGGCGCTGAGGAGGTACGAGGCGGACATTTAGAGATTGTCCCCGGTGTCTCCGTTGCGGATGGCGATGTAATCCAGCCGAGGAAAGTCGCGGTCTTGGAGGGGGACATCCGCTCGGACGTTGGTCTGTACGGACGTCCACGTTCCGCCGTCCGCGATGTCGATCTTGCGCGTGGCCGAGATCAGAAGCTCGTCGAAGCCGGCGGCGATGCGGCGAACCCCGGGCGTGTCGCGCACGACGTTTTCGATATCCGAGACGGCTAGGTATCCGGCCGTCGGGTTGGAAGCCGCGCTCTCCTGCTTCAGGTAAAACCCAAAGTTGATCTTCGGGTTAGGGGCTCCGACCTCCACGCCGAGATCCTCGGCCAGGTCCGCGTCGCTGACCGTCGTCGCGAAGAACGCCAGCATCCGCCGTCGAATTTCGGCGGCAATCGTGGCCGGATCAACGCCCTTGTTGAAGTAGACGATCACGAAGATCGACAGGTCAACGTACACGGCGCGCGAGGTGCGGACTCGGAACGTCAGCGGCGCCGGAAACGCCGGACGGGCCTGCGAATCGCCAACGAAGACGCGGCGAACTTCGTCTAGCTTCGCCGTGGAAGGATAGCCCGGCGGATACCCGGTTGGCACGCAGTAGAGCACGCCGGAGTTGTCGGCGATTCCGACCGGATCCTGTTCGTGCGTCAACATGAGAGAGCGAGAGATGCCGCTCACCTCGTTGGCGTGGATCTCGAAATCCTCGCGCGCGACCGAGGTGCGCGGGGCGCGGATGGACAGCGGGGCGTTGACCTTGATCGCGGCCGCGGTTTCGCGGTCGGCGCCGCCGGACGCGGCCGACGGGTTGGTAACGATCAGGGTGACCGTGTTCGAATCGACGTCAAGGATCGTTCCGTCGACCTTCGTGATTTGGCCGGCGTCGACGTTCCCGGCGACCCCGCCGCCCGTCTTATACGTGATCGTGACGTTGGTGGTGGGGGCCCGCCCGGACACGCCGTCGCCGAAACGCACGGTGGCCCGATCGTTGTTGTCGACCGAGACGGAGAAGTGCCGATCCGTGGCGCTGGAGAAAAGGAAATTGTCCACCTCGGCGTATCCGGCGCCGTCGTCGACGGAGACGACCGAAAGGAACGGAACGACTCCGAGCACCACGGACTGATTCGGCAGGCCCGTGCCCGCATAGACCTTCGTCTCAGTCGTGCTGTTCTCCGCGGTCGCCGTTCCGCTCGGGGTGCCGGTCGTGAGCGTCAGCGGCGCGAGGAGCTGGAAGGGCAGATCGCCCGTCTTGGTGCGAATGATCTGGCCGGCCGGGATTACGCACGTCGCGGCAAGCGTCCCGTCGACCGAGATGTTGAGATCCGCTTGCGCGGCAGACGCGCCCTCAGGCGCGTACCCGAGGAGCTTGACGAGGGCGAGAAGGTTCCGCCGCTGCTGGGCGGTGACGATCCGGGACTCGGCCGCGTTGTTGTCCTGATAGTAGGCGAGCGCGTCGCCGGTCCAGCACCACATTTCGGCGAGCAGCGTCCCAAAATTGGCCGTGTTGAAGTCCGTCCAGGTCGGGAAAACCGACTTGAGCAAAGCGATCAACCGCACGCGAAGGCTATCGAAATCCTTTGCGGTGTAGTCAGAATTACGCGGTAGGATGGCCACGGTCTTAAGTGTACCTTAGAGCGTCTGCGTTAGGGTCTTCTGTTTGTTGCCGATCCGGACGGTGATCCGGAGGGCCACCTCGTTAGCTTTGGTCTTTGATGGCGGCTCGATGTCCACGAGGGCCGCAACAGGTGACCACTTACGGAGGGCGTCATCGACGTACACCCGCGCCGTCTCGCGCAGGATCGGCGTGTTGGCCTTGTGGCGCAGCCGGTCCAGGTCAGAGCCGAAGCTCGGTTCCCACGGCAGCGTGCCCCGCGCGGTGCCGAGAACTTGGCCGACGTTGGACATGACCTCTTCGTCCCCGGAGCCGGAAGCGAAATCGCTCTCGACACGGCGGAACGGCCGGATCAGACCCGTGATGAGGTTCGTCTTGGGCTTAGGGGCGGCCGCGACCGTATCGGCCGGGGCTCGGGTAGGAATGATCGACCATGTGTATTCGAGCGGCATTAGACATACACCCCTTCGATCCACACGTCGGCGGTCAACGTCGTAACCGTGGCCCCCGTATTGACCGTGACGCCAAGCGAGCCTGACGCGGAGCCGATATCGCATACGCGCCGGGCGGCCACGAGAGTTAGATCGACCTGGCTGTCCAGGACGAGAGCCGTGCCGAGCGAGACGTTGGCCACGACGCTGACTCCAGTGACGCTACCGGTGGATTTGCTGGAGCCGTCGATGCTGATACTCGGGGCCCCCGTGAGCGTGCCGGTAAGAGTCTTTATGACGACCCAAGCTTGCGTCACCGCGAAGCGCTGCGACGTCTTTCGCAGTAGGCCGCCCCCGGAGCCCAGAGGGCTTCCCGTGATGTCGGTATAACCGGTGTTCTTGAGATTTACTCCTCGGGCGACGAAACAAACCGGCCCGGGACGCTGTACGCCTGCCATTTTAATTAGACCTCATACCAAGCGGTTCCGTCATAGAGCAGCGTCAGGAATTCACCAGCCTGCATTTCGAGACTAGAGCCGGATTTTGTGCGGATCGTTTTTACCGGGTTGGTGGGGGAAAAGCCGTCCTGGATCGTGATGGTGGAATCGAACGTGAGCCGCACGCGTGAGCCGGCCTGCCAACCGGTCGAATCGATGCCCTTGATCGTAGTCGAGCCGGTGATCGTGTAGAGATTGCCGGAGGTGGTGTTATTGGTGGCGGCTCCGCCGGTGACGTACCCGGCGAGCGTCATCTCGTTCGCGCTGGCCGTGTCCGCGCCCTTGCGCTCCTGGATCCGGCCTACGGTGTAGATGCCGCCCATGGAGAGGGTGTCTTTGTCCCCATAGGTGTAGACGTTGATACCGGTGGCGCTGCTAAACGACGCTCCGTGCTGGAACGACTGATTGAAATAGTTAAATTGGCACTCACCGGTCGAGCCGTTTGGTTGCAAGCCGGGAAGAATAAGAGGAATCCAGCGACTAGCCGAGCCTGAATAGCGAAACAGAAACGACTGCCCCGGGAAGCACGTGGGATAATAACCCGCCGAAGAGGCGCCGGAATACTGTTCGGCAAAACGGTTCGCGGCTGATGAGGTGCCGGCTTCGATTGCGATTTGGAACGTCGTGGTTCCGCCGTTTCGAATGATTACGATCCGTCCGTCGACTCCACCCTGTAGGCCTCGGACCAGATTGAAGCTGGCCGAGCCCGTCACGTTGATCATCAGACAGTCGGCGTATCCGGTAGGGGCCCAATCCTCGTAGAACCCGCCCGCGGCGTCGATGATAGACCCGCCCCACGACGCCGAACCCGTAGACTGCGGCGCGTTCGCCGCTCGCACGAACCCGACGCATCGCCAATTGCCGGAGCCTTCGGATCGAAAGATCCCGATGTCGCCGGCCGCGGTGATGATGTTAGCGGCGCCCGGCAGGATCAGCGACGTCGCGTTGTGGGTAAGCGTCAAAACTCCGTCGAACACGAGGACGCGCTCGGCCCCGGCCGCGACCGTTCCGAAGGCCGTGATCGTTGTGGTGCCGGTTATGTGCGCGAGCGTGCCGGTTGCCGTTGACAGATCCGTTGTCGACGCGGAAGCGATGTTTGTCGACTTCGTGTTTAGGTTGTCGGCGGCCGCTACGGCTGAGCTGGCATTCGTGCCTCCGTCCGCGATAGCAAGATCGGTGATGCCCGTGACGGAGCCGCCCGTGATGGACACGCTCGCGGCCGCTTGCGTCGCGATCGTGCCAAGTCCGAGCGTCGTGCGCTGCGCGGACGCGTCGGCGTCGTCGACGAGGGCGCGGCCGGCCGCGGTGAAGGTCGCGAGGGAGGCCGTCCCCGAGCCGGTGAAGTACGGCAAGCGATCGGCGGCCGAGGTCAGGCCAGCGATCGCGGCAAGCTCGGCGTCCTGCGCCTGGACGTCGGTTCCGATGACGAGACCCAGCGTCGTGCGCTGCGCGGACGCGTCGGCGTCGTCGATCAGCGCGCGCCCCGCGGCC
>Ga0068857_100000846_pt1 | contig 22932 bp, 18 predicted proteins | sample KBSCornC72_FD_66591 | JGI IMG/M metagenome (GOLD analysis project Ga0068857, IMG submission 66591) | Corn rhizosphere microbial communities from Kellogg Biological Station, Michigan, USA - KBS Corn C7-2 | ecosystem: Host-associated > Plants > Roots > Rhizosphere > Soil ...
GCGATCTCCTACTATCCCTCCGGCTCGTATGCCACGCGGGTCGCCGTTGGCCTGGCGCTGGGGCTGGCGTTTCAGTGGCATGTCTGCGCGCTGCTCGCCGTTGGCCCAGGCATTACACGTCTCACCGTCACCATCGCGACGAGCGTTGGACTGCTCATCGCGGGCGCACTGGCGTGGCGCAGGCGTCATACTTTCCGCCTCAGGCAAGCGCCGTGGAAGTCGCGGCATGCCTGGCTATTGTTGGCGATTCTTGGCGTATCCACAGGAATCTCCGCGATCCCGCTGGCGGTGCATAGCATTCCGCAGGGATGGGATCCCAGCTTCCACACGCTGCTTGCCAGCACCACTGTCGCCACGGGCCGTCTACCCACGTGGGCGCCCTATGAGCCGATTCCGCTGAACTATCCCTATGGCCCGCACGTCTTCATCGCCGAAATCAGCCTGCTCACTGGCATCGCGCCCGATCAGGTCTTCGGTGTGCTGCTCAATCTGCTGACCCCACTCGCGACCGGGCTGGCGCTCTATGGCTTCGCGCGGCAGGCGTGGCGAGACGCCGGGGCTGCTCTGGGCGCGGTAGCCGCCTATGCATTCCTGGGCAACTGGGGCAGCCTGGATTACGGCGCCTGGGGAGGGCTGCCGAACGCGCTTGGCTGCTTCCTTCTGCTGGCGTTTCTGCTGGTATTCTTCGCGCGCGGCGCTGAGTGGACGCGCGTCCTCGTCGGCGGGCTACTGCTGGGCGCGCTTCCACTTGCCCATCATCATGTGACGCTGACCGCGGCATTACTCCTGGCTGGATATGGACTCGCCCTCGGCGTATGGGCGCTGGCGAAGCGTGGCCAACCCGCTGGTCGCCTCGCCGTGCATCAGCTGCGCCGCCTGGGTCTGACCGCGCTGGTCGCGTTCGTCACCGTCTCATACTATGCTGTGCCTTATCTCGCGCGCGCCCGCGATGTCGGAAACTCTGATGTTCTGCGCTATGCCGATCACTTTACGGGCCTGATCTCCGATAAAAATGGCTGGCTGCTCTGGGTAGTGGCGCTTGCTGGCATGGGATACGTAGCCATCCTCGCCCCGGAGCGAAATCGGATGAAATCGTCACTTCACATCCGGCGGACAGGCGCGCTGGCGTTCACAGTTGTTGCGAGTATCCTGCTGCTCCTGGCGTTTTTGCTTGGCTTCTATGGCTACCGCGCCTACAGCCTATGCGTCTATCACCAGCCCTACACGGCGTTTACCCCAACGCGCTTTCTTACCGACCTGACCTACTTTCTCGCCGTGTTTGCCGGTTTACCGCTCGCCCTGCTCTGGCGCTGGGCTCGCGCTGCTGGTATGGGCGCTGTGGACGCGATGCGCTGGCTGCGCGCGCGCTGGACGCGTCCAGCGCTTCGTGGCGTGATTGCGCTGGCGCTGCTTATCACCGCAGGCCTCACCATGCTTTCGCAGTTTGTGCCCGATCAGGGACATCTCGAACCGGGCGAGTCAGCAGCATTTGCCTGGATCGAGCGCTCAACGCCAGCGGATACGGTGGTGATGAACCTTGACCCGACGAACCGCTGGACGCCCTACTTTACGCGGCGTGAGGTGACGCAGACACCGATACCCACCAGCGAGTTCACATCGGGCTATGTCGCCGAGAAACGGTATCTCGCGGGTGTGTTGCTCTCGCTGCTTCGCGGCGACAGACTGATCGCGTTTGCCGCCGATGGCACGGCGCTGGCCGCGTTGGCGGCGCGTCCGGTCGCGCTGCTCAGCGACTCCCGCCTTCCGCCCGCCTGGAACGGATCGCTGCGGTTCCAGGCGACGCCAGAGCTGGTCTATATGCTAGGGAACGCCTTCGGCCAGACGCTTGAGCAGACACCCGCTGCGCGCTGGTGGAACGGACAACGGCCGCCGCCCGCTGGCTGGCAAACGTCTGAGGATCCCGCGGGGTGGGGCGCGCAGCCGCCAACGCTGCCTACCACTACGGGTAACGTCTATCTACGGCTGACCGTTCCAGGTGGAACGCCGTCGCCGTTGCGGGTGAGCTGTGAAGCGCCATCAGGCGGACGCCTCTTCATTGACGGCAAAGCAGTACCCGAGAGCTGCATTGGCTCATGGCAGACATTCCCGGAGCTCGCCACCCCAGGAACGCACCAGCTGGCGTTTCTGGCTCTTCCGGGGCGCGCGCTCGGCCCCTGGTTCGATGTGGCGGTCGTCATGGGTCGCAACTGACCGCCAGTCTCGCCATCTTCAATTCATTGCCTGGCCGCTCGACCGCCGAGCGGCACAGCTAACGCTTGCGCAGCAACCGCCAGATCAGGAACATGCCCACAGCAATGGGAATGATAGGCCAGAGCCTGCCCAGTATGCTCGCCACTGTGAGGGCAGGGCCGCCGATGAGCAGCGCTATGCCGATGAACGTCAGAATGCCGCCGGGAATCAGCGCCCACCAATGCCTGACCGGTGAGACGATCCAGGCCAGCGGGATAATGAGCAGGAAGCCAATCCCAAGACCCAGCAGAACAATCCCGCCCTGGGTTTCTCCTGTGGATGAGCTAAAGGCATACTGTGAGAGCAGAATGCCCAATCCCAGACCAGTCAGAATGCCACCGGGAATCATCGGACCAGGAAGACGAGCGAGCAGTCCCCAGACGATGAAGAGGACTCCCAAAATAGGCAGAATGCTTAGCCCAAGAATGCTGGAATTGGTGAAGGTCGCAAGCAGCATCAGCATGCCGAATACGATCAGGACAACTCCAGCGATCAGTCTCTGATCAGGGCGACGTTGAACGGGCGTTTGTGGTTGGGCAGGCGTTTCTGGTGCCTGAGGATTCATCTGAGGATTCACCTGAGTGTTCATGTTGGTCTCCTTGCCCGGCGCGGCGTGCACCAACCATACAATCATGTTATGTCCAGAGGCGCATGTGGGTGGTGGAGGCGCACTATCTGCCAACGCCATTGCAATAACACATCGCGCCTACAGCGGAGTCACAAGACAGTTGCCCTCGCTCACGAATGTCTCACAGTGGGGCGAAGAAAGTCGGAAAGGAAGAAGACTTGTAGGAGATGAGATCCGCCCGCGCAAGTTCGAGGAGCAGGTTTGGAGCGGAAGAGACACTTCAACGGTGTCTTATCCTGGGCGTTCCTCTCGTACTGGCCGTATGTATGCTCTCCATGTGAGGGCGCGGGCGGATGTTTTCGCACCCGCAGCATACCATGCCATGGGTGGCGGCGACTGGCAGATTTCTCACCAATATCAGGAACGCCTGAACCACTTTCTAGGGGGCCGGATGGCTTCACATCCTTCCGCAGAGTAGACGCGCGGTGTTAGGATAGAAGGCGACGCGAGAGCAAGACGTATCATGGCTGTGCGCACGGGACTGGGGAGTGGCGATGCATGAGGATGTGTTCTACTGGGAAGTCTCGGCAGACGAGTATCGCGCCATTTTCAAGGAAACCATCCACAGCCTCGATACCCATGAGGCCTGGGGGCATACGGGCATGTATGTTATGCGCGCCTATTCCTGCACGACGGTCTCAGGCGATAAGGCGCTCCGCATCACGCTACTGGACGGCGAGGAGTGGCTGGTGGTCGAGAAGGAGTAGGCGCAATCTTCAGCCGGTAGCCAGAAGTGGATGAGGAGTGGCTCCGCTGGAAACCGAACGCAAGCTATGCGGTTCACTTGTAGCGCTTTTCGTCAGCTGGGAATCCTAGATGCCCAGGAGCCAGGCATTGCTGGTCTTGTCACTCAAGAAGGTCGGCTGCCACGTTAACTTGGCCTGGTGGTCGCTCGCGGGAACCTGAAAGAGGATCTTCCCCTGGACACTCCCACCTGCCGCAAGAGTTCCAGCGCCCAGTTCCTGGCTCATGGGGACCGACGAGGGACCGAGTATTGACTCTGGAACAATATTCCCCGTACTCCACCAGGCATTGAAGGCGAAGGGATTATAGTCGTACTCAGAGGATGAGCTGTTGACGATTTTTACAGTCACGAGCACAAAGACGTTGCCGGTGTCCGGCTGCGCAAAATCGTCACCCGCTACCGTCTGCGCGGACATGAGCGTACAGGAGACGCCATCCACCGTAATGGTGTCGCCGACCTGCTTGACTTGCTTTGCCGAGCCCTGTGGTGTCGCGGTAGCGCCGCTAGTTGGGCTGCTCGAAGCGGTAGTTGCTGGACTATTGGCGTTATTGGCGCTATTCGTCGAAGTCCGGCTGGAGGCGATACTGGTTGCCGCGGCCCCTGCGCCAAATCCGCTGCAAAACAGAAGCAGTCCACCGCAGATAATGAGCAGCCATCCCCACCAGCGCAATCCCTTGTTCTGAGGCGGCGCGGCTGGAGGCGCAATGCCCATGGTGTACCCGGAGGGTTGGGTGTAAGGAGATAGTCCGTCAGGAGGCTGCTGACCAGGGGGAATGGTGGGATTGCTCAAATGACCGCTTCTCTCTCTACCTGGCGAGCTACACGATAATTACACAATTACACGCTACGTACGCCATAATCTCTAGGGCTCCCACGATACCATAACGGGCTCGCCCTGTCATCTATTCTGCCTGCATGTACCGATGAATCGCGTGATATGCGCATAGCTTGAGGTCATAATGGCTCCCGTGCCGCCTGGCGCGGAGCACGACGTGCACGGGTCTTCCTGAGAGATCGCGAGGGCGCCTGCATCGATGCCAGGTGATGGGCGAGGTCAGGTGATGGCCACGGATGCTCCGTAATCGCGGAGATCCAGCAGCCACACAGCCGCAGGTACGAGCGTAGCATCAGGGGCGGCCCCGCCGGGAATCGAACCCGGATGCTTGGTTTAGACGTTCGTTCATGGGCTGTGTGGATGTATCCTCACGTGTCCTCTGCGCCCATGAAATTGGCAATCATACGTATTCTAGTGTCCCGGTTCAACCTGTTGTGTCCTCACTCATTGGGGTGTCCGGTGGGGTGGGCGGACTTTTCATCGCTGGTCCCTGCGCAATTTTCGTCCGCTTGACCGCAGAGTTTGTCTCCTGAAACACGAAGCCGACCATGCTGGGAGAGCTATACGCCGTCTCGACACCTGCCAACCAGTGTGAGTCTTTTATCATCGCAGGCACCCCGCAGCCTTGCCGCTTCCCTGGCTCTCCGATAGAACTGGACGCTGAAGGGATTCAGAACTGGTCCTACCCTGTCTGCTCTTTCGAGGACCGCCTCGAGCGTCTCTGCAGCCGAGGTCTCTCTGCGCCTTAGCGCGGCTGCGAGATTGATCGCGGGCCGATAGTCCGGGTCGTCGGTGAGTGAGATCTGCATACCCGACTAGCTTCTGGCGGTCGGCACGCGGGCGGCGCCGCCGCCCGTGAGTCGGGCCGCGACGGCGACCGGGATGATCGTGACCAGGATCACGAACGACACGACGACGTTCACCTCCGGGAGCAGGACGCCGTGGCGGATCTGGCCGAAGATCCAGATGGGCAAAGTGCTTTGGGCGCCGGCAGTGAAGGTGGTCACGATGACCTCGTCGAATGACAGCGCGAAGGCCAGCATGGCGCCAGCCACGACTGCAGTCGAGATCAGGGGCAGCGTGATGTCGCGAAACACCTGAAAGTCGTTGGCGCCGAGGTCCATGGCGGCCTCGATCAGCGATCCCTGCGTGCGGCGAAGTCGGGCGAGCACGTTGTTGTAGACGACTACGATGCAGAAGGTTGTGTGGCCTATGACTACGGTCGCGAGCGACAGCGAGATGTTGTTGAAGCTGAAGAACGTGTTCAGCGCGATGCCGGTGATGATGCCCGGCAGGGCCAGAGGCAGGATGAAGAGTAGGCTCACTATCTCGCGGCCGAAGAACCGGGTGCGGTGGATCGCGAACGCGGCGCAGGAGCCGAGGACGAGGGCGATCGCCGTCGCCAGGAACCCAGCCTCGAGCGACACGAGCAAGGCCGACCGCACGTTGTCGTCGTTCCAAGTAGCGCTGAACCACTTGAGCGTCAGCCCGGGAATGGGCCAGCTCTGGATGTTCGAGGTGTTGAACGCGTACAAGAAGATCAAGAGGATCGGGATGAACAGGAACAGCATGATGAGGACGGCCCAGAGCCGCAGGAAGATGCGAGTGCCGACGCCTTCCATCGTTTACCTCCCGTCCTTTACAGTGCCTCGAAGGCGCCCAGCTTGTAAGCGATCGTCAAGTAAACGACCATGATCGCCACCGGCACCGTGGTCAGCGCGGCCGCGAACGGCACGTTGTTGGCGATGCCAATGTTGGCGTAGACGACGTTGCCGATGAAGTTGGAGCTTGCCCCGCCGACCAGCAGCGGCGTGATGAAGTCGCCAAGCGTCAGCGAGAACGTAAAGATCGATCCGGCGACCACGCCCGGCAGGGCCAGCGGGAGGACCACGTCGCGCACGGCGCGCCAGCGGGGGGCGCCGAGGTCGGCCGCCGCATCGAGCAGCGACTCGGGCACCCGTTCGAGCGCGGCATAGGTTGGAATGACCATGAATGGCAGCCAGATGTAGGAAAAGACGAGCCACATCGCGGTGTTTGTGTAGCCGATGTTCGCGGGGGGCAGGCCAATTGATTGAAGGCTCCAGTTCAGAATGCCGTCGTGGTTGAGGATCAGGATCCAGGCGTAGACGCGGGCGAGGTAGCTCGCCCACAGCGGCAGCAGCACGGCGGCGAACAGGAGGGTCTGCACGCGCCGCGATGCCACGCGCGCCATGTAGTAGGCGAGAGGAAAGGCGAGCACCGCATCAGTGATGGTGACCAGCGATGCGATGAGGACGGTCCGGCCAATGATCGACCAGTACGTCGAGTCAGTCAGGATGATCCGGAAGTTGTCGAGGTTCCACTGCTGGACGATCTGGGTCGTGAACGGGTTGATCGTCCAGAAGGCGGTGATCAACAGCAGCGCGAGAGACGCGAAGTAGATCACCACGAACCACGCCAGCGGCGGGGACAGGAGGAGCAGGGGACGCAGCCACGGCAGGCGCCACAGGACGCCAGAATACCGGACGGCCCCGGCGCCCTTGGGACGAGGCCGTCGCACCGCTTCTATCGCCATGCGGCTACCCCTTGATCGTCGTCCAGGCGGCGACCCACTGCGCGTAGGGCACGCAGTTGTTGGTTCCATCGTCGCAGGTCGCCAGCGGCGTCTTCCAGAAAGCGATGGTGCTGAAGTACGCGCTGCTGGTCTGGTCGGCGTGGTATTTTGCGCACGAGCCAGCCTGCAGGGTCTCCATCACGGCGCATGCCTTGCTGTTCACTGGCGTCTCGCCGAAGGAGAGAGCTTGCTCGGCCTGCACCTGGGGGGTGCTCACCCACTTGGCCCAGAGGTAGGCGCAGTTGGGGTGAGGAGCTTTGGTCGCCAGCATCCACGTGTCGGCCCACCCTGTGGCGCCCTCCTGTGGGATGGTATCGTCGGCCGGTGCGCCGGCTGCCTTGAGGGTGATCGTCTGATACGGCCAGCTCGCGCCGACGACGGCGTCACCGTTCTGGAACAGGGAGATCTCATCGGTGGCGAGCGACCAATAGTGCTTGATCAGCGGCTGCTGCTGCTTGAGTAGGTTGACCGCCGCGTCGAACTGCGGCTGCGTCAGCTCGTAGGGGTCCTTGATGCCAAGGCTCGGCTGCGACTTGCTGAGGTAGAGCGCCGCGTCGGCGATCTGGATGGGGTTGTCGGGCACCGTGATCCGGCCTTTGTAAGCGGAGTCGTAGATGACCGACCAGCTGGTCGGCTTGTTGGGAAATACCTTGGTGTTGTAGAGCAGCGTGTTGGGACCCCACTGGAGCGAGACGCCGTAGTGCACGCCGTTGATCGTGTTAAACGGCGGGTTCTGGAAATATGTCTGGAAGTTCTGCCAGTCGGGGATCAGGCTGACGTTCATGGGCTTGACGTCGCCCCCGTAGATTAGGCGCAGGTCCGCGTCACCGGAAGCCGAGACCATGTCCCACTGCCCGCCGCCGCCGTTCTTCATCAGGCTGACCATCTCGTCCGACGATCCGGCGGGGTGTTGGTTGACCTTGCAGCCGGTCGCCTGGGTGAACGGGTCGACCCACGATTTGTCGGCGTAACCGTCCCACAGGATCAGGTTCAGCTGACCCTCGCCGGCGCCGATGGTAGTTTGCGGCTTCATGTTCGCCGTTGGCGGCTGCTGCGTCGTGGGCCTGGCAGTGCCGTTACTGGTACCGCTGGTACCGCATGCGGCGAGCAGCAGTAGCGACGCCGCTGCCAGAGCGCCGAACTTCATGGACTTCATACCCCGCCCCATCGACCAAAACTTCCGGCTGAGGGCCCCTGACTTTAGCCATGGGGGTGAAAGCCGGGCCGCCCTCAGGCGGCGGATCGTACCGTACACTTGATTCTCACATGCCTGCATGCTATACTCCCTGGTGAACGGCAGGACGGGGGCACCGCCAGCGCGTAAATGATCGGTCCCTGCGGGTGGATACCGTTCTCCGATACCCGCACCGAGAGGGGCATCCCGAAAGGATACTGGGTCGCGAGAAGCCCCGGCTGCAAGGCCAGGGGAGTTGTCACCTCTCACTTGTTGAGCACATACGTGTGGTCCGCCGTCCAGGCCAGGCGGACCGGCTGGCCTTCAAACTTCTGGGCGTCGTCCTGAGCGTCCATGTTCTGACGCACCGCTACCAACTGCTCCCCGCGATCGAGGTGCACGATGTAGCGTGTCGTCATGCCCGCGTAGATGACCTGCTCGACGCGCCCCGGCTCGACGGTCATGCCGACATCGGCCGGCTCGCCTTCCGCCAGCATGCGGATCTTCTCCGGCCTCACAACAAAGCGGACGCCGTCGCGGAGGAGGATATTGGAGATGCCGATGAAGTCGGCGACAAACTCGGTCGCGGGCTGCTCGTAGACCTCCACAGGGGTACCGATCTGCTGGATCCGGCCGCTCGACATCACCGCTACGCGGTCGCTCATGGTAAGCGCCTCCTCCTGATCGTGGGTGACGTAGACGAAGGTGATGCCAACCTCTTTCTGGATCTGCTTCAACTCGATCTGCATCTCCTGGCGCAGCTTGAGGTCCAGCGCTCCGAGCGGCTCGTCGAGCAGTAACACCTCGGGCTCGTTGACAACGGCGCGCGCCAGCGCGACGCGCTGCCGCTGCCCGCCCGACAACTGATTGGGGCGGCGGCCGCCGAGCCCACTGAGCCGGACCATGTCGAGCGCACGCTGGACCCGCATGTCGCGGGTTTGCCTCGCCACGCCCTTGATGCGCAGCCCGTAGCCGATGTTGTCCGCCACTGACATGTGCGGGAAGAGCGCGTAGTCCTGGAACACAGTGTTGGTCTCGCGCTGGTAGGGAGGGATGGAGGTGACGTCTCGGCCAGCCAGCTCGATGCGGCCAGAGTCCGGTCGCTCGAACCCCGCGATCAAACGCAGCAACGTGGTCTTGCCCGATCCCGAAGGTCCGACCAGGGTGAAGAACTCACCCTGGTCGACCACGAGATCGATGCCATCAACGACGACGACGTGCCCGTAGTTCTTCCGAATGGCCTCGAGCTTGAGTGCCGGGCCTTTCGCGGCGTCAGTCATGGGGCCTCCCACGACGTGCTTGATCTGCCTGTACTCCTCGAGCGAATAGATCCCCATGTCCTTTCCGTAGCCGCTCTGCTTGTAGTCGCCGTGCGGCATCTCGTTCACAGGCGGGATGTGCTTGCTGATTCATACCGTGGCGAACTGCAGTTTGCGGGCAAAGCGCAGTGCAGCCGGACTCGGGCCGAGCTTGGCTAGTTGCTGAGCGTCACGCTCACGTTACTCGGCCTGCACTGCCGCCTGGTTGTCGGCTGGCATGTCAGCTATGCTGTTTCTCCCTTACGGTGGCCGCGCCAACGTACCATCCGCCTGCGCCTCTCCGGTGAGCTGACCTTATGACGGATTGGAGGAAGTATAGTGGGGAGACCAGCGAGCTAGAAATGGCCGAAGTACCACACATCTCGACCGCCCTATTGGCCACTGTGTCTAAACCAAACGGCGCATGCGCTGGGCGGCGCCCGCGCCTCAGAGGTAGCCTGTGCGCGCCTGGGTACGCTAAACTGGCGCAGCGAACAGTCTGGTGAGCGGCGCGGGAAGCGGGGAAGTGGGAAAGGCGATTGGGCCGCTGGCGAAGGTGGCGACGTCGCGCACGGCGAGGCTACTTAAATTACCGATTCTACAAAGGGAGCACTCTCTCTGATTGGGAGTACATACAAGAAACCTGGAGAAATCCGGGTCAACCAGAGATCAACAACAATTACTGGAGACACATTCCATCAGGGGATTTCTACCATCACCATTAACTACGACCCATGACCTTCACGTCTCATGGGCAGACATCAGACCGAGAGTGTGATGGTATACTGGCTCTGATAAGTCACGTCGTATGGGTTCGTAGGAGAGAGGCGAATGTCGCTAGACTACCGGACGACCTTGCTCCAACTCACGCAGCTGTGGTACGACGAGACGCCAGAGAGCCTCCAGGCGTTCCATGTCCTGCTCGCACTCCTAGAACGCGAACGGGGCAGTGGACCGAGGTCTGCACGCGGCCACGCTATGGAAGGCGGCACCTTAGGAAAGTGTGTCTGGGGCGACTTCAGTCAAAAATTGGCCGACTCGGAGTTCCAGGACACTGAGACCATTGATGAGATCGCAGCATACGTCACGCATCGCCGTCCGTACCATGGACGCGCATATATCTGTTCCGATTTTCGGCCCGAGATGAGCGAAGAACTCCTGCACCTGCACGAGGAAACGGCCGCCTTCCTGGAGGCGGTACAGGATCGGACGTTCATGGTACAGACCGAGCGCGACGCGTTGCAAACGCGCCGTGAGCGCCTGATTGCCACCTGGCAAGCGCTTCCCCAGCCGATGAACTGGGAACAACGCACGGTATGTGCCGAGGTCGTTCGTCAGGTCTTCGAGTTACTCATCGTTCAGATGTACTTTCCCGGGCGAAGCGTTGAGGTGTGGGCGCGAGCGCCTTTCAATATGATGATGGACATGAACAAATATCCTCATCCTATCCTGCTTCCGTTCATTCTGTGGGGGCAGCGCGCACTCAATGCGCTGCGAGGGACTGACCTCGTGCAACTCTCGTGGGTGTATGAAGAAGGCCATATCGCGTTCTCGCTCATCTGATGAATGAGGGGCAAGTGCGCCAAGGCACCGCGAGCGGTCGGAACGCATGTGATCTTTTCATTGCTGGGTTGTGCTTTTGCGCGGGTCAGCTCACTGATGGGGTGATTCCGCTCGGTGCGCTGCGCATGCTCGGAGGGATGGCAGACATTGATGATGCCGCCGCCTCGGCGGAGCGGTTGGTAGCGGAGGGGCTGTGGGAACAGGCAGAGGATGGCAGTGGCTATCTTGTCCATGATTATCTGGACTATCAGCCGTCACGCGAACAGGCGGAGCAGATGCGGCAAGCACGCCAGCAAGCCGGAAGCAAGGGTGGTAGGCACTCGGCGAACACCCGGCAAGCAAATGCTCAAGCAAATGCTCAAGCAAATGCTCAAGCAAAATCGAACCCCGTCCCCGTACCCATACCCCATATCTGATTCAACAGTTGTTACTGATGTGGATGGGAGAATCAGAGTGACTTGCTCAAGCAGCGAAGCCCATGCACCGCATGCGTGAGCCTCGATGATGACGTTGGCGTCAAGCAAGACGCACAAGCTGACTTGTGTCACCCTCCACCTCTTCTAACTGTGTCAGCTTGTGGTGAACGTCTGCTAGGCTTTGGCTCGTCATCTCGGCTACGCGCCCCGCCGAGACCTCGCCGCGGAGATAGGCGGTTTCGAGCAGCCGCAGATAGCGCTCCGGCAGGAGGTCGGGTGCGCGGATCGGTGCAAAGGTCATCCGATCAATGTCACGAAATCCCGGATTATCCAGCAACTGGCGCACCTGCTTCTCGCTGACCATGTTGAGCGAGACGAGCCGCCACAGCAGCGCCTCGGTGGAGACGTCGAATTCGCGGGCCACCTCGACCAACCCGCGCCAGGTGATGCTTCGCTCGTCGCGGTGCGCCTCCAGGCTCTTGAGGACGGCAGCTTCGGGCAATAGCAGCGACGACGCGAAGGCGTTCGCCAGCGTCTCGATGTGGGCGGACCAGACGGCGTCTGTGTCCTCTTGCTGGGGGCTGAGATAGTCCCAGGTCACGAGGTGAAAAAGCTCATGCGCGAGGCTGAAGTTGCGCCGCCAGGGCACTTCCGTGGCGTTGAGCGCGATACCAGCACCAAAGTCCCCACGGGCGCAGGCGGCAGAGCCGGTCAGGTCGTCAAAGTAGAAGATCTTGACGCCACAGCGCTCCTCCAGGGTCTGGTACAGTGACGCCGCTGGCAGACTGCCAAGCCCCAGGGCATTGCGCACGTCCTCGGCGATGCTCCGCGCCCAAGAGACGGTCGGCGTGCCGCGTGGGGGGCGCACGTCGGGGAGGTCGCAGTCGCGCTCCTCATTCGCCCATGCCTCGGCGAGGGCATACCACTGACAGAGCTGCAGGAAGCGCGCCGCCTGGTCTTCGGCGCCGACGGTGGGGCGCTCGCGCCAGGCGACGATGGGCGCCTCCTCGTGGTCGTCCTCGCTCGCGAAGAGATCCATGAGATCGCAATGCAGCGCTTGGGCGATGGCGGCAAGCTCGACCGCCTTGACCTCGCGCTCGTTGCGCTCGATGGAGGAGACAATCTGTGGCGCGCTGAACCCCGCACGCGCGGCAAGATCCGCCTGCGTGAGGCCAAGCTGCTCGCGGCGGCCGCGAATATTCTCCGCGAGATGTCGCTGGACGTCGCTGCTCGAACCACGTTGTTCTCTGCTCACGGTGCGTCCCTCTCTAGAACATGTGTACGCGATTTCCGTGAGCATTGTAGCGCGATGAGGGCTATTGGTCAAGATTTTCTTGAATTTCGCCTGCGCGCTCCCCTCCCCGACTCAGGGAGGGCTGGGGGAAGGGTTCCCGTGCTCATACCACAACAACTTAGGCGGATTGGGGATGACTATTTTCGACAGCGATCCCAGATCCCTTGGCCGCCTTTGGCTCTACGGCGTCGTGGGCACGAATCGCGGCGCGCGGCGCAACCGCGTGGCCTGCTCGAAGGCATAGGCCAGCTGGATCAGCTTCGGCTCGCTGAATGCTCTACCCATGAATGTCACGCCAACCGGCAGCCCAAACGCATAGCCTGCTGGCACCGTGATTGCGGGATATCCGGCCAGTGCGGCAGGCTGGGCGCTCCCTCCCATCTTGTAATCGCCATCGATCAGGTCAATCTTCCACGGCGGGCTGATCGTCGGCATCACCAACGCATCCAGCTGAAACTTCTGCATTACGGCATCAATACCCAATGCGCGCGCCAACTGTCGGTTCTGCTCCAGCATGTCTAAATACGCCTGGTCGGTCAGTGATCCCTTGGCCTGCGCCATGAGGAAGATCTCCTGAGCGAAGTAAGGCATCTCTTGCTCCGCGTGCGCCTCGTTGAAGGCGATCAGTTCCTCAAGCGTACGCACCGGAGCGTCTGGTCCCAGGTTCGCTAGATAGGTATTGAGATCTGCCTTGAATTCATACAGGAGAACCTCTCGCTCTGATTCCGAAGCCTTGATCTGCCGCGCCGTTGGGATGTTCGCCGGGTCAACGAGCTCCGCGCCGAGCGCCCGCATCGCTTCGAGCGCCGTCTCAACCACCGTGTCGGCTTTCTCACTATAGCCGAAATACAATTCCCGCGCGACGCCAAGGCGTGCGCCGCGCAAGCCATCCGGATCGAGAAAACGCGTGTAGTCGGCCTGTCCCATTGTGCCTGCCGCCTGCGTCGCTGGATCGCGTGGGTCGGCGCCCGCTAGCACCCCAAGCACTAGCGCCGCATCCGCTACCGTCCGGCCAAATGGCCCCACTGTATCCTGACTGTGCGCGACCGGGATCACCCCGGCGCGGCTCGTCAGCCCGACCGTAGGTTTGATGCCTACCACACTGTTCGCCGACGCTGGCGAGAGAATTGAGCCATCCGTCTCGGTTCCCACGGATGCCGCAGCCAATGACGCCGCGACCGCTGATGCCGAGCCGGAGCTTGATCCAGCCGGTGTCCGGTCGAGCGCGTAGGGGTTAAGCGCCTGCCCGCCCCGCGCGCTCCACCCGCTTGACGAGTGCGTCGAGCGGAAATTGGCCCATTCGCTCATGTTTGCTTTGCCCAGCAGCACCGCCCCTGCCGCGCGCAACTTCGCCGCCACGAACGCGTCACGCGAGCGACGCACCCCTGCCAGCGCAAGTGAGCCCGCTGTCGTCTGCATCTGGTCCGCTGTGTCAATGTTGTCCTTGAGCAGGATGGGAATGCCATGCAGTGGGCCGCGCGGGCCGCTGGCAGCACGCTCACGGTCCAGCCTGTCGGCGATCTCCAGCGCGTCCGGATTCGTTTCGATGATGGATCGTATCGCCGGGCCGTTCCGGTCCAGCGCCTCGATGCGCGCCAGATACCGCTCCACGATTTGTCGCGCCGTCACCTGCCCCGACGACATCCGCGCCTGGAGCTCCTCGATACCTGGTTCTTCCAACTCGTCGAATGGCGCTTCGTATTCTCTCATTGCTCACTCCCCCTGCGAAATGAGATGCGAAATGAGATGCAAACGATAACGACGTGGGCAATCGATCTCGTGTTGCGGCATGTACGGCCATGTACGGCACGGATTGCCAGCTGGGTTCTTCTTGTTTCTCTACAATGTGGATGAACGGGGAGCGTTCCCGACGAATGCCATCCGCCTCAACAGCATAACACCAACATCATGAAAACGGAACAGTGTTCCATTATGTGGAATACGTGATATAGTTTCCCAACGATGCGAATAGTCGATCAACGGTGTACCCTTCTTACTCGTGAAAGAGGGCTGGTATGAGCAATTTTCCCCAGTATCGACCTACGACAATGGCCTCTCACGGCATGGTAGCCGCCCCACATTATCTCGCTGCCCAGGCGGGGTTAGACCTGCTCAAGGCTGGCGGCAATGCAGTGGACGCAGCTATCGCCGCCAATGCCGTCCTTCAGGTAGTCTATCCGTTTGTGGTTGGGCTGGGCGGTGACCTCTTCATGTTGCTCTACGATGCCCGCAGTGGCCAGGTTCATGGGCTCAACGCCAGCGGGCGCTCGGCCCAGACAGCAACTATCGAGCGCTACCAATCGCTCGGCTACAGTTCCATGCCGCGCTTCGGCGTTCACAGCGTCACTGTGCCTGGCTGCCCTGACGGCTGGGGACGCGTCTCTGAGCGTTTTGGCCGTCTCGGGCTGGCGCGTTCGCTGGCTCCCGCGATTGCTTATGCGGAGGAAGGGTTTCCAGTCGGACCTGGCCTGCATCGCGCGCTAACATTCATGAAGACCGCTGACCGCACGCATCGCTCGTTCCGCGAGCACTTCATTCCAGACGGCACTATTCCCTCCGTCGGCAGCATTGCTCGTGTGCCTGCCCTTGGCCGAACGCTCCGCGCAATTGCCGAGCAGGGACCTGAAGCCTTCTATCGCGGCGCAGTTGCGGAGCAGATCGCGGCCTTCTTCGGTCGTGAGGGTGGGTTGATCACCAGAGAAGATCTCGCGGCGCACCAGAGCGAGTGGGTCACGCCGCTCTCTGTGCCGTTCGCGCACGTCGACATCTACGAGCTGCCTCCCAATACGCAAGGCATCACCGCTCTCCAGATGCTCGGGATGCTTGGCGAGCTTCCACTTGGCGAGGATCCACTCGCACCTGAGGCCGTCCATCTCGCCGTCGAAGCAAAGAAGCTTGCTTTCGCCGACCGCGACGCCTATCTGACCGACCCGGCCTACATGCCCTGGGGTCCCGCCCATCTCGTCGCGCCTGACTATCTGCGCCAGCGTCGCGCACAAATCGACCCGGCACATGCCCAGCCATCCGCGGCTCCTGGCGGCTTCACCGGCGACACGATCTACCTCTGCGCGGCGGATAGCGATGGCAATGCCGTCTCCCTCATCCAGAGCAACTACATGGGTTTTGGCAGCGGTCTCGTCGTAGATGGCACGGGCATTGTGCTGCAGAACCGTGGCGCCTACTTCTCACTGAAACCCGAAGCGGCCAACGCCCTCGCTCCCCGCAAGCGCACACTTCACACGCTCATCCCATCGCTCGCCATGCGTGAGGGCCGGCCGGCTATCATTTTCGGCGCGATGGGCGGCGATGGGCAGCCCTCGACCCATCTGCAAGTCTATACTGCTGTCGCCCACTTTGGCATCAATATCCAGGCCGCCATAGAGTTGCCGCGCTGGGTTCATGGCGCTGAGTCGCCAGGTGAGGGCGAAGTGCTGTGTATGGAGGACCGCTTCCCAGCCGCCACCGTCTCGGGTCTGCGCGCACGCGGCCACACAGTACGCGAGATTGGCCCCTGGAATTCGCTGGTGGGCCACGCTCAGGGCATCGTGATTGACACGGAGCATGGCGTTTTCCATGGCGGAGCTGATCCTCGCGCCGAAGGAATCGCTGCGGGATGGTAGCGCACTGGCTCCGCCCGCAGGCCACGCGCAGGCCACGCGCAGGCCACGCGCAGGCCACGCGCAGGCCACGCGACCCTCCTCGCCGCCCCCTGCGCTACCATGATTCGTCACCATGATTCGTCGCGAGGCTCACCGCAATCTGTGCCGCGGTGATTCACAAATGAAATGGCAGCTTGACAGGGGCAGCAATATTCCGTATCATACGCCAAAACCAAGAATATGGAACGTCATTCCATCTTATGGAACAAATACCGCCATGTTGTTCGCGTGTCATGTTCGCGTGTCATCGTCCAGTCTCCAGTTGAGATGAGGTCGAAGCAATGGATACAGGCGTCACCTCTGGCACGCAATTTCCCAAACACAAGGCGCCGCATTCGTTAGCGGACGGCAATACAAGCGCGAGCAGCGCGGTAGATCGCGCCCTGGCAGTGCTATGCGCGTTCTCGCGAGAGACACCCACGCTTGGTGTGACGGAGATCAGTGAGCGGCTGGACCTTACCAAGAGCACAGTACATCGCCTGCTCCAGGCGCTCCTGGCTCGTGGTCTCGTTTCCCATGAGTCCGATAAGCGCCACTACACCCTCGGCTATCGTATCCTTGCCCTGGCGCAAGCGGTACCCGGCGAGGCATCACTGCGCCAGATCTGCCGCCCGCATATGCAATGGCTACAGGCTCTCACAGAGGAGACCGTCGGTCTCTACGTCGTCGCTGGCGATGTCCGCATATGTTTGGATGAGATCGAAAGCCCGCAGATGCTCCGTATGAGCGCTGGTGTCGGTCGCGTCTTCCCGCTTGACCGTGGCGCCGCTGGCAAAGCGCTCCTCATTGATGGTCCATCCAACAGCTCGCTCTGGCGGCTGGTAACCGCATCGCTTCCGGCTGCACGCATCGCTCAGCTCGAGGAGGAGTTGCGCGAGTCTCGCGCTCGTGGCTATAGCCAAACAGCAGGTGAGACTGTCCCCGGATCGGCGTCCATCGGCGTGCCCATTCGTGGAACTGATGGCGCCATTCTCGCCGCTCTCAGCCTGGCGGAACCCGCGTCGCGTTTTCAGGGTGATGTCGTCACCCGCCATGCGATCGCACTCCTTGAGGCCGTCTCCCGCATCGAGCGTGATCTTGCCGTCGCGTATGCGCCTGGAGCGCCACAAGTGGCTTCTCGGCGCGATCAGTAGTGCGAACGCTTGCGGATGGATACCGATTGATACCGATTGATTGCGTACAGGTGATCCGGGCAATCAGCATCCAGCAAGCATGGAGGGCCAGCAGGTTCGGCCCAATGATCGTGGCGTAGGGAGTTGTTCGACAAGCATGGGAGGTAATCACATGGCGCGGCATCGTGTACCTTTCTGGCCATTCCCTGTCAGGTCGCTTGCCAGCAGAAAGTTCCGGCTGATGCAGCCTTTGCTGGGAGTCGCCCTCTTGCTGGCGTTCGCGCTGGCGGGCTGCGGTGGCACCAGTGGCAATGGACAAGCATCCGGCCCCAAGACTGGTGGTACGCTTAACGTCGGCCTGGATTCCGACGTCGTGACGCTCGATCCACTGAAGTCCTCGGCGCTCGTTGATCGCGAGGTCATGCTCAACATGTACGACACCCTCGTGACCTCCGACGCCCAGAACAAGATTCAGCCAGACCTCGCAACCTCATGGGCCAGTCCTTCGCCCACTCAGATCGTCTTTACCCTGCGCTCGGGGGTCCAGTTCCAGGACGGTACCCCATTCAACGCCGCCGCAGTCGTCACCAACATCAACCGCATCCTGAACACGCCCTCATCACCCCGTTCTAGCGAGCTTTCTACCGTCGCATCGGTTCAGGCAGTGGACGATATGCACGTGCAGTTTACCCTGAAGAAGCCGTTTGCTCCCTTGCTAGCCAACCTGTCCGATCGCGCGGGCATGATGCTCTCGCCTGCCGTGATCCAGGCGCAGGGCGACCAACTCGCCAATAATCCTGTCAAGGCTGGCACTGGGCCGTTCGAGTTCGTCAGTTGGGTCAAGGGAGATCATCTCACGCTCCAGCGCAACCCGCATTACTGGCAGAAAGACAGCAACGGCCACGCGCTTCCATATCTCGACAAAATCAACTACCGGCCCATCACCAACGAAAGCGTGATGTACACGAACCTCCAGACGAGCAACATCAACGTCGCGCAGGACATCAGCCCGATCGATATCCAGAATGCCAAGCAGAACGCGAGCCTGGTCTATAAGCAGATCCCCGGCCTTAGCTTCTATGGCATGGAGCTCAACACCAAAGTCGCGCCGTTCGATAATATCCATGTGCGCCGTGCGGTCGAGTGGGCAGTGGACCGGCAGGAAATCCTCACTACCGCGTTGCATGGCGTTGGCGTCGAGTCGCAGGGACCAATCCCACCCAGTAGCTGGGCCTATGATAGCGGCTTCAAACCGTACACGCACGATATCGACAAAGCCAAGGCGGAGTTGTCTCAGGCCGGTATGTCGTCTGGGGTGTCGTTCACGCTGCTTATCTCCAGCGGCTCTCCGCTCCTCCAGCAGCAAGCGCAGTTACTCCAATCGGAGCTCCAGCCCGCTGGCATCACGGTCAACATCAAGCAGGAGACCTTCGCTACTCTGCTCGATGATACATCCTCGCACCACTTCCAGGCGGCGCTCCTCGGCTGGAGCGGTCGGGTCGATCCCGATGGCAATATGTATGGCTGGTTCCATACTGGCGGCGGCTTCAACGACACGCAGTACTCCAATACACAGGTAGATGCGTTCCTAGACGATGCTCGCGCGTCGAGCGACCAGTCCAAGCGTATCAGTGACTACCAGCAGGCCGAGAAGCTCATTCTGGACGATGCACCGTACGTCTTCCTCTATCACGGCGTTGCCGCGCAGATCTCCACCAAGAGCGTCCAGAACTTCCAGTTGCTGCCAACCACGATTATGGTCTTTACCCAAACATATCTCTCGTAGGCTCTGCGCGCGAACGGCCGTGCAACGCCACGCAACGGCGCGTGCTGGTAGCGTCTCATCGGGTAGAGGTCGGCAGGAACGCTTCAGCCTCTACCCGCATGTGTTCCCTGAAAGGAGGACGAGATGACCACATTTGTCGCGCGGCGACTCCTGTTTATGCTCCCGGTGGCACTGCTTGTCAGCTTCGTCACCTTCATGCTCATTCATCTTGTTCCCGGTGACCCCGCTCGCGTACTGCTTGGCGAGGAGGCGACGCCGCAGTCGGTTGCCGCGTTGCGCCAGCAGCTTGGGCTTGACCGTCCCCTCGGCGTTCAGTATGGGCTCTGGCTTTGGCAGGCGATCCACGGGAATCTCGGCGAGTCTATTCAGCTCCAGCAGCCTGTCATTCAGGCCATCTGGCAGCGCTTGCCCGTCACGATAGAGCTTGGCGTCGCGTCGCTGATCTTCTCTGTTGCGCTCGCCGTGCCCCTGGGTGTCATGGCTGCGACCAATCCTAACGGACGGCTGGATTGGCTGGTCAATGTGACGAGTCTGCTGGGCACCGCCATTCCCAGCTTCGTCCTCGGTCTGTTGCTCATTCTTGTCTTCGCCGTCTTTATCCGCATCTTCCCGCCTGGTGGCTATGTCCCCTTCTCCGAAGATCCACTCGGTAATTTGCGCGATCTCGTGCTGCCCGCCGTCGCGCTTGGCGTGGGCGCTGTCGCTGTCAATCTGCGCCAGGTGCGTACCAGTATGCTCGAAGTGCTCCACGAGGATTACATCCGTACGGCATGGGCAAAGGGTCTGCGACCCAGGCAGGTCAACTACCGCCACGCCCTGCGCAACGCCCTTATGCCGCTGCTCACAATCGTCGGCCTGCAAGTCGGCGCCATTCTGGCGGGCACGTTCGTGATCGAGACGATCTTTCTCTGGCCGGGCATCGGCGCTCTCACCATCCAGAGCATCTTCTCCAAGGACTATCCCGTGGTTCAAGGGGTTGTCCTGCTTGCGGCGCTCTCCTATATGGCTGTCAACCTGTTTGTAGACATCGGTTACAGAGTACTTGATCCAAGGGTCAGTTATGGCAAATAATACCAGGCGAGCGCTGTCGTTCCGCAAGCTATGGGCACGCATGCACTTCTTCCCTGGGCGGCTAGACGGCATATCCTTCGCCCAGCAGCCCGATTTCCCGGGTGAGGCTGATATTGCCGTCTCATCCGCTGGCGGGCCTCTGCCTACGTTGCTTGACCTGGAAGTCAGCGCTGGAGCGCGCAAAGCCGCACTCCCCGTGCGCGTGCTCAAAGAGGTACGGGAGGATCCTCGCTGGCTCTTCAGTATCGTCCTTGCAGTGCTGGTGGGCGTCGCCATCTTCGCTCCATGGGTCGCTCCATATGATCCGCTCGCATATCATCCAGCCATCGCCGCTCAACCGCCCACTCTGGCCCATCCATTCGGCACCGACTCGCTCGGGCGCGACCAGTTGAGCCGCGTGATATATGGCACACGCATCTCCCTGTCCGTTGGGGTTCTCTCTATCTTGATCGGCGGAAGCATTGGCACGCTCTTTGGATTGATCGGCGGCTACTTCAAAGGCTGGGTGGACCAAATCTTCACCATCATCGTAGACGCGCTCCTCGCTTTCCCTTCGCTGATTCTCGCCCTGGCCATCGCTGCCTCGCTGGGTACGAGCATCGCCAATCTGGTGATCGCCCTGGCCGTCGTCCGCATTCCCATCTATGCCCGTCTGGCACGCGGCCAGGTGCTTCAACTACAAGGGCTGGACTATGTCAGCGCCGCTCGCGCCTCCGGCACACGCACCCGGAAGATCCTATTCAACCACGTGCTGCCCAACATCACCAGCCCGCTTCTCGTCCAGGCGACCATTTCCATCTCCTTCGCCATCCTGGACGAATCCGTGTTGAGCTATCTGGGTCTGGGCTCCCAGCCGCCAACGCCCGAATGGGGCACCATGATCAACGAAGCCCAGACCTATCTCTTCACCGATCCCTGGATGATGCTTGGGCCAGCCCTCGCTATCGTCGTGACGGTGCTCAGCCTCAATCTCTTCGGTGATGCCCTGCGCGACCGGCTCGATCCGCGTAGCTGGACAGGTCTCAGCATCAGGACCCGCCAGTAACATGGCAACGGCCATTGAGAAGAGAGGTCTGGGCTAGTCCCATTTCTTGATGACCTGGGATGCCAGCAAGGAAAGCTCCTGATAGGGGCGGACGTTGACTTTGACGCCGTCGTTGATGTCGGGGGCGTAGGGGCCGGGACGCCCGACCCGCGCCTCGTCGCCTTTCCAGCGGCAGCGGATGCGCGCTTTGAGGTCGCCGTCGTCGCCGCGCTCGATGCGCTCCAGCCGCTCGCGGAACTCTTCGACGTCTTCGATGGCGAGCTGGATTCGGGTGACCTCGCGCTCGTCTCTGGCGGTCCGCGCACGGTCCTGCTCGGCGCGCAGCCGGGTGATGAGGCCGCCAGCGTATTGGGTGTGGCCAGCGCTTCGCGTCCTCGAACCGCGTGCGGCGCAGCGCGCCAAAGACACCTTCCTCGCGCGCCAGACTCCCGTCACGCTGGTGGCTGTCCCTACCATCCTGGTGACCGGTATCCTCCAGACCCAGGCGCTGTTCGGCTTCGCGTCTCTGCTGCGGGTCAATCCGCTGACGCTGAAACTGCTTGTTTCCTTCCTCATCGTCATCGTCAGCGGCTACGAGATCCACACGCGAGACCAGATGGTTCCGCTCCGCGCGGCGAGCGACGCCGCATCGCTGGCACGCCTGAAGGTGCTCCAACAGCGCGAAACCATCGCCTCGTGGATACAGGTAGGGCTGATCGTGCTCGTCTTCTTGCTCGTTGGCCTGCTCACGAGCTAGCAGACGCGTCGCCTGTTGGTCATTGGGTAGCGGCACGCTCAAAGGCGGCGCTGTACGACAATACGCCCTGCCCAAGCATACCCAGATTGAGGTTGTGTTAGGCGCCCTTAATGGCTGACGTGTGGACTTTGGTGATTCCCCATGCCACGGTCTGAGGTTGACGCTGACAGGTAGCTACCTGTCAGCGTCAACTTGGCGAGCGATTCGGCGCTGAAATAGCGTTGTCCCACCTGCTATTTGTCATGTAAGGGTATTGGGGTGTCACTGCTCTCTCCACGCATACTCCCTGAATAGGCGTGGAAAATCGTGCGCCCCGAGCAAAATCTCCAGCCCAAGACGCCTCGGCGCTATGGCGCCTTTCGGCACGAAGGCCTCTTGGCCGCAGAGCTCAATCTCGATGAGCTCCGTCTCTGGGGAGACTTCCAGCCAATACCAGGTGGCGTCCTGCAGCAGCGAGACCGTCGCGGTGTCCTCCCCGACTGAAACGATCAAGACGTGATCACCTCCGTTGTTCCAGGTGATGTCTGCCGACTCACTCCCCCGAATCTGCCCATAGACGTCCACCAGCTCCTCCACGCTCACATACCGTGATGTATGGGTCGGGTTCCACGTCACGATATTGTATTCCAGTTCCATCGCTTCAGCTTCTTCCATCGCTTCAGCTTCTTCCATCGCTTCAGCTTCTTCCATCGCCTCAGCTCCCGCCTAGCAGACGTGTGAGGCCTTG
>Ga0068857_100000849_pt1 | contig 22898 bp, 16 predicted proteins | sample KBSCornC72_FD_66591 | JGI IMG/M metagenome (GOLD analysis project Ga0068857, IMG submission 66591) | Corn rhizosphere microbial communities from Kellogg Biological Station, Michigan, USA - KBS Corn C7-2 | ecosystem: Host-associated > Plants > Roots > Rhizosphere > Soil ...
AAGCTGCTTCAACACCATCGGCTGAGACGCCATTGACAAGCGTGTTCCAGGTGTCGGTATCCTGCCACGGCGTCAGCATGGGGAAGAATTGGCCGCCATCGCCAAAGCCAGAGCCTGCGACAGTGGCAAGGTCCAGCATCGCGACATGAATTTGCGAGCCGGGTGGAACCTGCCCGAGGCCGGAGCCGACGATGTCGTCAAATCGAACCAGCACCTGGTCGTCGTTCTCAACCGCGGTTCCCGCAACGTCCCAATCGACAAATACGGCGGCGAGCGCTGAGCCGTCGGCATCGGGCGCGCTGGCGCGAATACGCGTGTCATGCGCGCTGGCGTAGCCGTTTACGTTTTGGCGGAAACTGGCGGACGCAGTACCGGCTGGTAACCACATGACGCGCAAGTGCGGGCGAACGTCGATGTTCGCTGCCTCGGATGGACTGAAGATCATGGCATCCGTGCCGTTGGGCCAGCCGGGCATTCCCCAACCGTAATTGGCTTCTCCGTTGGCCCAAGCTAGAATGTCGGCAGTTACCCCGATGTGGAGAGGTCCAACGCCACTATCACCGCTACCAGTAGCTACGCCAACCTGTGAATCGAAAACGGTCCGCGCTTCGATGCCGTCGGCATCAATTCCATTGCCGATGGTGTTCCAGGTTTCGTTCGTCGCATCGAACGGAATGAGCATGCGATAAAGCGGACTGCCATCGCCTTGCGAATTTGAAACATTCGGCGAAACGTCCAGAATTAATTCTGCGTAAACCAAAACGGCGTTCGTAGGAATCTGGCCAAAGGCGCTGCCGAGAATGTTATCAAAACGCATCAAGACTTCAGCGTGGTTATCGGCATTCGGATCAGGCCAATCAATAGTCAAGCCACCCGCATCCCCGCTTGGGAACGGTGTATCGACTGAGGCTAAATTTCCGCGGATTTGGATATCCGCTTCGCCGGTATAAGGGCCGTAACCGTGATCGGCACCTTCCTGAAAGTCGGTGACACGGAGAAGCCCGACGCGAACGCCGGTGGTGACGCTTACGTTGTAGCCGCCAGAGCGCGACAGAGCAACTGAGACAGAGCGACGGTTAAGCGACGGACTGCTATTTACATTACGGAAAGTCACATTGCGAAGAACCGCCTGGGCCGCGTCCGGTGTCGAGGCTGCGTTGAATGTGATTACCAGGGGAGTTGTGCCTGTGCCTCCCGCGAAGGTACCGACCGTCGTCCCACCGTAACTGATACTGTTTCCAGAAACTCCGATCTGTCCGGGACTGGTGCCCGAATTGCGAATTTCGAGCCGGTCGTCCGCTGTTCCATTCGCTGCCAATGTCACCGTTAGCGTGCTGCCATTGTAAGCCGCCGTATTGGTATCCGTAAGGATTGCTCGACCATCGATCCCGAGGCCGGCTTGGCCGATTCCATAAATCAAATCGCCGGAAGGAAGCACCAGGATCGCCTCGTTATCAAGCGTGGTCATGACAACGATGGCTGGAGACAGCGTGGCATACAGCGGGTCGGTGGAAGCCACTGAATTGGTGATGCGCCAGATGGTGCTGCCGTCGAGAAGCAAATCGTCTTTGCCCCCAACATTAACGGTCTGGGCGATGTTCCAGTTGCCGGGCGTGAAGGTGAGGCTGGCGGGCGAAACAGTGCCGCCTTGCACCGTGTCGCCGGAAGTGACAGACACGGTGACATTGGCAGTAGGCTGACTATTCAATGCCACGGTATAAGTGTTGGTCTGGCCTTCGACGACCTGAAATCCACCGGAGCCGGCTACAACATCAAGACCAACGGTATCGTTATCCTGATTCAGCACGGAAACATCCGGCGGATTCAATCCATTGTAGTTCGGGTCAGAGCTGGCTGCAGCGCTGGTAATGATGGAGTAAGCGATATTACCATCCGCGATGAAATCGTCCACGCCCGTGACAGTAACGGTCTGATCCAGATTCCAGTTGCCATTATTGAAAGTCAGTGAATTGGGAGAGACGGTTCCCTCTGTCGTATCGCTGGAAGTGAGATTGATCGTCACATCCGCCGTTGGCGCTGTGGTGAGGCGGACTGTGAAAGTCGCTTGGCCGCCAGCTTCGGTAGTGGTTAAACCGCTGGTGGGATTGATAACGTATCCCCCGCTCTCGTCATCGACGTTGACGACTGAAACGTCAACTGGATTGAGACCGTTAAATTCCACATCGCCGCTGACAGCCGGCGCCAGAACCACGGAGTAAGTAACTGGTCCATCGACATCAGGATCGTCAACGCCAGTCACAGTGACAGTTTGGGGTTGATCCCAATTATCGACCGTGAACGTGAGGCTGGGTTGCGAAACTGTTCCTTCGGTCGTGTCGCTGGAATTGACGTTGATAGTCACGTCGTTTGTGGGTGGCGCGTCGAGGACAACCGTGAAAGTGGCTTGCTGACCGCTTTCACTCGTTATCAGACCGTTAGTAGGTGTGACTGTGAATCCAGGCGTAGGGCCGGGAATGAAAACGAAACCACAGATCGGAGAGAGTCCACCATCCGGGGTTTCAAGCGGCACGATATTGTCAGGTATCCGATTTGCCGGCGATGGCATGTCGCGCGATTCGATAATCCAGCCGTCCCCGGCACTATTAAGCTGATAATTCACAATGTTGTCCTGGTTTCCGGCGAAACCGGCTTCCGGGGAAACAATCAGCACGCCGAAACGCGGCGAGCGGCCGGCGAGTTTCAACTCGTAGGTGCCCACATTATTCGAGGTCACGGTAAACTGCGGACTCGCTCCGCTGTAAGTCAATATAGTTCCGTCACCTCGAAACCGACCGGAGATTACGCTGGTGTCTGTTTTAGGAATGAACACGAAACCAATCGGGTCCTGTTCGGTGGCGCTGCCATTATTTGCAACGTCATGTAATAATAGATTCCATGTTCCGTTTGTCGGATTCACGCCGGCAACCGCGTAGTTGTTCTCATTCTTGGCGCCGACTACGAGCAATGTTCCGTCCGTTCGTGAATCGATGCCAAGGCTTGTCAAATCGACGATAGATTTGCCGCCGTTGAGATCCTTGAAGTGCGTCCCGAGCACTAAACCCGGGGAGCCGATAAAGTTAGTAAGCGCTTGACCGTTGGCTCCATTGTAGGCAATACCGCCAATGTACTTGCTGTAAGGAAACCATGCGGCCGCCACGTTGACATCGTATTCCAGCACCTGCGTTGGATTTGTGGCCAACGCGACGGGAATCCAGTAAGCGTTTTGGGAGACGCCCGACCGATGCCAATCCACCAGTGAAACGGAGAAATTCGTTCCCGGATTCGTAGGTAAACCGTCATCACGACCGTTTTCTCGGACGCTCGAAATCATAATACCTGCAGTCACGTTGGTCAGCGGATCACCGCCGATTTGCGTATCGTAATCTCCATTGTTGGAACCGCTCTGGACCATCCGGAAATCGCCTATCTTCGAGGTTAATCTGAACGTTACCGAACTCGAGGTGTTGAGGAAGTCATTAATGGTAACGTCAATGTTGGCGGCGGCAATGCCGTGATTTGGAGGTGGACCGGCTAGCGCCGAGGAGAGCCAAGCGGCGGTTCCGCCTGCCAGCACGCACGTTAGCACGCGCGTAAATCGTCTGGATGAGAGATGATTGAGGATGTTTGAGGACTTCATAGGTTTGTGAATTAACGTTTGAGGCTGAAACGATCTGCAAATTGAACTACGGCAGCGGAATTATCGGCCCATTCTGCTGGTTGCCGTTCTGGCTGGCATTGAGGACGCTATCATAATACTTTTGCTTCACCCACTGGGCGTGGCCGTCGCAAAATGTAAAATTCGCGCCCGCTGCTCCGTGGTTGTCAGTCTTATCCGGAAAGTTTTCTATCGCGCCAGGCTTGCCCGCTGCATCATCGGCGTCATGCAGCAAGAAGATTCTCGAAGCTCCAGGTTTGGTCCCAATAGGAAAGCCGGTCTTGTCTGGCGTCTGGTACAGCACAAACGCATTGACACGCGCTTCGGTCTTTTTTTCAGATACAGGTAGGAGTCCTTGAGCCACCGAAAAGGTGCCGAAGCACTCAAAACTCAAGCCCGGAGATTTCGTATCGTCCGCGTTGTTGAGAAGATCGACGTAATACTGCCGCCCGCCGTACGTGATCATGTTGGTCCGGATCACATTTTGTGTGGAGGGACACAAATAACTTCCAAGACTTTTTGCATAGGGCAGCAGCCAGTTGAGATCGTCATCCGTCCCATCACGATCAGTCGTTGGCGTGGGAGTGAAAGTGGGGAGATGCCCCGGCCCCGGAAAAGTCGGTGCGCAAAGGTTCCCATCGAAATCTTGTGCGTAAAGCGTGCTGCCCAGTCCTAACTGTTTGAGATTATTGAGACAGCCAAGTCGCTTCGCCCGATCCTTTGCTTTGGCCAACGCAGGCAATAGCATCGCCGCCAAAATCGCAATGATGGCGATGACGACCAAGAGCTCAATAAGCGTAAAACCTTTAGCTACTTTGCCTTCGGTTAAAGCTCTCTTCCATTTCTTCTCAAACAACATGTTCGCGGATAGTCTCATGTCTTCTCGGGCTTGTCTTAAACAACTCGGTGACGACTTTGTGACAACTCAACGCGTTATGGCGAAAAGGCAGCTAAAGTCGAGTTGTCGAGCGTTAACGCACTAACTATCTGATCTACACAATTATGTCAATGACTTTCTTGGAGTGACCGTTGAGGTGCAAATACCTTGACGTCTTGTATTGCCTCAAATAATCTTTGCTTAGTGCGTTAACGCTAACGCATCGAAATGGCAGTTCGAGCGAGTCCGGGATAGCTTGGTCCAATAAAGGCTCGCTTAAGAGGTAAAGACTGCGCGAAATCAGAAAAATGAATAAACGTTTGTCGGCCATCCGCCATGTCGCGTTGGACATGGATGGGACAATTTATCGGGGTGGAACCCTTTTCGAAACAACGGAACCTTTTCTCGCTCTCCTTAAAGAACTGGGAATCAGCTACACGTTCCTGACGAATAATCCGTCGAAAAGCGTTACGGATTACCTCGCTCATCTTCGCGAAATCGGAATCGCCGCGACGGAAGATCAACTCTACACTTCGACCCAAGCAACCATCGAATATCTGTCCGAAGAATGGCCACAAGTAAAAAGGCTGTTCGTTCTGGGCACGCCCAGCATGTGCGCCGAATTCTCGGGCGTCGGTTTCATTCTCGTGCCCGACAGCCCTGAAGCTGAACCGGATGCTGTGGTAGTTGGCTATGACACAACACTGAGTTATCCGCGTTTGTGCCGGGCTGCATGGTGGATTTCTCGCGACAAGCCCTATTTCGGTACCAATCCGGATCGCGTTTGCCCGACGGATCAGCCTACGGTCATGGTGGATTGTGGCGCGATCTGTGCCGCATTGGAAGCGGCTACGGGACACAAACCTGCGGCAGTTCTTGGCAAACCAGATCCTGCGATGATTCGCGGGATTCTTCACCAACACAATCTTCAGCCGCAGAATCTCGCGATGGTCGGGGATCGCCTTTACACGGATATCGCAATGGCGCACCGCGCCGGTGCTCTGGGTGTTCTGGTTCTGACTGGTGAATCTGACGCTGAAGACGCCGCGCAATATTCGCCAGCACCAGATTTGGTTGTAGCCGATCTAGCTGAGTTCGGCGCACAATTGAGGTCCTGCCCGAACAGGGCAAAGTCCTACCCGGACGGGGCATCTTCCCCGAATATCACAAAGCCCGGTTCGGGCGCTGCAAAGCGCTCGCCGAACCGCATCATTCCCGCGTGAAAAGTTCGCCTGCCACGTCCCCACAACGTTCGAAAACGGTTCAATTCCTACGAGAGTCGCCGCTCGATTTGCTCGTGATCGGCGGAGGAATTGTTGGCGCGGGAGTCATTCGTGATGCCGCGATGCGCGGGCTTCGCGTCGGCCTGGTCGAGCAACACGATTTCGCATTCGGTACTAGCAGCCGTTCGAGCCGATTGCTGCATGGGGGAATGAGGTATCTGGCTCAGGGCCGCATTGGTTTGGTTCGCGAATCAAGCGTTGAGAAGACCATAGTTCATCACATTGCGCCGCATCTTGCCGAGCCGTTGGCGTTTGTTTTTCCGACATACAAAGGCAATGGGAATTGGATTCTTTGGCAGTTAAAAATCGGTGTAAAAATTTACGATCTACTATGTGGTGGCCGGAATCTCGGAAAATCGACATGGCTTAATCGCGACCAAACGCTGCAAAGCGTTCCTCCGCTTCGCAGGGACGGGCTCAAAGGGGCAGTGCGCTATTTCGACGGATTGACGAATGATTCAAGACTTGTCTTGGACACGCTGCGTTCAGCGGCCAGGCACAACGCAGCTTTGTTGAATTACTGCCAATTCAAATCCACTACTCACAACGAAATGTGGGAATGCGAGCTGGAGGACGTCTTAACGGACGAATCATTCAAAACCCAGGCTCGTTGTATCGTAAACGCAACCGGCCCGTGGGCAGATGGGTTGCCTCACAGCCACGTCAAATTGCGGCTTACGAAGGGCATTCATCTGGTAATCGATCGCCAGCGACTTCCTTTGACGGACACACTTGTGATGACCGAGGGCAAACGCATTCTTTTCGCAATTCCCTGGGGTGAGCGCATCATTCTCGGCACAACGGATACTGATTACCACGGGTCTCTCGACGACGTTCGAGTGGATCCGGCTGACATTCGATACGTCCTGGAAATTGCTAATCAACATTTTCCGGATGCTTCGCTGACTTTAAGAGATGTCATTAGTTCGTGGGCTGGATTGCGTCCCCTCATTGCTGATCCGCATGGCAAACCTTCTGATATCTCCCGCTCGCACCAAATTCGGAATCCTGAACCGGGTTGGTGGGACGTGGCCGGCGGCAAGCTGACAACCTATCGCTTGATGGCGGAACAAATGGTGGATGAGATTGTTAAATCGTTAAAAAGATTAGATGGGTTAAATCGCGATCTAAAGCCATGCCGCACGGCGAGTGAACCGTTGTTATCACCCGCCGAAGTGAATGGTTGCAGCGGTATATTGCCGCCAGAATTCAAACGCCATGTGGTTGCACGTTTTTGCGCCGATGAATGGGCAATTCATTTGGATGATGTCATGCTTCGCCGCTCGCGCTGGCACTATTACTTTCCCAATGCTGCGCAAATGGCGGAACAGGTTGCTGACTGGATGACTGAACTGCTCGGATGGTCAGACGCGACTCGCAATGCGGAACTGCAGCGTTACTTTCATGCTATCAATTCTGCTGAGTCCTCTGAAAGTTCCCATCAGCGCGTCCTCGTAGGAACGTAACGCCTTAATGCGTCGGTGACACGGTGCTCGGTTGAATTCTGCAGCCCAGTTCGCGTCTAAAGTATCCGATTTCCGCTCAAAAAATGACTGCTCCGGTTGGTGAGCCCACGGTTGCACCCCACGAACGTAGAGCCAAAGGCCTCGTTCGTATCGTCCAATGGTTCCGGCCCGCGCCACACGTTGCGCGCCGCTCACCAGACGAAATAAAAGCGCTCTATCCTTTTTATCGCTGGCGGGTTTTCGAAGCCGCTTTCATCGCTTACGCAACATTTTACATCGTTCGCAACAATTTCGCGCCGGTGTCGAAGGAACTCGGAGCCGCGCTCCATTATGACAAGCTCATGCTGGGCAATATTCTGGCGGCGACAGCTGTGGCCTACGGCATCGGCAAGCTGGTCATGGGCTTTTTTGCGGACCGCAGCGACGCGAGAAAATATGTGGCGACAGCCATGTTCCTGACTGCCGGATGCAATTTTCTCTTTGGCAGCACATTGAATTATACGGGGCAACTCGCCCTCTGGACATTGAACGGCTTCGTGCAAGGCATGGGCTACGGGCCTTGCACCCGGGCGCTGGCGCATTGGTACAGCGTGAAGGAACGCGGTACAATTTTCGGTGTCTGGAATACGTCCCATTGCGTTGGCGGCGGATTTGCAGGTGTATTAGCGGCTGCGTGTGCACAGCATTGGGGCTGGCGTTCGGCGTTTTATGTGCCTGGAGTGATCGCGACTCTCTGCGCGATATATCTGTTCTGGCGCATGCGCGACACTCCGCAATCAGTGGGATTGCCGGCGGTGGAGGAGTATCGAAATGATTGGCCGCCTGAGGAAAGAGAGAGACACGAGCGCGAACTCGGGTTTCGTGAAATATTCCTGCAATACATTCTGCCGAATAAAATGCTTTGGGCGCTGGCGGTGGCAAACATCTTTGTTTATATCGCGCGCTACGCCATGGTGGATTGGGGCCCCACCTACTTGAAAGAAGTTAAGGGGGCGTCGCTGCTCAGCGGCGGATTCAGTACGCTGGTAATCGAGTTTGCGGGAGCGGCCGGGATGCTCACGATGGGTTGGGTTTCGGACAGGTTAGGCGGGCGTCGCGCGCGGGTCAGCGCAATGGCGATGATTCCGTTGCTGCTGGCATTTCTTGGATTAATCCTTTCCGGATCGTTGTTGCTGACGCCTCGAAACTTCACGTCAGTGGGACAGGTTGTCGAACGGCTTCAATCACAGGATACACTTGGAAGCTATCTCTCGAGTCGAATTCCAGACAAGTTCAGGAGTGAATTATTCAAAGCCCGTTCCAGCCCGGAAGTGCAAGCGCAAGCCTTGGCTAACGCGTTCAACGCGCTGCTAAAGGATGAATCCCTTTACGATGCGACCCGGTTTTCTTCGGCGACGTTGCGTGATCGCACCAAATACCTCCTGTCACAGCAACTCCGCGGCGCTAGAGCGGTCTATCGCAATCGGTTGCTTTTAGAAGATTCATTTCCGGAGATAATCGAGCGCAGCCGTTTCACGCCTGTGGGACTGTTATGGCTGAATCTTGGCCTCTTCGGCGTCATCGGTTTTTTTGTTTATGTGCCGGTGATGTTCTCCGGAGTCGTAGCGCTCGATCTCACTTCCAAAAAGGCCCAGGCGACTGCGGCGGGTTTTGTGGGCTTTTTCGGTTACGTCGGCGGCAGAATGATCCAGGGGATAGGAATTGGCTGGCTTTCAGAGCGTTATGGATGGGACGCCGCGTTGTGGGCGCTGATGGGCTGTATCCTTTTGGGCATCATCCTTCTACTTTTTCTTTGGAACGTGCGGCCCAGAGGCTAACGAAAGCTCCAAGCTCCAAACATCAGGGAAGCTCCAGTCACCACACCTCGACCGGTCCCTTAGGCACTGGGATATGTTCGCGTTTCGTTACGTCTGGCTCCTGCATAAACGTAGCCACCATTGGCGGCGGCGCAAAGCGTGACTTCAATTCGCCGTTCTCATCCAGGAATTGCTGACGCCAACGCAAGTAACGTGCAAGCACTTCCTGGAATTCAGTTTTTGAAGAAATCTGGACTACTCGTTTGTTGAATTCGTTCGCCGGTCCAAATCGTTTCGCATACCACGGCGCCACTTTCCGAAACATCCGACAGCCATGTTCCTCGCCAAAAACTTCAATCATCAAATCCAAATGACGGCACATTACGCGCACGCGTTCCTCGAAGCGCGCCTCCGGCAACAGTTCTCCCGTTTCGAGGTAATGCAGCGTATGCTGAAAAATCCACGGATTGTAAAACGCTCCACGGCCAATACTGACCCCAGCGCAGCCGGTTTCATTCAGCATCCTTTTCGCGGCTTCCGGCGTCGTTACATCTCCGTTTCCAATCACTGGAATGGTCTTAACCGCCTCGACTACCGCACGAATACCGCCGAGATTAATCGTACCTGAAAATCCCTGCTCACGGGTTCGCCCATGAATGAAAATAGCCGCGACGCCGACGTCTTCCAAAGCGCGAGCCAAATCCGGCGCGGTGATATTTTCGTCGTCCCAGCCCAGCCGCATCTTGGCAGTCACGGGAATCTTGACTGCTTCTACCATCCCCTTGACCAGTTTTGCGGTCTTGTCCGCTTCAGTCATCATCGCCGAACCGCCACCAACTCGGCATACTTTTCTAACCGGGCAACCCATGTTGATATCGACTGAATTAACGCCCAAAGATTCGAGATAAATCGTGGCGTCTCGCATCTCCTCCGGCACCGAACCGAATAGTTGAACTGCCAAGGGCTGATCTGGAGGGGAGGTCTCAATCAACTTGAGTGCTTTGGGATTTTTCTCGAGCAGCGAGCGCGCGTTAACAAGGTCAGTCGTCGCCAAGCCCAATCCACCGACTTCGCGGACTGTCAGCCGAAAGGGCAAATTCGTATAACCCGCCAATGGCGAGAGAAATAAGTTTGACTGTAATATCAGCGTGCCGAGTTGCACAGGAGAGCACTATAACGGATCGGTGTTTACGAGGCTATTTAAACTCAGCAAGCGCCCAATAGGTCGTCGGCATAGCCAACTATAGGGTGATTACCCCAATGGGTGAAAACAGCCGTATGATTAAGGTAATCAACGTTAGTTTGGAGAGTTTTTGACTATGAAGACGCTATTAAGGGATTCCCAGACGGGGGTTTATTTCCAGGGAATTGCCGATTGGACATCTAACCCCCAAGAGGCTTACGACTTTCACATGCCTGAACGTGCAGTTCGTTTCGTGCGCGACGCTGGACTTGAAAGAGTAGAAGTTGTTTTTGCGTTCGACGATCCGCGACATAACGTCCCGATTCCCATCGATGAGCGATTTGGGCTGAAAGGCGGTTGCGCCTCTCGGAAAAAGGGGCGATAGCGCGTTTTCATCCTTCGTCTCACACCAGGTTCCTGAGCCAAAGAGAAGCGACGCAGTTTTTCTCAAAATTGCGATGGCATAGGCTCTGCTAAATTCAGATTTCGTAGGTTCCTTGCCTACATCCTCCTGAGTGGGGCGGTGCTGGAGCCATCAGTGCCGCCCTCCTTTTTTATACGAGCCTCGCCGACATGAATATCGGCACAGTCCTGATTGTCATTGCCGGAGCAGGAGAGCTTTCGCATAATTTGTTGGAGTCTGGAACCGTTTCCCGGTTCAGTCAGGACTCACATAATGGCTGAAGCCGAATCTCCCAAACCTGAGGGCACATTCGCATCGTTCCGCAAAATTGGCGGAATCATAGCGGCAGTGTTGCAGAACCGCGCTGATCTTCTCGCGGTTGAATTGCAGGAAGAAAAATACCGACTCGTCGAGGTGTTAATCCTGGTCGGAATAGCGCTGGCTTTGGGAATGATGGCGCTGTTCGTCTTCACAGGTGTGATCATATTCGCGGTTCCAGATACCTATCGAATCTGGGTTGCATGCGGTTTGGGTGTGCTTTATCTGTTGGGAATTGTCGCACTTTGGTCGCGAATCAAACGGTTGCTTGCAAACCAACCCTTCCCGGAAACCATAAATCAGATTAAGAAAGATTGGGAATGTTTAACCCCGCCGAAGTAGAGGAATTGGCCGCGCGGAAACGACTCCTGGCTGCTGAAAGCGACTTGAATCGCGAGGCGCTTAAGATGGAGTTATCTCGACTGCGTGCTTCGGCCGCAAGAGTTGAACAGGTGTTTCGTTTTGGAAAAACAACCTATCCGCTCGTCCTCGCAACCGCCCCGCTGGCTGGCTATTTCTTCGCCAGCAAGGCGGGTCCAGCAGCAAAAATTCTGAAATCCGCAGTTTGGGGCTGGCAGGTTGTGCGAAAGCTTAAACCGTTCTGGGATAAGTGGCGCCAGTCGAAGAATTCCGACAGCACGCCACCCGAACCTGAGATTCTCGATTGAATCTCTCGCTTACTTGCGGGCGACAAGGACGCCAATCAGCAAACCCACACCAAACGCAATCCCGATGGATTGATACGGATGTTCGCGTATCGTGCGGTCGGTGGCTTTAGCAGCTTCGATCGTCTTCTCTTCCAATCGCTGCGCGGTAGCTTTGGCGGATTCCAGCGCGGTGGAAAGTCGTTCGCGCAATTCGATCACCTTTTCGCCGGCCTGATTGGCGGTGGCTTTCATTAGTTCTTCTGCGTCCTGCGCGACCGATTTGAGGTCGCCGACGAGCCGTTTATTGGCTTCTGATGTTGTCATATTGGTTACGTGGTTTTCGGTAAGTTATCTCGCGCAAGGTGCTGAATGCCGGAGTAGCAGCATGTCGCGCCGTGCGATCATATACGTAGCTTAGACTCACTTGCATAAATTGTCATTCAGAAAAAGCTGAATGCGGGTCTAAAGTTCTATTTATACCGGTTGCCAAAACAAATTTCCGGAAAACGGCTCGCGGGGACGCTCGCCCCACCGCGCTCCGAAAATTCTATCTTCGACTAGAACAGGTTGTTAACGACGAGGCCGAGGACGCTCAGCGGGCCTTGATCTTCCAATCCTTCGGTTGCTTTGTCGAGTTTCTGCAGCGTCAGTTTCGCGTTATTATAGAATTCCTTGTCATTGACCAGTTTGCCAACGGAGCCTTGCCCCTGATTAATCTTTTCGAGGATTTGGCGCAGATTAGCCATCGATTCAGTCGCTTCGCGATAGAGCCTGTCGTCGTTGAGCAGTTTACCGACGGTCCCATTGCCTGTCTTGGCCTGATCAAGAAGGCTGCGGGCGTCAGCAACGGTTCCTTTGATGTCCGTGCCGACATCCTGAAGGTTGGTGACTGTATTGTAGAGAGAGTCATAGAGCGACGGATCATTAATCATTTTGCCGACGGTGCCTTTGCCTTGAGCGATCTGAGCCGAGATTGCCTGGAAGTTGGCGATAGTCGCAGTGAGCGGGCCGCGATTGGCTTTAAGAAAATCGGTGAACGGCCCGAGAAGGTTTTCAATTTTGTCGCCAGAAAAGCTTTTGAAAAGATTTTCAGCGCCAAAAACCACATTATCAATCTTCTGCATCATCATGCTGAGATCGGGTTGTTCGACCGAGGTAAGAACAGCGCCATCGACAGCCTGCGGTGAACCGGGTGAACCAAAATCAATCGCAACGAAATTCTGACCGAGCAGTCCTGTGAATTTGATGGTCGCGGTGCTGTCCGTGCGGACGATTGCATCGCGCCGCAATTTCATCGTCACGCGGACCTTGTTGTTGGTTTCGTCGAGCCCGATTTTTTCAATTTTGCCCACTTCGACGCCCGCGATCTTTACACGGTCGCCGAGTTTGAGATCCTGAACATTGTTGAAATCAGCATTGAGATGATAGCCGCGCTTGAACCATTCGGGCCCTCCGAGAGTTTCCATGATGAGGACAGCAGCGATGACTGCTAAAGCGACGAATATGCCTAAACGGGTTTCGAGTGTGTTTTTCATAGTTTTACGTAGTTCAATTGGAATTAAAAAGTGGACGGACTGAACTCAACAAATCGCCAGATGAAACCGTTAAAACGGTTGAGGTAATCTCGGATGCTCCGTACACCTCGCTAAAGCGAGGTGTTAATGAGACGCGTATATCACCCGGAACTATCATCTTAGGAAGTGTTACTTTCATGCCTGAAATACATGATCGCTCACGCTACGGGCTTTTAAGGTTCGCGTTGAGAAATTTTTGGATCAGCGGATCGGCCTTCTTTTTTATTTCCGCAGGAGAATCGATTGCCAGAATACGACCTTCGTTAATCACCGCGATTCGATCGGCGATGCCGAATGCGAGGTCGCGGTCGTGGGATACAACCAGTGAAGTTACATGAATGCGTTCTTTGAGTTTTAAGATCTGCTCGCCTATCACAACTGCAGAAAGTGGATCGAGTTCGCTCGTCGGCTCGTCGTAAAGGATGAGCTGCGGTTCAATTACAAGCGCTCGCGCAATGGCAACGCGTTTTTTCATGCCGCCCGAAAGGTCGCTGGGCATTTTGTCTTCGCTGTCCTTCAGACCGACTATTTCCAGATTTTCCGAAACAATCCGGGCAATTTCGTCCGGAGGTTTGAGCCGATGTTCAGAAAGATATAATCCTACGTTTTCGCCGACGGTCAGCGAATTGAGCAACGCACCGGATTGGAACACCATCGCCATACGGTATTTTGCCATGACTTCAGGCGATTGCACGGGCTGCCCTTCGATGAGGATTTCGCCTGCGTCCGGTTCTTCAAGTCCGATGAGATGTTTGAGCAGAACGGTCTTGCCGCTGCCGCTCGGACCCATAATGACGAAGATTTCGCCCGGACGAACTTCGAAGTCCAAACCTTTGAGCACTTCCTGATCATTGAAGCTCTTGCGCAAACCTCGGACCTGCAGACTGACGCCTTGATGATTGGTTGGGGGAGGCGCGTTCATCAGGACAAGAGGATGCGGGTCAGGACGTAATCGGAGATCACGATGAGAACGATCGAATTGACGACGGCCTTGGTAACCGAACGACCAATTCCGCGGGGTCCACCGCGGGTAACGAGGCCCTGGTGACAGGAGACCACAGCGATGATCAGCGAAAAAATAAAGCTTTTGAAAACGCCGTTCGCGACATCTTTTATCTGCACGACCTCGCGAAGCGACGAATAGAACGCAGCAAATGAAATTTCAATTCGAGTATTGGCGAAACAGACAAAAGCGCCACCGAGCCAGCCGACGAGCACGGCGAAAACGACGAGCAACGGGAGAGCGACTGCAATGGCAGACATGCGCGGCAGAACGAGGTAGTGGATCGGGTTGATGTTCATGGTGCGCAGGGCATCAATCTCCTGATAGACGCGCATCGAGCCGATTTCGGCGGCCATCGCAGAGCCGATGCGTCCGGCAATCAAAATGGACATCATCACTGGAGCAAGCTCTTTGCAGATTGAAACGCCGACCACGCTGCCAACCGCGCTGGTGAGACCGCGCTCAGCGAGCACTGGACCGGTTTGCAGCGCGATGACGCCGCCGATGAAAAAAGAAAGGATACAGACCATCAGCAGACTGGCGTTGCCGATTTCGAAGAACTGGTCGAATACTTTCTCGCGTTGACGCCACGCCTGCGGCAGCGCCAACAGTGTGCGCCAGAACAAAACGACCATTTCTCCTATGTTTTGGAACATGGTTTTTTTAAGACCGGTTAAATAAGTTAAAAAAGTTAAATGAGTTAAATTGAGTTAGAACCCTAAAAAAGGCGCTGTCGTTATTTTGTGCAGGCGCGTTCATTGTGCGACATAAAACTTAATTAAGGGTTGAAAGTTGAAGGTTGCAAGTGGGGTGCGATTAAATCTGTGGGGCAATTCAGGCAGTTTCGCGAAAGCGGCATAGGGCTGCACTCCAAGACGCTGGCGCGTATTCGAGCGTGCCACTCTCCGCGAGGTCGTGGAGTGCGGCAGCCCTATGCCGCTTTGCCTGACCCAAAACAGCCCGACATTTTCAATCACATCCGTTTCAAGTTGCAGGTTTGAATAGGGCCAGACTGGGAAACTGTTAAAACAGTTGAAACAGGCGCGAGCCGGCCGTACACCTCGCTGAAGCGAGGTGTTAATGAGAAATGGAATCGTCGTGGCGCTCATAAGGCGGTCGGATCCGGTGCCTTTTCCCAATCGCGAGCGCGTTTGAGGGCTTCGGACCAGCGGGCGCGGCGATGCGCCCGTTCATCACGGCTCATTTTTGGTTCGAAATCCCGATCCAGTTGCCACGTGCTGTGAATCTCGCTGCGATCTTTCCAAAAGCCAACCGCCAATCCGGCGAGATAAGCAGCGCCGAGAGCGGTCGTTTCAAGAACTCTTGGGCGAATCACGGGAACGCCTAGCATGTCCGCTTGAAATTGCATCAAAAGATTATTGGCCGAAGCCCCGCCATCGACTCGGAGTTCGTGGAGAACTACATTGGAGTCTGTTTGCATTACGTCGAGCACATCGGCGACCTGAAATGCGATGCCTTCGAGAGACGCCCGCGCCAGATGGCCGGCGGTTGTCCCGCGAGTGATGCCCGTGATGGTGCCGCGAGCAAATTGATCCCAATGCGGCGCGCCGAGGCCCGCAAATGCTGGAACGAGATAGACGCCGCCGCTGTCCGGGACGGTCGAAGAGAGCAGTTCAACGTCTTTCGATGACTTGATGAGGCCCAATCCATCGCGCAACCATTGTACGACGGCACCGCCGATGAAGACGCTGCCTTCGAGCGCGAATTCCGTTTTGTTGTCGGCGTTCCACGCGACGGTCGTAACGAGTTGATGACGCGAGGGCATCGGCTCGGTGCCGGTATTCATCAGCATGAAACAACCGGTGCCGTAGGTATTCTTGGCAAGGCCGCGGTCAAAGCAGTTTTGGCCGAAGAGCGCGGCTTGTTGATCGCCAGCGATTCCGGCGATTGGAATTCGACCATCAAAGACACCTGACGCGGTCTCGCCATAAACCGCGCTTGAAGGCCTGACTTCAGGGAGAATCTCCTTCGGCGCACCGATGGTTGCGAGCAGTTCGTCATCCCATTTCTGGGTATGCAGATTGAACAGCATCGTGCGGGATGCGTTACTGGGATCAGTGATGTGCATTGCGCCGCCGGTCAGATTCCAGATGAGCCAAGTATCAATCGTGCCGAAGGCGAGTTCTCCTCGTTTGGCTTTCTCTCGCGCGCCAGGAACATGATCGAGCAGCCAGCGAATTTTGCTGCCGGAGAAATAGGCGTCGATGACCAAGCCAGCCTTGTTTTTGATGAGTTCAGCCTTGCCCGCTTTTTTCAAGCCTTCACAGAAATCGGCCGTGCGACGGTCCTGCCAGACGATTGCATTGTGAATCGGCGCGCCGGTTTTGCGATCCCAAATGACCGTGGTTTCGCGTTGGTTGGTGATGCCGAGCGCGGCGACGTCTTTGGTCGAGAGTTTGGCTTTGGCTAGGACATCGCGGGCGACTTCGAGTTGAGAGGTCCAAATTTCACGGGGATCGTGCTCAACCCAGCCGGGTTGGGGAAATATCTGCTGAAATTCCTTTTGCGCGACCGCATGGATTTGGCCGCCGCGATTGAAAAGAATGGCGCGGGAACTGGTTGTCCCCTGATCGAGGGCTAGGATGAAGTCAGGCACAGTTGCAAAGAGATACGGCGAAGAGTGGATGGGCGCAAATAAAACCGACAGGGTTAAACGGGCTAACGAAACCAAATGGGAGACATAAGGACGCGGTGATTTGTGATTGGTGACTGGTGATTGGTCAAAGATGGCGAAGAACTTTACCATTTCTTTACCTTTACTTTACCGGGAGGGGGAGGGGTGGTTGGATTTTGGCTGGACTGGGCTGGACTGGCCTTGACCAAGGCTGGATGGGGGAAATGGAGTCGTGGAGTGATGGAGTGCTAAAAAAGCTTTAGAAAGCTTTAGAAAGTTTTGGAAACCTTTAGAAACCTGAATTGGCGTAAAGGTTTTTCTTAACCAGGATTGGGGACGGCAGTCCGAGGCCCACCCGTTGCGAGGGGAATGGAGGCTCACGTCGTCTCCTACAATGATGGAAGGAGCCAGGAACTTTACCGTTTCTTTACCGGGTTTCACGTTGGGTATGAGAAAAAAGTGTAAGAAAGTGCAATAAAGTGAAATAAGTGACATTTTATTTCACTTTTCTTTACCGTGTTTCTTTACCGCCGTTCGTAAAGGAATTCTCCTTCGAAAGGGCTTCCGAGGGCGGACTGGTCAATTTTTCGATTTGGTGTTGGATGTCGGTCGCCAAGGCTTCGACTTCTTCGTCTGAGAGATTTTGGAGAGTGCGTTTAATGAGTTCCTGGCGGAGGGTCTTGTGGAAAAGGATGAGATGTTCCAAGCGTAGTTTGTTAGAGGCTTGGGAGGTGGCCTGAGCGGAGAGTTCCTGGTGGGCCCTTTTGGTTTCGAGTTCGGATTGATGTTTGTGGCTCCATTGGATGAGGGTTGGTTTGGAGACGTGGAGATGATCGGCGATGCGGGCGAGGGTCCAGCCTTGGGCGCGTAGGTTGAGGAATTGGTTTATGGTTTCAGTCGAGTGCATAGTTTGTATTTTTAGGAGCAAGCATAAGGAGGGGGGTGGGACATCTGTGGGGTAAGGGGGGTCTAAAAATTTTGAGGAGGAGAATAAGGTGGGCTGATGATGGGGCGAGTGAAGGGGAGTTTAAGGGGAAAAAATTGAACATCGAACATTGAAATTCGAAATCCTGATTCTTAAACCACGGATGGACACGGATAAGAGGCAAAAAGATGGGGGCAAGAAGATTAACCGCAGAGAAGGTTTAGGGGAGTCTAAATGGGAAACATTGAACTTTGAACAGGCGGCCGACGGTTAGATGCTCGACGGGGGAGAATGAAATGCCCCAGCCTGCTTACTGGTCGACAGTAAGGGGAAAAATTTCGTGGGGGATATGCCTATCCGGGGTAGCGACGCAAGACTGCAGAGCGTCGCAACCACTGGGCTGATATGTGAAACCCCTTTGGCGTTTTTGCGATGGCGCGATGAAGTTGTGAGCAGGGCCGCTTCTTGCGGCGCGAGAAGCGCTACCTGGAGTGAGAGTAGGAGTAGGAGTGAGAGTTAAGGGAGTTTGGGAGTTACGAGGCGATAGAAGCGAGGGGAGGAGCCGATTGTGGGATCGTTGACGGTGATGACGCCGGTGGAGCCCTGGGCGGGGATGTCGACGAGTTTGAGCCAGGAGCCGGTTTGCAGATCGCCGCGGTAAAGGATGGAATAGGTTCGCCCAGCGATGGCGTTGAAATGTATTGCGGCGGAGCCGATGGCGACATTCACGGAGTTGATCTTCAGAGAACTATCGGGATCAAGCGGATTGGTGCCGGCGTAGTATTCCTGGAGGTTAGTGAAACCGTCGCCGTCAGGATCGGCGTTGGGAGTTGCGCGCGGATCGTTGATGGAGCCGAAGTATTGGATTTCCCAGGCGTCGGGCAAGCCATCGGCATCGGCGTCGAACGCGTTCGTAGTGTTGAGTAGACTCGCGGTTGGGGCGGCGACGAACCAGTTGAGCGGCTCATCTCCAAAATTTGAAGCGGTTTGGCGCTGGAGTGAAGAGCCCGTGGCGGCAGCGCCGGCCGGCCATGGGGCCGTGCTCAGATAATTGATTTCTTCGACGAGCACATAAGGGACGAAGCCAGCATCCGGATGCGGCGGCAATTGGGGCGGATCGGGTTTGTAGAGAGCGATGTTTTCGCCCGAGTTTGCAAGATGGCCGCTGTACGGGCCGAAAAGAGGGATGTTGTTGCTGAGATGATAACGGCTGCGGAATTCAGCGAGGGTGCCGAGATCGGTGGCTGGATCGAAATTGACGAGCAACAGAAATCCGGCGGCGTCGAGAGTGACGTTTTGGGGAAAGGTGTAGTCGATGCCGCCTTTGATTTGCCATGTGTTGGTAGGAGCGGCGGGATCGAACAGGGGCACGTCATAAGGAGTGAGATTCATCAGCTCGACATATTCGTCCTGAACATTGTCTTCGAGGCCATCGAGGCTGGGCGGATTAAACATGATTTCGTTGATCACGACGGGACCGACGAGGGGATAGGCATTGGGCGCGCCGACGCCAAGGCGGAATTGATCGACGGTCGAAGGGTTATTAATGCCGAATGTGTGAGCGCTCATGGCGACGTAGCTCACTGTGCCGATGCTGTTGGTGTAGCGGCCAAATGAAACGCCGTTGGCGGCCGCGCCGAATGTTGCGGTGGCGCGATAACCGGAAAGATTGCCGCCACTGTCGGCTTCGGAAAGATAGACGTTATCCCCGTGAGCTGAATTGAGAGTGAAGGGCGTAGAAGAACCGTTGGTGGGGTCGAATTGGTATTCGTAGAAGACTTTGAAGTTGTGAGCCGGGATGGATGTGCCATCGGGGATGCGATATTTTTTGAAGTCGTCCTGACTGTTGCTGAGAAACCAGCCGCCGATGTTCACGGCAAGGGCACTGGGATTATAGATTTCGATGGCGTCTTCAAAGGGAGGATCTGTGTGGGAGAGCAATTCGTTGACGACAGCGTTGTTAAGAGGGAGGAAGTTGCTTTCACCAGGTGAAGGCGTGCCAGGAAAACTGATGATATTGCCACTTGCATCGGGAAATCGGCCCTGGGATACGCCGATTACTTGAGCGCCGAATGTGACACCAGTGATCAGGAGGCCGACAGGTGAATAGAGGTAGATGTTATCGCCGGACTTGCTGAGTTTGAAGTTCACGTGATCAGCGCCGGCGTTGAGATCGCTATCGGCTTGAAATTTAACAAAAGCGCCGGTTCCCGTGCCGATGAAAGAGAGTGGGCGCATGGGTGAGGCGGTTGGCTGAGTGGAATCATCAGTAAAGAAGAGGCCGCCGAGCGAGACGGGTTGGCTGTCGCTGTTATACAACTCGAACCAATCGCTGCCAGATGCCGGATCGGCCATCCATTCGTTGACGCTTAGGGATGAGACGCTGCCGAGCCCAGCGATTGCGTTTGGCGCGCCCGGAGTTGGAACATTCAATGCCCATGCGCCGGAACCATTGGGCGAACGGCCGATGGAATAATCTGCTGCCTGCAGACCGAAGCTGATGGAGTCAATGAGGCCGCCGCCATTGCTAATGCTGTTGAAGAGGAGAATAGAGCCGCCGCTGGCGCTGATGTTAAAACCGGTATTGTTGGTTGAAGTCGGTGAATTGTTGTCACAGTAGATTACCAGATAGCCATTGGCGGGGATGGATGTTCCCGGAGCAAAAACGAATTTGCGAGGTGAGTTTGGATCGTCGCTGAGGCTGAGATCAGCGATGTTCACGACACCGGTGGAAGTATTATACAATTCGATCCAGTCGGCAGTGGCTCCGCTTGAGTTGGTGAAGGAATGGTTGCTGGCGAGCACTTCGTTGAGGGCGACGGGGATGCCGACGGTTGTCGTCGTGATAATGTTTGTGTTGAACTGAACGGCACTGAGCAACATGCCGAAAACGTCGTCGGAACTATTGGTCGTATTCTGGTGAAGTTCGACCGCCATGACGTTGTCGCCGAGGACGAGGTTGTTGGTGAGCACTAGAATTTCTGTCGCGCCTTCGGCTGGTGGTTGCTGCGGCGCGAGTGTATTGAAAACAACCGTTCCAGGCATTCGTATTGAGCCGACTCTTGAGCTGTTGAGATAATAGACGGTGCCGTCGTCGACGTAGTTGGTGGAATAGAGGGTCACATTGGTGAGGCTGCCGTTCCATTGGAAATGAGTGCGGTAATAGGTTGCGATATGTCCATTAGCCTGATTGGGGGCCGGAATGGTGGTTGAAAATGGATAGGGATATTCGGCGGGAGTGGTTTCAAAACCAAAAAGTGGCAAGCCATTGCTCCAGCCGGAATCGTCGAAGCCCGGTTGAAGCCATGCGGTGCCGAGGTTTGTGCCGCCCGAGTTGTCCCATTTCCAGGAGGTTGACATCGTTATAAGCGGGACTGAAAGAGTAGTGATGTTGGTGACGGAAGTCGTGCCGCCGTTGGGAACCTGATTCGGCCCTCCGGGAGTTGGTTGCAGGAAATTTACGAACGTGTCGCTGCCACTGGGACTGCGACCCTGGGAGACATCGGTTTGTTGCGGGCCATAGTTGATGATGTCGATGGGGTTCAGTGCGGAATCGGAAAGCAAGATGATGCCGACGTTAGGATCGAGTTTGAAATTGAGATGATCGGCGCCCTGGGACGGATCGCTATCGGCTGCGAACGACGTGAATCCGGATGGCGCGATGAAACTTAATGAGGGGATTAGGTTGCGCGCGGGTGCTCCGGCAGCGTCGGAGAGATAACAACTGCCCAACGCCACTGGGAGCGAGGCCGGGTTGTAGAGTTCGACGAAATCGTGGTTCGCAAGGAACTGAGCATCTGCGAGCCATTCGTTGATTTTCAGGCTGTGTTCGTCGCCGAGAGCGAGCGCAATGTTGTTCGTTCCAAAGGTGGGTTTGCAAAGGACCCATGTGCTGTCGGTTGCGCGGCCAATGGAGTAATCGGCGACTTGAATTCCGAAGACAATTGAATCGAGCAATGCGCCGCCATTGACGGCTTTGTCAGTGAGATACACATCATCACCGCTGGCTTTGAGGCTGAAACCAAGATGAATGCCGGTGCCAGTCTGGCTGTCGGCGAACAAAACCAGGTATTGTCCCACGCCGAGAGTCGTGCCCGCTGTGAACGTGTATTTATAAGGCAAGCTGCCGTTGTCGGAGATGCCCATTCCCGATAAATCGATGTTCGAAGTGCCGAAGTTGAAGATTTCGATGAGGTCGGGAGTGGTGGTGCCATTGGTCAGAGTCGTGGAATTCTGAGCGAGGATTTCATTCAGACGAATCGATGGTTTGGATGGGGGGATGTAGCTGGTATCGACTTTCCATGTGCGGCCAGTAGTGACGAGAGAGTCGATGCCGAAATCGGGCGCGTCCTGGTACCAACCGGAATCGCGTTTGCCCGTGACTTCCACATGATGGAAGCCGTTGGCGAGACCGCTGAGATTAATGGGGTTGGCGATGGGTGTTTCGGCACTGAATGCGCCTGAATCGAGCCGCCATTTGTAGTGAGTATAACCGGAACCATTGGGCCAGCCGCTCGCGGGAATGCTGTTGCCGGTGCGGACGATGCCGACGCGGAGAGTTGCAGTGGTTTGATTGTTGGTTCCGAGGGGTTCGCCGGAAATGGAAGCGCCGATTGGGTTAACGCCGCCTTTATCGCGCCCATTCGGTCCGGTGCCGAGGGCGGGCGAGCCGGGCGACAATGAGAACCAATCGCGCATGACTTGCGCCTGATCCCAGGTTGTGAAATCGGTTTCTGAAAGTTGCGGAATGTGTTTGAGCAAGGGAGCGTTGGTCGAGTTCCCGCCGCCGGGGCCGGTCCAGACGAAAGGCATGAGATTGTTGCTGAAAGTGACGATTGAGTTGGTGTGGTTGCGAACCAGCTTTTCAGCGTCGTAGATAATGTTGCCATCCAAATACATGCCCAGGGCCTCAGGCTCATTCTCGTCAGCGGTTGCGACGACTGCGCCATCAATGTCATTGCCCGCGAGGTGATTCTGGTGAACGACGGTGTTATGCAGGAGCGTGTAGAAGTTGCCCTGCTTTGCCTGGGCGACCTGATCGCAATCATAGAAGATGTTATCAATAATGGTGATTTGAGAAGTATCGCTGCCGTTGCTGCCGCCGGAGATTGCGCTGGATGTTCCGGCGACGGT
>Ga0068857_100000853_pt1 | contig 22869 bp, 22 predicted proteins | sample KBSCornC72_FD_66591 | JGI IMG/M metagenome (GOLD analysis project Ga0068857, IMG submission 66591) | Corn rhizosphere microbial communities from Kellogg Biological Station, Michigan, USA - KBS Corn C7-2 | ecosystem: Host-associated > Plants > Roots > Rhizosphere > Soil ...
ATGTATCCGCACGTGCTCCCCCAGGGAGCCCCCCTGCCCCGGATTCTCATCAAAGGAGAGAGAGATGCGTTCACGTTTCATCGCCACCGGCGTTGCACTCGTCGTGGCGACGGCCCTGCTTGCCGGCTGCTCAAGCGGCGGCGGCACCGGCTCGTCGGCCGTCAACACCAAGCCGGATGGCAAGGGCAAGACCCTGACCGTCTGGGACTACGAAGGCGACACCAGCGCCATGGGCATCGCCTGGAAGGCGGCCATCGCCGAGTTCGAGAAGGAGACCGGCGCCAAGGTGAAGTTCGAGGCGAAGAGCTTCCAGCAGATCCAGTCGACCGCGAGCCAGGTGCTCAACTCCAACTCGGCCCCCGACGTCATGGAGTACAACAAGGGCAACGCCACCTCGGGGTTGCTCTCGACCGAGGGCCTGCTCACCAACCTCGACGCCGCCGTCAAGGCGTACGGCTGGGACAAGGATCTGAGCTCGTCGCTGCAGACGACCGCCCGCTACAACGCCAAGGGCGTGATGGGCAGCGGCAGCTTCTTCGGCATCCCGAACTACGGCGAGTTCGTCATGATGTATTACAACAAGGACGAGTTCGACAAGTACGGCGTCAAGGTGCCGACCAGCTTCGACGAGCTCGAGGCCGCGATGGCCACCTTCAAGAAGGCGGGCATCACCCCGCTGTCGGAGTCGGCGGTCGAGTACCCGCTCGGACAGCTCTGGTACCAGCTGGCCCTTCTGCACGCCGACCGCAAGTGGGTGGACGACTACCAGACCTACGCGGGCAAGGTGGACTTCCACGACAGCGACTTCACCTTCGCCACCCAGACCATCAAGGACTGGGTCGATAAGGGCTACATCAGCAAGGACGCGACGGGCATCAAGGCCCAGGATGCCGGCGACGCCTTCCAGGGCGGCACCTCGCCGATGTTCTACTCGGGCAGCTGGTGGTACGGCACCTTCACCTCGGGCATCAAGGACTTCGAGTGGGGCACCTTCCTGTTCCCGGGTGCGAAGCTCTCGCCCGGATCGTCGGGCAACCTGTGGGTGGTGCCCACCAAGTCCAAGAACAAGGACCTGGCCTACAAGTTCATCGACATCACGATGAGCAAGAAGATCCAGAACCTGATGGGCAACAACGGCGGCATCCCGGTCGCGGCAGAGGCGTCGGCGATCACCGATGCCAAGAGCAAGGAGCTCATCGACAACTTCAACACGCTCACCGGACAGGACGGCCTCGCCTTCTACCCCGACTGGCCGACGCCGAGCTTCTACGACCAGATCAACACCGCGCTCCAGAAGCTGGTCAACGGCAGCGCGAGCCCGAGTGCGGTACTGGATGAACTGGGATCCGAGTACGCGGACGGCGTGAAGCAGATCACCGGCTGAGCGTCGTTGTCAGAACCCGGGGCTCGGAGGACGACCGAGCCCCGGGTTCGTACGAAAGGAACAGATCGATGGTGACCATCCCCCTCGAAGGTGCGCCGAGCCGTGCGACCGGCCGCGCGCCGCGCGGCCAGCGGCTCGACAGCCTGCTGCCGGCCACGGGCGGCCGCAGCTTCTGGATCTACCTCGTCCCCGGGGCGGTGCTGCTGACGGTTATCGTGATCGTGCCCTTGATCTGGAACGTCTACCTGAGCTTCACCAGCTGGCGTGGAGTGCTCGCCCCGGTCTGGGTCGGCGGCGACAACTGGGCGCGGCTCATGCGGGACGGCGACTTCTGGACGTCGTTCCTCAACAGCATCGCGATGATCGTGGCCATGGTGATCGTGCCGACGCTGCTCGGCCTGGTCGTGGCCGCCATCCTGTTCGACCTGATCGGCAAGAAGTTCGGCGCCCGGCTCGCCAGCTTCCTGCGCGCCACCTACTACCTGCCGCAATTGCTGCCCGTGGCCGTCGGGGCCGTGGTGATCGGCTGGATTCTGCGGCCGCAGAACGGCGCGCTCAACACCGTGCTCCAGGCGGTCGGGCTCGGCTCGCTGCAGCACAACTGGCTCGGCGACCCCAGCACCGCGCTGCTCAGCATCATGTTCGTGATGGTCTGGGTGCAGATCGGCTACCCGGTCGTGATCTTCATGGCGGCGCTGCAGCGCGTCGACCCCGAGCTCTACGAGGCGGCCGAGCTGGATGGCGCGGGCTGGTTCCAACGGTTCCGCTCGATCACCGTGCACATCATCCGGCCCGAGATCTTCGTGGTCACGCTGACCTGCACGATCGCCGCCCTCAAGGTGTTCGGGCCGATCTTCACGCTCACGCGCGGCGGCCCGGGCAACGCGACCATCGTGCCGAGCTACTACTCGTACAACGAGTTCTTCAACGTGCAGCAGGTCGGCTACGGCGCGACCATCGCCACCGCCCTCACCGTCGTCATCGTGCTGCTGACGATCGCCTTCATCAAGGCGCAGCAGCGCGCAGAGGAGCAGGACCGCTGATGACCGCCATCGCCCAACCCGAGAGCACGTTCAAGGTACGGCACCGGCGCGCGCGCCGCTCCGCGGCCGACTGGGTGCTGCTGATCGGGATCGTCATCGTGGCGTTCCTGATCGCGGTGCCGTTCCTGATCATCCTGATCAACTCTTTCAAGTCGCCGAGCGACTACGCGGCGTCCGGGCCGCTCACGCTGCCCAAGGCCCTCTACTTCGACGGGCTCGCCAAGTTCTGGAACTACGTCAACTTCCCGCTGAAGCTGTGGAACAGCTTCTTCATCAGCGCGGTGGTCGCCGTGCTCGCGGTGCTGGTGTCGGTGCTGAACGCCTTCGCGATCGGGATCGGCCGGGTGCGGGGGCGCACCTGGATCCTGGTGCTGTTCCTGCTGGCCAACACCATCCCGCAGGAGGGGCTGCTCTACCCGCTGTACTACCTGTTCAAACAGGTGAATCTGTACGACACCCAGTGGGCGGTCATCATCATCTTCACCGTGATCCAGAGCGCGTTCGGCACCTACCTGCTGTCGTCGGTGTTCGGCACCTTCCCGACCACGGTGCTCGAGGCGGCCGCCCTCGACGGGGCGAGCCGCTGGCAGATCCTGTGGCGGGTGATCGTGCCGATCAGCCGCCCGACCCTCTCGGTCATGCTCATCTTCTTCTTCATCTGGACCTGGAACGAGTTCCTCATCCCGCTGACCTTCCTGATCAGCAACGACAACCAGACGGTGCCGGTCGCGGTCAGCCTGCTGCAGGGCGACAAGATCATGGATGTCACCACCACCAGTGCCTCGGCCCTGCTCGGTCTGCTGCCGACCCTGGTGTTCTTCCTCATCTTCCAGCGGACGCTGGCGCGCGGCATCACGGCGGGAGCGGTCAAGTGAAGTTCACCGACGGATTCTGGCAACTGCGCCCCGGCGTCGACGCGCTCTACGCGCAGGAGGCCCGCGATCTCGTGGCCGGCGACGGCACGCTCTCGATCACCGCACCCACGAAGGCCATCGAGCGCCGAGGGGATGTGTTGAACCGGCCGGTGCTGATGGTCACGCTGAGCTCGCCGCTCGAGGGCGTCGTGCGGGTGCGCATCGAGCACCACCGCGGATCGGTGGTGCGCGACGGGTTCGAGCTGATCGGGGCGGACGCCTCGCACCGCACCGAGGTCGTCGTCGACGACGAGCAGGGCGTGCTGCGCAGCGGGTCGCTCGAGGCACGCGTGCGCGTCGGCGGGCCGTGGAACCTGGAGTTCCGGCACGACGGGCGGCTGCTGACCGGCTCGGGCCACAAGTCGGTCGGCTACCTGCGACTTGACGCCGACGCCGAGGTCGACCGCGGCATCCCTGCCAATGCACGCACCGGCTCGCCGCCGCCGCCCGGATCGAGCTACCTGCACGAGCAACTCGAGTTGGGAGTCGGCGAGCTGATCTACGGTCTCGGCGAGCGCTTCGGCCCGGTGGTCAAGAACGGCCAATCGGTCGAAGTCTGGAACGCCGACGGCGGCACCTCGAGCGAGCAGGCCTATAAGAACGTGCCGTTCTATCTGAGCAACCGCGGCTACGGCGTGCTGGTCGACTCGTCGAAGCACGTGTCGTTCGAGGTCGGCTCCGAGGCGGTCGAGCGCGTGCAGTTCTCGGTGGCCGGCGAGGCGCTCGAGTATCTGATCATCGACGGGCCCACGCCGGCCGAGGTGCTCGAGCGCTACACGCGGCTGACCGGGCGGCCGGCCCGGGTGCCCGCCTGGTCGTACGGGCTCTGGCTGTCGACGAGCTTCACCACCGACTACGACGAGGCGACGGTCACCTCGTTCGTCGACGCCATGGCGCAGCGCGAGCTGCCGCTCAGCGTCTTCCACTTCGACTGCTTCTGGATGCGCGAGTTCAACTGGTGCGACTTCGAGTGGGACCCGCGCGTGTTCCCCGATCCCGAGGGCATGCTGCAGCGCCTGCACGCCAAAGACCTGCGCATCTGCGTCTGGATCAATCCCTACATTGCGCAGCGCTCTCCGCTGTTCGACGAGGCGGCCGCGGCCGGGTACCTGCTGAAGCGGCCCGACGGCACGGTCTGGCAGTGGGATCTCTGGCAGGCGGGCATGGGCATCGTCGACTTCACGAATCCGGATGCCACCGCCTGGTTCCAATCCAAGCTGCGCCGGCTGGTCGACCAGGGCGTCGACTGCTTCAAGACGGACTTCGGCGAGCGCATCCCGACCGATGTCGCCTGGCACGACGGATCCGACCCCGACCGCATGCACAACTGGTACACGCAGCTCTACAACGAGGCCGTGTTCGAGGTGCTCGAGCAGTCGCGCGGCGACGGGGACGCGGTCCTGTTCGCCCGCTCGGCCACGGTCGGCGGGCAGCGCATGCCCGTGCACTGGGGTGGGGACTCCACCTCCACTTTCGCGTCGATGGCCGAGACCCTGCGCGGAGGGCTGTCACTCGCCCTCAGCGGATTCGGCTTCTGGAGTCACGACATCGGCGGGTTCGAGGGCACGCCCGACGCGGGCGTCTACAAGCGCTGGACCGCGTTCGGGCTGCTCTCGAGCCACTCCCGGTTCCACGGATCGGGGTCATACCGGGTGCCGTGGGCGTTCGACGACGAGGCCGTCGAGGTGACGCGCCGGTTCACCCGGCTGAAGCTCTCGCTGATGCCGTATCTCTACGCGGCCGGGCTGGAGGCCAGCAGCACCGGGATGCCGGTGATGCGTCCATTGCAGCTGGAGTTCCCCGACGACCCGGCCGTCGGCCACCTCGACCGTCAGTACATGCTGGGGTCGGAGCTGCTGGTCGCCCCGGTCATGGATCCCGACGGCGACGTCGAGTTCTACCTGCCCGCCGGCCGCTGGACCAGCCTGCTCGATGGATCCGTCGCCGAGGGCGGGCGGTGGCACCGGCAGCGGCACGACTACCTCTCGTTGCCCGTGTACGTGCGCGAGGGCGCCGTGCTCGCGATGACCGAGCGGGTCGACCGTCCCGACCATCCCTACCTCGAGGGGCTCCAGTTGGTGCTGTATCCGGGAGGCACGGGATCGCGCACCGTCATGGTGACCGACCCCGACGGCCGCGCCGCGCGATTCCAGGTCGAGTACACCGGAACCGGGGCACGGGTGCGTGGCGACGCCGGGCTGTCGTGGAGCGTCCGCGCGGCGGGTGCCACGAGCATCCCGGCCGTCGATGGGGTCGTCGAACTCAGCTGGTAGCACGCCTGCCTGCCTGCTCGTTGCCTGTGCCTTCTGGGGGACGGTCGGGCAGCGACGGCGCGGCGCGCTACGGTCGCATCATGAGCACGGACGGGCGCGGCGTGACGCCCGGCAGCGCGAAAGACCCCCGCGCGAAAGACCCCAGCAGCGCGAAAGACCCCAGCAGCGCGACGGCCCAGGGCGACGCCGAGGAACTCCGGCGCGACGCCTCGATCGGCAGTGTCGACCTCACCCGATGGCCCAGCACTCCAGGGCGCGCCGTCGCCAGACGGGTCGCCAAGGCCAGTCGGCGCATCGGAACCCGCGCGGCCCTGCTCCTCACGCTGGCTGTCGGTGCCCTGATCGCTCTGGCGCTCAGCTTCGTGGCATCGCGGGTCTACGACTCCGTGACCGAGTCCGACGGGATCGCCGGTTTCGACCAGCCGATCCTGCAGGCCGCGATCCAGGCGCGGTCACCCGTGCTCGACGTGATCGTCACCGGCTACACCGACATCGCCGGTCCGATCGGGATGCCGATCATCGCGGTCGCCGCGATCCTCATCCTGTCGCTGCACCGGCGCTCGTGGACGCCCGCGATCCTCATCGCGGCCGCCGGGCTGGGATCGCTCGCGATGACCATCGCCGGCAAGGACGTCATCGGCCGCGTGCGACCGCCGCTGCCCGAGGCCGTTCCGCCCTACGAGTATTCGGCGTCGTTCCCCAGCGGGCACACCCTGAACGCTGTGGCCGTAGTCGGCACGATCGCCTATCTGCTCATCCTTCGCCAGACCTCCACCCTGGCGCGCACGCTCACGGTGACCGGTGCTGCGCTGTTCGCGCTGACCATCGGGCTCAGCCGGGTGTTTCTGGGCCACCACTGGTTCACCGACGTGCTCGCCGCGTGGTTGCTGGGTGCGGCATGGCTGGCGCTGGTGATCATGGCCCACCGCCTGTACATCACCGCGCGGAAGGCCCGCGATCCTGAGCGTGCAGGGGTGCCCGCATGAGCACGCGGAAAGCCGTGGTGGTCTACAACCCGATCAAGGTGGATCTCGAAGCCCTGAAGGCGTCGGTGCGCGACGAACCCGGGGCATCCGCATGGACGGTCGATTGGATGCCGACCTCGGAGGACGACCCCGGCCAGGGTCCCGCGCAGGCCGCCCTCGACGCGGGCGCCGAGCTCGTGATCGTGGCCGGTGGGGACGGGACGGTGCGCGCTGTCGCCGAGGTGATGGCCGGAAGCGGCGTGCCGATGGCGCTCCTGCCGTCGGGCACGGGCAACCTGCTTGCCCGCAACATGAAGCTCACCCTGAACGACGCCGCCCACTCGCTGCACACGGCCTTCACCGGCGTCGATCACGGGATCGATGTCGCGCGCATCGACATCCGCCGTCACGACGATTCGGTCGACAGCCATGTCTTCCTCGTGATGGCGGGCGCGGGTCTTGACGCTCAGATCATGGCCAACACCGACGACGAGCTGAAGAAGAAGGCCGGCTGGCTGGCTTACGCGCAGGCGCTGGTCGTGGTGCTGCGCGACAAGAACATGCTACGGCTGAGCTATCAGCTCGACCGCCACCGCACCCGCAGCGAACGGGCGCGTGCGCTGATTGTCGGCAACTGCGGCTCACTGCCCGCGAACATCATGCTGCTGCCCGAGGCGGCCGTCGACGACGGGCTGCTCGACATGATCGTGCTCAAGCCGGAGTCGGTGCGCGGCTGGATCGCGGTCATCGTCAAGATCTTCTGGGAGAACGGGGTGATCAAGCGGACCCCGCTCGGCAAGCACCTGAAGGAGCTGGATACCCGATCGGTCGACATGCGGCAGGGGAAGCAACTGGTGGTGCGGCTGAGCCGGCCCGAGACCCTCCAGCTCGACGGCGACCCGTTCGGCGAGACGATCGGCTGCCGGGTCGCGGTCGAGCCGGGTGCGCTCCTGGTGAAGCTGCCGCCCGACGCGGGGTGACGGGACGGTGACGGGGCGGTGAGCTACCAGCTCCAGGGCTGAGCACCGAGCGGCACGGGATCCGGCCGCTCCACTGTGCTCGTCAGCTCGATGGTCGCGTGCTCGCGGCCGGCCCGCAGCACCGACTCCATCACCTCGAGCACATGGAACGCCAGTTCGCCCGACGCGCGGTGCGGGCGGCCGGTCTCGATCGCGCGGGCCAGGTCGGAGAGCCCGACTCCCCGTCCGGCATCCGGGTAGCCCGCGGCGGCGGCCACCTCGACGAACGGGGGATCGGCGGCGCCGCCGCGCGCGACGGCCACGGCCACCGCATCCGAGAACATGTTCGGATCGGGCACCGCGATGGTGCCGAGAGTGCCGTAGACCTCGAACTGCGGCACCCGGGTCGCCCAGATCTCGAAGCTGACCGTGACGGTGGAGGTCACGCCGCTCGCGTGCTCGAGCAGGGCCGTCACGTGGGTGTCGACGTCGACGGGCACGGCGGCGCCCGCGTTCGGCCCGGTCGCGATCGTGCGCTCGCGGCTCGACCTGCCGACCGTGCCCGAGACGCGCACCACGGGGCCGAACAGGGTCACCAGGCTGGTCAGGTAGTACGGGCCCATGTCGAACAGCGGGCCGCCTCCCGGCTGGAAGTAGAAGGCAGGCGCGGGATGCCAGGTCTCGTGCCCCGGATTCGACCAGTGCACCGCGGCGCCGATCGGTTCGCCGATCCGACCCGAGTCGAGCACGGCGCGCGCGGTCTGGATGCCGGTGCCCAGCACCGTGTCGGGCGCGCTGCCGATCCTCAGCCCGGCGACTGCCGCGGCGGCGAGCATCGGACGCGCCTCCGCGGTGGTCAACGCCAGCGGCTTCTCGCCGTAGAGGTGCTTGCCGGCCGAGAGGGCGCGGAGCCCGATCTCGGCGTGCGCCGCCGGGATCGTGAGGTTGAGCACGGCGTCGATCCCTGCGTCGCTCAGAAGCTGGTCGACCGTGAGAGCGGGAACGCCCTGCTCGGCCGCGACGGCCGCGGCTCGGTCCGCGTCGAGGTCGGCGACCGCGGCCAGCCGCAGGTTGGCGAGGCGCGGGAACTGGGCGAAGTACTGGCCGCTGATCACGCCGGCACCGATGACGCCCACGCTCAGGGGAGTGCCGCTCACCTGGCCGCCCACAGCAGCCCCCGCTCGATGATCGTCTTCACGTTCGGATTCTCGACGATCTCGAGCCGGTGGCCGGGCGCCGAGACGAAGATCCGGCCGGCGCCCCACTGCCGGGTCCAGATCGCCGGCGCGGTGACCGGGCGGTTCCAGGCATCCCACGGGCGCACCGCCTGCGTGGTGGTGGCCAGCACGTCGTTGTACTCGTCGCTCAGCACCCAGTACTGCTCGGTCACCAGCTCGAAGTCGTCGATCCCCTGCGTGATCGGATGCCGCTTGCCCAGCTCGGTGATGTGCACGGTGTAGGGGATGTAGTTGTCCTCCTGCCCGCCGGTGCGCTCGGCCGGATCCTTGCCCGCGTGATGCGCGAACTGGCCGCCGATCATGTGCAGGTAGTCGGGGGAGTCGCGGTAGGCGTCGGCGATGCCGCCGTGCCATCCGGCCAGGCCCGTCCCGTTGATCACGGCACGCTGAAGCCCCGCCAGCTCGTCGGGCTGGATCGTGCTCATGGTGTTGATCTGCACGATCAGGTCGACGGCGTCGAGGGAGGCGGCGTCCCGGTAGATGGCCGTGCCGTTCTCGACGCGCACCTCGAAGCCGTGCTCCTGCAGGAACGGGATGAAGACGTTCGTCGTCTCGACGGGCATGTGGCCGTCCCACCCGCCGCGCACGACGAGTGCTCGTTTGAGGGCATTCACCGAGGCCGCCGTCATCCGGTGGTGACCCACGCGCTGCCGGTGGCCGCGCTCTGCTCGATGGCGGCGAGCACCCGCTGCACCTGCAGGCCGTCGGCGAACGACGGCTTCGGGTCGCGGCCGGCCACGATGTCGCCGACCAGGTCGGCGGCCTCGTGCGAGAAGGCGTGCTCGTAGCCGAGGGCGTGCCCGGTCGGCCACCAGTTCGCCGCGTAGGGATGCTCCGGCTCGGTCGCGATGATGCGCGTGAACCCGCGCTCGCCGGCCGGCGCGGTCGCGTCGTAGAACTGGAGCTCGTTCATCGACTCCATGTCGAAGGCGATCCCCCCGAGCGATCCGCTGAGCTCGAAGCGGAACGCGTTCTTGCGCCCGGTCGCGAAGCGGGTCGCCTCGAACGAGCCGACCGCGCCCGAGCTGAGGCGGCCGGTGAACCAGGCGGCGTCATCCACGGTGACGGGGCCGCGCTGGACCTCGCGACCGTCGCCGGATGCCGTGCCGCCCAGCCCGCGCGTGTCGCCGAGCAGCGGCCGTTCGGTCACGAAGGTCGCCAGCGTCCCGCTGACGGCGTCGACCGTCGTGCCGGTGAGGTACTGGATCATGTCGATCGCGTGTGCGCCGATGTCGCCCAGCGAGCCGGAGCCGGCCAGCGACTTGTCGAGCCGCCAGGTCAGGGGAGCGTTCTCGTCGACCAGCCAGTCCTGCAGGTAGGTGGCCCGGGTCTGCCGGATCTCGCCGAGGCGGCCCGCTGCGACCAGATTGCGCGCCAGGCCGATCGCCGGAAGCCGACGGTAGCTGAAGCCGACCATCGACCGGATGCCGCGGGCGGCCGCGCGCTCGGCCGCCTCCACCATCCGCTCGGCCTCCTCCACGCTATTGGCCAGCGGCTTCTCGCACAGCACGTGCTTGCCGGCGTCGAGGGCCGCGATGGCGATCTCGACGTGCGAGTCGCCCGGCGTGCAGATGTCGACGATGTCGATGGACGGGTCGTCGATGACGCGCCGCCAGTCGGTCTCGGCGGCGGTCCATCCGAACTTCTGGCGCGCGGCCTCGACGCGGTCGGCGTCACGGCCCACGATCACCGCCATCTCGGGCTCGGCGGGCAGGTCGAAGAATCGCGGGGCGGTGCGCCAGCCTTGGGAGTGGGCGGCTCCCATGAAGCCGTATCCGATCATGGCGACGCGCAGCTTCGGGGAGTGAGCGGGCATACCTCTATCTTCGTACGGCCGTGGGCGTCTCCGCGGGCGCCGACGCCGGGAAGTAGTCGGGGTACCGGGCGCGGAGCTCGTCGGAGTCGGCGATGATCCGCGAGGCGTGGCGCCGGATGACCGCTTCACCGCCCTCGGCGTCGCCGCGCTCGAGCGCCTCGACGATTTGCGTGTGCTCGTCGATGACGTCCGAGCTCGCCATCACGTGCGGCAGATGCAGGTGCCGAAGCCGATCGAGGTGCACCTTGACGCCGCGGACCACATCCCACACCTGCGGTACCCCGGCCAGCGCGAACACCGCCTGGTGCAGCAGCTCGTCGGTGGCGAAGAATCCGTCGGCGTCGCCCGCGTCGAAGAACGCACGGTTGGATGCCAGGATGCCGCGCAACTCGTCCCGTCGGCCCTGGCCGCGCGCGATCGCCTGACGCAGCGCCCCGGCCTCGAGGGAACTGCGGATGAAGCAGGCGTTCTCGACCTCGCTCATCAGGATCGGCGCGACGCGGGTGCCGACCTGCGGCGTCACCGTGACGAGCCGCTGGTCGGCAAGCCGCGCGATCGCCTCCCGCACCGGGACCCGGCTGACCCCGAGCCGCGCCGCCAGCGTCGGCTCGGACAGCTTCGTGCCCGGGGGCAGTTCGAGGCTGCGGATCGCCTCACTCAGCTCGGTGTACACGCCATCCGACAGCCGATCGCCCGTCGGCCGGGGCGCCGCGATCAGGGACATCTGCCCATCATGACACGGCATCCGAAACTTGCATACAAGTTCGCGATGCTCGATACTGGCGCCCATGGCGGACGACACCTTCGAGCGGATCCGGCGCGGCGGCATCGCGGCGATCCTCACCGTTCACGATGCGGCGACGATCACCGATGTGGTGGACGCCCTGGCCGCCGGCGGTGTCTCGACCATCGAGGTGACGCTGCGCACGGGCGCCGGGTGGGACGCGATCGAGCGCCTCGCCGGCCGCTCGGACGTGGTCGTGGGTGCCGGGACGGTGCTGACTCCGGCCGACGCGACGCGCGCGGTCGAGCTGGGTGCGACCTTCGTCGTGAGCCCGGGGCTCGACGCCGCAGTGGTCGAGCAGACCGCGGCACTCGGAGCCCTGCCGCTGCCGGGCATCGCGACGCCGACCGAATTGCAGAGCGCGTTGAAGCTCGGGCTGCGCGCACTCAAGCTGTTCCCGGCCGAGCCGCTGGGCGGCGTCGCCATGCTCAAGGCGCTGGCCGGCCCGTTCGCCGGGGTGAGCTTCATGCCCAGCGGCGGGGTGACGCCGGCCATCCTCGAGAGCTACTTGAGCCAGCCGAACGTCTTCGCGGTCGGATGCAGCTGGCTCGTCACCGCAGAGTCGGTGTCGGCGGGGCGGTTCGACGAAATCAGCGCGCGGGCCCGGGAGGCCGCCGCGCTGGTGCCCGAACGGAGCTGAGCGTGACCGACGCGCCGTACGACCTCGTCACGATCGGCGAGGCGATGGCGGTGCTCTCTCCCGCCCCGGGGGTCCGACTGGCGGACGCCGCGACGCTCACCCTCGGCACGGCCGGAGCCGAGGCGAACGTCGCGCGCACCGCGGCGCGGCTGGGCGACCGGGTCGCCTGGGTCGGAGCGCTCGGGGCGGATCCGCTCGGCGATCGCATCGTGGCCGACCTGCGCGACTCGGGCGTCGACGTCTCGCACGTCATCCGCGACGCCTCGGCGCCGACCGGGCTGTACCTCAAGGACACCGACGAGAGCCGCTCCTCGCGGATGTACTACTACCGCAGGAATTCGGCGGCGTCGAAGATGGATGCCGCCCTGCTGCCCGCGCTGCCGCGCCGCGCTGTGCTGCACCTCAGCGGTATCACCGCCGCGATCTCGGAATCGGGCCAGCACCTGGTGCGCGCCGCGCTGCTCGGCCCGCACGACGGCCTCGTCAGCTTCGACGTGAACCACCGCCCGTTGCTGTGGAGCGCGGCCGAAGCCGCCCCCGTGCTGGCCGAACTCGCCAATGCCGCCGACCTGGTCTTCGTCGGCCTCGACGAGGCGCAGACGCTCTGGGGCGTCGACACGGCCGAGAGCATCCGGGCTCTGCTTCCGAATCCGGCGACCATCGTGGTCAAGGACGGCGAGGTGGGAGCGACCGCGCAGCTGCTGGGTGGCGAGTCGCACTTCGAGCCGGCTCCGGTCATCGACGTGATCGAACCGGTCGGCGCGGGCGACGCGTTCGCGGCCGGGTACCTGCACGCCCTCATCCAGGGCAGATCCGAGCGCGAGCGGCTCATGTCGGGTCACGCCGCGGCCGGCCGTGCCCTGGTCACCACCGATGACGTCGGGGGCGGCGAGGCCGGCGATCTGTTCAGCGGAAGCGATCGGTTGCTGTGATCAGCGCGTCGAGGATGCCCGGCTCGTCATAGGCGTGCCCCGCGTCATCCACGAGCACGAACTCGGCCGCCGGCAGCGCCTGGTGCAGCTCGAACGCCGTGATGGCGGGCGTGCAGAGGTCGTAGCGGCCCTGGACGATCACGGTCGGGATCCGGGCGAGCGGGCCGGCATCCCGCAGCAGCTGGTCGGGCTCGAAGAAGCCGTCGTGCATGAAGTAGTGGTTCTCGATGCGGGCGAAGGCGAGCGCGTACGAGGGTTCGGCGAAGTCGGCGACGAGCTCGGGGCGCGGCAGCAGCGTGATGGTGGATGCCTCCCAGGTCGACCAGGCGACCGCGGCTGGGCCGTGCACCGCCGGGTCGGGGTCGGCGAGCAGCCGCGCGTACGCCGAGATGTAATGTCCGAACCGGCGGTCGGCGGGCGGCACGGCCGCGTCGAAGCCGGCCCAGAAATCCGGCGCCATGTTGCCGGCCGACCCCTCGTAGAACCACTCGAGCTCGCTGCGGCGCAGGGTGAAGATGCCGCGCAGCACCAGCTCGGTCACGCGATCGGGGTGCGTCTCGGCGTAGGCGAGGGCCAGGCTCGACCCCCACGATCCGCCGAAGACCTGCCAGCGCTCGATGCCCAGGTGCTCGCGCAGCAGCTCCAGATCGGCGACCAGATTCCAGGTCGTGTTCGCGCTCAGCTCGGTCGCGTGATCGCTCGCGCTCGGGATGCTGCGCCCGCAGTTGCGCTGATCGAGCAGCACGATGCGGTACCGCTCCGGGTCGAAGAGCCGCCGGTGATCCGGCGTGCATCCGGCGCCGGGCCCACCGTGGAGGAACACCACGGGCTTGCCCGCCGGGTTGCCGCAGACCTCCCAGTAGACGGTGTCGCCGTCGCCGACGTCGAGCATGCCGGAGTCGTGGGGTTCGATCGGCGGGTAGAGGGTGCGCACTCATCCATTCTGCCGGGGTGCGCCCGTCGGGGTCGTCAGCCGATCTGCCTCGTCAGCCGATCTGCCGATCGCGCGCGGCCAGCAGCGACACGATCAGCTGCACGACGACGAGCACCAGGATGACGACGAGCGCGACGCTCCACGAGCCGGTCGCATCGTGCAGCACGCCGATGGCGAACGGACCGGCCGCCGCCATCAGGTACCCGATCGACTGCGCCATGCCCGAGAGCTCGCTCGCCTGACGATGATCGCGGGCGCGCAGGGCGAACAGCGAGAGCGCCAGGCTGATCGTTCCGCCGGTCCCCAACCCGATGACGCAGACCCAGACCGTGCTCCACGACGGCATCACCAGTTCGGCGGCGAGCCCCAGCGCGATCAGCGCCGAGATCACCACCGCGATCGGGCGCTGGTCGTGCGACCGCCGATGGATCGCAGCCGCCGTCACCAGGCTTCCCACGATCCCTCCGGTGTTGAGCAGCAGCTGGTGGAAGCCCGCGGTCGTGGCCGAGATGCCGGTGCTCCGCTCGATCGAGGGCAGCCAGGTGATGAGGATGAAGTAGACCGCCGACTGCACGCCCATGAAGAGCGTGACCTGCCAACCGATCGCCGAGCGCCAGGGGGAGCGGCCCAGCGTCTCGGGGACGTCGGGCGCGACCGTCTCATTGTCGACCCGCGGCTGCCGCAGCCGCGGCGCCAGCACGGCGACCCCGATCACGGCGAGCCCGGCCCAGATGCCGAGCGACCATCGCCATCCCTCGTGGGCGAGCCCGGCGATGGGCACGGAGATGCCCGCCGCGATGGCGGCGACGGCCGAGAGCACCGCCGCGTACACCCCGGTGAGCTGACCCACCCGGTCCGGGTAGTCGCGCTTCACCAGCGAGGGCAGTACGACGTTCATCACCGCAATGGCCGCCCCGAGGAGGGCCGTGCCGATCCAGAGGGCCGGCGTCCACGGCAGGGAGCGCGTGACGAGGGCGACCGCGAGCAGGCCCATGGCCGCGCCGAGCGCGCCCTCGAGGCCGAGCCGGCGCGAGATCCACGGGGCGACGGGCGAGAACACCGCGAAGGCGATCAGCGGGATGCTGATCAGAACCGACGCGACGCCGCTCGACAGATGCAGGCTCGACCGGATGTTGTCGAGCACGGGCCCCACCGCCGTGATGCTGGGCCGCAGGTTCGCAGCGACCAGCAGGATGCCGAGCAGCAGGATCCACGGCGGTCGCTGCGGCGCACGCGTCATCGCGGTGTCGGGCATGGTTCATCGCAGCAGAGAGCGGAGGCCCGCGCAAATCGGGGCGCCCGGCCGCAGGCGGACGCTAGGGTGTCGCTCATGTCAGACACGACGGCTCCTGCCGGATCGACTCCGCCCACGAACATCCCGCCCGGCTGGTACGACGAGGGCACCGGCTCGGGTCAGATGCGCTGGTGGAGCGGCGCCGAGTGGACGGAGCACGTCGCGGTCCCCGCAGCCGGTCCTGGCGCGATGATCGCCCCGGTGCGCCCCGCTCTTCCCGCCGACCGGCCGGTCTACAGCGTGTGGATCTGGCTGATCGTGCTGCTGCCGCTGCTGTCGTACATCTCCGTGCTGTTCTACCGTCCGGACTTCAGCTACCTCTCCAGCTCGGACTATCTCAACGATCCGCAGGCGTTCCAGGCTCACTACTTCGCGTCGATCTTCACTCCGGGCTATGTGGTCCTGCTGCTGAGCGGATGGCTCAGCTACGGGCTCATGGTGGTCTTCGCCTGGCGCGATGTCGTCTGGCTGGGCAAGCAGGGCGTCGTCCGGCCGTTCCACTGGGCGTGGACGTTCCTGAACGCGTGGGTCTACATCATCGGCCGCTCCGTGATCGTCTACGGGGTGGCCCGTCCGCGAGGGCGCGCTCCCATCTGGGTGTTCATCGCGGTGACGGTGCTCGGTTTCGTGATCTCGCTCATCTGGACGATCACCCTCATGGGCGGGATGATGTCGCACATCCCGGATGTCAGCAGCTACAGCAACACCTGAGAGATGGCGCACGACATCCTGATCGCGCCGGAGGAGCTGGCCGCAGCGGAGCCCACCGTTCGCATCCTCGACGTGCGCTGGCGGCTCGACCGGCCCGACGGCCGACCCGAGTATCTGGCCGGTCACATCCCCGGGGCCGTCTACGTCGATCTCGACACTCAGCTCGCGCGCCACGGTGCCCCGCAGGAGGGGCGCCACCCGCTTCCTCCCGTCGAGCAGTTGGAACGGGATGCGCGCAGCTGGGGCATCGACGACGGCGACACGGTAGTCGTCTACGACGACCTCAAGAACCTGTCGGCGGCGCGTGCCTGGTGGCTGCTGCGGTACGCGGGCGTGCGGGACGTGCGCCTGCTCGACGGCGGCCTCGCGGCCTGGACGGCAGCGGGACTACCCCTCGAGACCGGCGAGCCCGCGCCCCGCGAGCCGGGATCGGTGAGCCTGCGGTACGGGAGTCTGCCCGTGCTCACGATCGACGACGCGGCTGCGTACCCCGGTGCGGGCGTGCTGCTCGATGCCCGCGCGGGCGAGCGCTACCGCGGCGAGGTGGAGCCGATCGATCCACGGGCCGGCCACATCCCGGGTGCGGTGAGCGCTCCGACGACCGAGAATGTGGATGCCGCCGGCCGCTTCCTGCCGCCCGAGCAGTTGCGCGCACGCTTCGCCGCGCTCGGCGTCGAACCGGGCCGCGGGGTCGCGGCCTACTGCGGATCCGGCGTCACCGCCGCGCACGAGGTCGCGGCTCTCGCGCTGGCCGGATTCGACGCGGCACTGTTCCCCGGGTCGTGGAGCCAGTGGGCGAACGACGCCGATCGGCCGGTCGCGGTCGGAAGCGACTGACTCGCCCCGAGCGCATCACGGCCCCGAAGGGGGACTCGTTGGGCATCGCTCACCTCTTTAGCGTGGCAGCGTGAAGAAGCGCTGGATCGTCGGAGGGGTGCTTGCCGTGCTGCTCGGCGTCTCTGCGGCCGGCGTCGCCGTGAACGCGCAGTGGCTGGGCGGGCGGTGGGATGCGTCGCACGCGGCTGCCGATCTGGCATCCCGTCTCCAGAAGCTCGACGCGGTGACCACGGCCACCGCGGCCTATGACCCCCTCGGATTGCCCGATCCCACGGTGAAAGTCGATGTCGGGTTCGCGAACGGCGCCTCACCGACACAGTGGGCGGCGGCGGCCACGCTCGCGCGCAGCGCGGCATCCAGTCGCGTGCTCGCCCAGACGTCGAGCACGGTGGTCTTTCACCAAGCGGGCGCCCGCAGCTCTGTCACGGTGGACCCGACGCTCTTCACCCCGGCCACCCTCGCGTCTGAGATCGCGGCGTGGCGCGAATTGCGCCTCGCGGTCGGCGATCGAGTCTCGCTGCACCTGGGACGCGCGACGGAGGCGTCCGCATCCGGACAGCTGGCCCGCGAGTACACCGTGCGAGACGGAGCCGACGCCCTGGCGGTTGCGGAGCACTGGCCCCCCGACATCCCCAAGCTGGACCCTGCGTTGCCGACCAGTTGGAGCGGTCCCGGCCTCCAGGTCTTCGGAATGCCCAGCCGGGCGATGATGGCGACCTTGAGCGCGGTGGGCGCCGAACTGCCTTTGGCCCCGGCCGCTCAGGCTTCCACGTCCTCCGGGACTTTCGCCGTGATCCTGTCGTCCGCGGTGGGCTACAAGCTGACCATCGTGTCGTTGTACAACGGCGTGCCCAGCCCCGGGCAGCCCACGGCCAAGATGGCCCGGGCTGCTCAGGCCGCCTTCGCAATGGGCGCGAACACGGTCGAGTGGGAGAGCGCAGACGGTGTACGCACCTTGGTGTCGGGCGATTGCCCGTCCTACGCCGCGGGTACCCAGACCATCCAGACCAGCTTCCACCCTGACAAGCGCGACACCGCGTTCGCGGCCGAACTCACCCGCCTCGGGTTCGTGCAGCCGCCCGAGGTGCGCGCGGGGACGTGCCGATGAGCAGCGCGCGACCGTTCGGAGACGCTACCCGTGCAGCTCCTGATGCAGGTTCACGTAGCTGATCGAGTTCGCCGAGGTGGCGACGAGGCCGAGGTTCACCCGCAGCAGCTTGGGCGGCAGCTCGCTGCCGGGCGGCGGGGTCTGGTCGGTTCCGAGGGTGAGCCCGAGTCCGCCCAGCGTCGTGCCGGTCAGCGAGTCGAGCCAGACGCTCACGTTGCCCTTCAACTCCATGCGATCCGCCGTTGACACGAGCGAGGGTCCGGTGGCGCGGCGCACGTCGAGCAGGAAGCCCGTGATCACCACATCGTCGGCGGTCAGCTTGATGACGGGGAAGCTGCTGCCGTCGATCCTCTTGACCGTGACCAGCCCCACCTGATGGATGCCGCTGATCGAGATCGACGAGCCCCCGAGCTGCCCCGCCGGCAGGGTCATCGGGTATGCGGAGTCGTCCGGCCCGATGACGAGCGGAGCAGCACCCGACGCACCCGGCACCTTCACGCCGCCGAGCAGTCCACCGACGGCACCGCCGATCAGTCCGCCGCCCGAACTCGGGCTGGGGCTGGATGACGGGGGCGGGCACTGCACGAGGAGCGGAATGCAGAGCGCTGAGGGCTGCGAGGCGGAGGTGGCCGCGGTGCCGGCCAAGGCCTCTGCCTGAACCGCAGGGGCCCCGGCGGCACCGACGCCCGTCAGGGCGGCGACGAACAGCAGGATCGCGGCGGCCGCGGCGCCCGGCTTGGTGCCCTTACGCGGCGCCCGAGAGAAAGGGGGCGGCGCCGCGGGGGTGTCGCTCACATTCGGGCGGGCGCGACCGACCAGGGCCGGGTAGGGCACGAACTCCGCGTGCACGGCTCCGTCGTGCGACGAGGCCATCGCACCGACCAGCTCGCGGTCGGCGGGTGCGGGCTCGGCATCGGGAGAAGCAGGCACGGGTGCGGCCGCATCCTCTGTTCCGGTCGCACCCGAGTTCGATGACGGTGCCTGGGCAGCCACCGGCTGTGCAGCCGGCGCCCACGAGACGACCAGGATTCCGCCCACGGCGCTCAGCAGCATCCCGATCAGGAAGCCGCCGAGGTTGACGCCGATGATCGAGTAGATCGAGAGGGCGAGTGCGATCACGCCGTAGAAGATGCGGTGCTGCGGCATCACGGCGATGAGCACGGCGAGCAGCACGAAACCGATCGGGATGATCGTGGCCTGGAAGCCCTCGACGCCCATCTGGATGTGCAGCTTGCCGATGTCGAGCTGGGTCGAGAAGAACATCTCGACGCCGGCGAGCAGGATCAGGAGCGATCCGACGAAGGGTCGCTGCCGCCGCCAGTCGCGGAAGGTCGCGGTCGGAGTCGTGGCGGACATCAGAAGCACTCGTCGTCGCCGTTGGTGAGCGCCACGTGCATGCCGTTCAGCTCGAAGACCGCGGCGGTCGTCGACCACGAGACCTGCTTCAGGTTCGTGATGGTGACGGTGTCGGAGTCCTGGGCGAAGTCGCCGGCCGCGCCCTTGGCGCTGGTGTTGACCGCAGAGGCATCGATGCCGATGCGGATGTTGGTGAACTTCGCGTCGCCCTTGAGGTCGGTCATCCCAATCTGGAGGCCCTGCGCCACGACCGGCTTGCCGTCGCCGCCTGCGGTGATCTTGACGCCCACCTTGCCCAGCGGGGTGTCGGACGTCACCGACTGGCACATGTTGGTCAGGGTCGCGTTCGCGATGTTGGCGATGGCGACCTGGTGGGCTCCACCCTTGTTGTCGTTGGTGACGCCGGCGTACTGCGAGAAGCCGGTGCCGTCGAGTGCCGAGGCGCTGATCTTGAACTGGCTGCCCGAGATGGCGAACGACACGGGCACGGCGCCTTGCGCGACGCCGCCCAGCACGACGGTGGCGGCGACGGCCACGGGAACCGCGGCGATCAGGATGCGGCCGGCGCGTTTCGCGGTGAACCTGCCCTTGGTGGTTGGCTGCTTCGACATTGAATCCTCCTTGATCCAGACCGGCGCCGAGGGGGTGGCGACGGTTGTTCCGAGGAGCGTCTGAGAGACGTCCCTACAGAGAGAGACTGGGATTTTCGGGGTTATGACGCGATTTCCCGAACTTTTTTGACTAGCTGTCAATAGGACCGCGCGTCATGCCGCGAGGGGTAATGTGCCCGGCATGGCAGCCGAACGACGCACCAGGCTGACGCCCGAGGATCGCAGCGCGCAGCTCATCGCGCTCGGCGTGGCGTCGCTGGCCGACCGTCCGCTGCACGATCTGAGCATCGAATGGCTGTCGACAGAGGCCGGGGTGTCGCGGGCCCTGCTGTTCCACTACTTCGGGTCGAAGCAGGGGCTGCACCGAGAGGTGGTGCGGGTCGCGCGCGACAGCATGCTGCACGCCACCGAGCCGGCGCCCGAGCTCGAGCCGCTCGACCGGCTGCGCGACACGCTGACCCGCATCGTGCTCTTCGTCCGGGAGCACCACGGCACCTTCTACTCGTTGGTGCGCGGTGTCGCGAGTGCGGATCTCGAGGTGCGCGAGGTGGTCGAGCAGGCGCGCGTCGAGCAGGCCGAACGGGTGATCGCGGTCTTCCTCCAACTCGGCATGGACGACACGCCCCTGCTGCGCGTCGGCATGCGCTCGTGGGTGGCGTTCGCCGAGGAGGCGCTCATCGACAATGTCGCGGGGGTGAGCTCGACCCAGTTGCCGGATGCCGAGTTCGTCGACTTCCTGGTGCGCAGCGCGGTCGCGGTCGCGGCCTCGGTCGACCCGGCGTCCATGCCGCTCACGGCATAGACAAGGCCTGCAGCAGCAACCAGCCGGCCAGCGCCAGCGCGAGCACGGCGATCGCGATCCGCACCGGCGTGCGCGGGGCGCGCCGCATGATTCGCGGACCGATCAGCCCTCCGGCCAGGGCCCCGAGCCCGAGTGGCAGCACCGCGGCCCAGGCCACCGGACCGATCAGCGCGAAGAGCACAGCCGGCAGGAGGTCGGCGACGAACAGGATGACGTTCTTCAGCGCGTTGGCGCGGGCCAGGTCGTGATCGATCAGTATCAGCACCACCGCGATCATCAGCACTCCGGAGCCGGCACCGAAGTAGCCGTCGTAGATGGTCACCCCGAGGATCGCGGCGGTGATCGCCGGAGCACCGATCGGTCGATCGCGCGCCGTGTGCCACCTGGTGATCCGCGGCTGGAGCAGAAGCAGGATGCCGGCTGCCGCCACCAGAAAAGGCACGATCCAGGCGAAGACCCCGGGCGGGGTCGCGAGCAGCAGCAGGGCTCCCGCCGCTGCGCCGATCACGGCGACGGGGATCCAGCGGCGCAGAGTCGTGCCGCGGGCCGTGCCGTGCGCCTCGCCGTGTGCGCGCAGTTCGGGCCGGGACCCCAGGCTCGAGCCGAGTCCACTGCCGAGGAGCGCGATCGAGTTGGTGAGGTTGGCCGAGAACGGCGGGATCCCGACGGCGAGCAGGGCGGGATAGGCGATGAGCGAGGTGATACCGCCCGCGGTTCCGAGGATGCCGGCGGCGACCCCGGCGCCCGCCAGGAAGGCGAGCTGGAGCGGAGTCGGATCCACCTTCGCTGGTCTACCGCGCCGCGCTACTGCTGCGCGTACGGCGCGTGCAGCCCGTCGCCCGCGTCGTACCGGGCGAGGGCGTCCGCGTCGCGCGCGTCGGTCTGGGCACGGCGGGCGATGTCGAGGGCGTTCACCGGATCCGACTCGTTCTGCGCGAGCATCAGTTGCCGCTGCGCCTCGGCCAGCCGGGTGCGCGCGTCGGCGCCGACGCCGCCGCGGTGCCCGTCGATGTAGTCCGTGACCGCCGCGATCTGGCTCTTCGCCGACACCATCGCGCCGCCCAGCGCGGCTCGCGCCCCGTCGAGGCGCCGCTGCTGGTTTTGCGCTGCCGCCACGGCGACATCCAGTTTGTCGCTGGCATCGACCAGGGCGTCGAGCTGCGCGGCCGGATCGCGGCGTCCGCGTTTGGCTACGCCCGTGAGCTGGGCCTGCAGGGCGGCGATGGCGTCGTTGACGGCCGCCGCGGAGTCCGGGTCGGGCGGAGCATCCCGCAGCTCCTTCGCCGCCGCGATGGCGCCGGTGGACTCGGTCACCAGATCGGCGATGCTCTTCTCGGCCGCGAGGAGCTCGTCGCGGCGGTGGTCGATGGCATCCAACTGCTGCGTCGCGGTGCTCACCGCGTCCTGCACCGCCTTGAGCTCGTCGCTGACGTTGGGCACCGTGCTCGATGAGAGGGCGGCATCCGTGGCGTCTGCCGCCTTCTTCCCGTCGGCGAGGGCCGCGTCGGCCGCGTCGAGATTCGCGCCCACCGTGCTGATGGCCGAGTCGACGTACTTCGTGCGCAGATCGGCGACGGTGCTGGCGCTCGCGGCTCGCCGCTTGGCCAGGTCGGCCAGCGAGGCGCGAAGCACCTTCAGGGTGTCGGGGGCGCCCGCCTCGGTGCGGCGCAGGTCGTCGAAGGCGGCCGCAGCGGCCAGCACCGAGGTGCGGGCGCCGTCGGCGATGGCGCGGATCTGTTGGGTCCACTCGGCGCGCTGCTGGTCGCTGTCCGGCTCCGCGTCGTCCAGCTGCTGCTGGAGCCGGAATGCACGGGTCAGATCCGCCTTCGCAGTGGCCAGGGTGGCGGCGAAATCTCGGGTGCGCTCGGTGCCGAACTGCGCGACGGCGAAGGCCAATTCGTCTGCGCCGTCCTTGACCGCGTCGTCCGCCTGCACCAGGGCGACGCCGGCGTCGGTGCGGCCGGGGGCGGGGGCGAGCGCCTCCCGGCGGGTGCGCCGGGCCAGCAGCACCACCCCGATGACCATCAAGGCCACGAACGCCGCGACGACGACCGCCACCACGACGCCGAGGAGGGTGGCCAGATCCATGCCGTGATCCTACGGCCGACCCGCGAGCGCGTCTCGGCGGTATTCGCGAAACCCCCTCCCGCGTCCAGGGATTCCGGGGGACAGGGCCGTAACCTGGCCGCGTGTGGCCTGCCAACCGACGGGATGACGATCCCGTGACCGACGACGGACCCGGGAGCGCTCCGGCTCCGGCCGCGGTCT
>Ga0068857_100000862_pt1 | contig 22764 bp, 20 predicted proteins | sample KBSCornC72_FD_66591 | JGI IMG/M metagenome (GOLD analysis project Ga0068857, IMG submission 66591) | Corn rhizosphere microbial communities from Kellogg Biological Station, Michigan, USA - KBS Corn C7-2 | ecosystem: Host-associated > Plants > Roots > Rhizosphere > Soil ...
ATGCCCGCCTCGATCTGCCCGGCGGCGATCTTGTTGGCAATGATGATGGCGTTGTCCAGCGAGGTGCCGCAGGCACGCGCGGTGGTAATGCCGGGCGTGGTCGGGGCCAGGCCCGAGGACAGCAGCGCCTCGCGGGCCAGGTTCCACTCGGAGGAGTGCTTGATCACCGCCCCCATCGCGACCTCGCCCAGCTCGACGCCATGCAGGCCGAAGCGTTCGACCAGGGCACCCAACACCTTGACCGACATGCCGAAATTTCCGACGTCGGCATAGGCTGTGTTATTGCGGCAGAACGGAATGCGTACACCACCGATCACACCGACGCGCTTTTGCGTGTTTTCCATGTAAGGAGCGGTCCGACGAAGCGTCTCTGATCGTTAAGGCTAACCCGCGACGGCGCTGGGCGAAAGCCCAAAACGCACGGATGGTAGAATTCGGGTTCTTTATCGTTCGGAAACGTCATTGGAAGCGCAAACGCTGGTTGCCCTGCCCATCGTGCTGGCGGTCGAACTTTCGACCGGCCAAACGCCCGCACGCCTCAGCCTGACCCGCGATGAAGCCGCCGAACTGGCTGCCCATGTGGCCGCCGATCTGCACGCCCTGCTGCCGCAGGTAGCCCAGGCACGGCTGGCGCTGGCCGGCGCCCTGTTCGATGCGGTGGAGCTGCTGCGCCCGGGCTTTCCGGTCTGGGCCACGCTCGACGAACTGGCGCGTCGCGTTCCGCGCGGACACCTGGAGAACGTGGTCGCCTTCGGCAGCCACGAGGGCCGCATGCCCGCGCAACCGCTGGAACCCAACCCGGCTTATGCCGACGGTCCGATGCGCTTTCTGCCACTAAGCCTGCTGGTGCCCGAGGCGCTGGCCCAATCGCTGAGCGAACAGCTCGAAGTGGAACTGGTCGGCCGCGGCGAGGCCGGCCAGCGCACCGCCGACACCCTGATCCGCCAGCTCGTCATGCCGCTGGAGCATGTGCGCTATTTCAGCCGCAACGATGTCCTGGCGCTGACCTGCGTGCAGTACGAGCATGTGAACCTGGCGCCGCTGTGGATCCTGCTCGAGGCGGCGCTGCTGACCCCATATCGCGAAGAATCTACCCTGAGCGCGCGCGGCCTGCCCCTGCGCTATGCCGAAGGCAAGGTCCATGCGCAGTCGCCCGACGCCTGGCTGCGCGGGCAATCTTCCGAACCGGCGCAACGTGCGCACGACCTGGCCGGCATCGTCTTCGAGCTGCGCCAGTACGCCGCCCTGCTCGACGCCCACGGCATCGCCGTGCGGCTCGAGGGCGACTCGGTCGAGGCGGTCGAAGGTGGCCTGATCGAGCATCTCGCCGACATCGACCCGGGGTTCGACCCGCCCGCCCTGTTCGCGCATGAGGCCGCCGGCCTGGGCGTGGTCGCGCTCACCGTCGCCCAGCGTGGCGAAGGCGGCATGGCGCGCGCGCTGGCCCACGCCTATCCGCTGGCCCCGCAGTCGCTGGGCGCGTTGGCGACCTTGCTGGCTGAGCGCTACGGGACCGCGGCCGACCTGCATGCGCTGGGACGCGTCATGCTCGATGCGCAGGGCCAGCTAGGGGCGCCATCAACGCCGCTGCATTGATCAACAAAGCCACGACGCTCCCTTCCTATCCGTCATCCCGGCCTTGGCGGGATGACGCGATAGTAATTACGATTGCAACGGAAATTCCGTTTCGTACATGAAGTAATGGCAGCGCTGCATACCCAGCCCGCCATACGTCGCCTGCGCCCGCTCGTTCTCGGTCTCCACATATAACCGCAAGCCGACCGCGCCAGCCTTTTTCGCACGCGCGGCGACATCTTCGTACAGCGTCCGGAACACTCCCAGTCGGCGCGCGGACTCGACCACATACACACTCTGGATCCACCAGAAATCGCCGCAGCGCCAGTCGCTCCACTCGTAGGTCACCATCAGGCAGCCGACCGGCTTTCCTTCGTGCTCGGCGACCAGATAGAAACCCCGACGCGGCTCGTCGAAGATCGCCAGCACGCCGCGCTCCAGAGTCTCCTGATCCAACCGTTTGGTTTCGGTTTCCCACGCCATGGCCGCATTCCACGCGGCGATGTGCGCCTGGTCGGCGCGCGTGGCGGCACGGACGGCAATCTTGCTCATGATGGTTTCCTTTACGAACGGCGCGTGCGCGATGCGCCCAGTTTGCGGGTAAGCGTGTTGCGACCGACACCAAGCGCGGCGGCGGCATGTTGGCGATGGCCGTCGTGGGCTGCCAGGGCCGCCTCCAGCAAGGTGCGATCCAGCGCCTCGCGCGCGCGCCCATGGATGTCGTGCTCGCCCGCGGACAGCGCCTGTTCGGCCCAGTCGCGCAGACCATCGGTCCAGTCGTTGCGCGCCGTGGCCGCGGAATCGGCCAGGTCGGCGGGCAGGATTTCCGAACCGGGCGCGATTACCGCCAGGCGGCGGCAGAGATTTTCCAGCTCGCGCACATTGCCGGGAAAATCGCGCTGCTCGATCGCCTTCAACGCCGCTCGCGAAAAACGCTTCGGCGGCAGGCCCAGCTGCTTGGCCGCCACCTGGATAAAGTGCCGCGCCAGCAACGGGATATCGCTGCGTCGCGAGCGCAAGGTCGGCAACGTGATGCGCACCACATCGAGGCGATGTTTCAGGTCAGCGCGGAACTGGCCCGCGGTTACCCGCGTATCCAGGTCCTGATGCGTGGCCGCGACAATGCGCACATTGCAGCGGATCAGCTCGCGACCGCCAACACGATAGAACTCGCCACCGGCGAGCACGCGCAGCAGTCGCGTCTGCAAGGCCAGCGGCATATCGCCGATTTCGTCCAGAAACAGCGTGCCGCCCTCGGCCTGTTCGAAACGGCCGGCATGACGTCGCGCCGCGCCGGTAAATGCGCCGGCCTCGTGCCCGAACAGTTCGCTCTCCAGCAACTCGTTGGGAATCGCCGCCGTGTTGAGCGCCACGAAAGGACGGTCGCGTCGCGCGCTCTCGTCGTGCAGCGCACGTGCGACCAGCTCCTTGCCCGTGCCGGTTTCGCCTATGATCAGCACGTTGAGGTCGCTCGCGGCGATACGCCCGATCAGGCGGAACACCTCGCGCATCGGCGCGCTTTCGCCGAGCAGGGCATGCGCCGGTGCCGGCTCCGTCGCGGCCGCCGGCAACAACGGCGCCTGCGCCAGCGCGCGTTGCACCGCCACCACCGCCAGATCCAGATCGAACGGCTTGGCCAGGTAATCCACCGCGCCGGCACGATAGGCCGCGGCAGTGGTCGCCACATCGGTAAAGGCACTCATCACGATCACCGGCCCAATGCCTTGCGTCTGCAGCCACGCCAACAGGCCCAGGCCGTCTTCCCCGGGCATGCGCACGTCGGTAATCAGCAGTGCCGGGCGCGATTCGGTCAGCGCATCGCGCACCGAAGCCACCTCGCCGAATTCGCGCACGCTGTGCCCGGCATCGCGCAAGGCCTCGGCGAGCACGAAACGCACGCCGCGGTCGTCGTCGGCGATCCAGATATCGTTGCTCATCGATACATCCTTGGGTACGCGTTCAGTCATGCGTACGTTCCAGCGGCAGATAAAGACTGAAGACGGTTTCGCCCGGACGGCTGGCAAAGCGCAGTTCGCCGCCGTGGTCGCGGGCAATCTCGCGCGACAGCGCCAGGCCCAGGCCACTGCCATCGCTGCGGCCCGACACCAACGGCTCGAACAAGGTATCGCGTAGCGCTTGCGGAACGCCCGGGCCATCGTCGATCACATCCACACGCAGCGCCGTGCGCAGACTGCGTTCGCTCAGCCGTATGCCGTGTTCGACGCGGGTGCGCAGGCCGAGCGTGGTGGCGCCCGCTTCGATCGCATTGCGTGCCAGGTTCAACAGCAGCTGCTGGATGCGATCGGCATCGCCCACCACGTCGGGCACGCTGGGATCGTAATCGTGGCGCAGGCGGATCGGCGTCGGCTCCGCTTGCAGCAGATCGCTCAGGCGTTCCAGCCGCTCGTGGATATTCACCGGCGCCAGATGCGGCGCGCCGTCGTGCTTCAACAGGCGATTGGCCAGCACCGTCAACCGGTCGGCCTCGGCAATCACCAGCCCCGCGAGCGATTGCAGATCCTCGTCATGCACGCGCCGCTGCAGCAGCTGCGCCGCGCCGCGCAATCCCGCCAGCGGGTTCTTCACCTCGTGGGCAAAGCCACGCAAGGTCGCCGACAGGGGCGAAGCGGTTGCCGCAACCGGTGCCAGCGCATGCACTTCGATCGAAATTCGTTCCGGACCCAAAGGTTGCAGACTGAGGTCGGCCAACGCGGAGCTGCCCCGGGCGGAAACCAGCGCCACCGCACGCAGCTGCATGCCACCCTGTTCGGCCAGCACACGCTCGGCGTGGTCCAGCCAGGACGGCTCGCGCAACAGCAGGCCCAATGGCTGCCCGACCGCACTGCGCGGGCCGATATCGAGCAGCTCGGCCAGGGCCGGATTGATCCACTCCACGCGCAGCCGCGCATCGACCAGGGCCAAGCCCGCGGTCATCTGCTCCGCCCAGTTGCGCCATATCGCCAGATCCATGCCCCAATAATGGGCAATGCGCTGGATTGGTGCAATGGCTTTAATGTCTATGGCTTGATCGCGCCTGCTGCTGTCGGGATCGCTTTATCTTGTCGCGCGGCAGAAAACCTTGTCGCGGCCGCTTAACCCTGTCGCTACCGATCACAATCGGCTACGAGAGCACTAAACCCTGTCGTGGAGCACGATTATCCGGATGGTACGCGCCTATAGCCTTCGATTCGGCGACTACCTTTAATGGGCGGAATGGTGCGGGCGCTCTGGCCTGACTCCCAGGCTGGCAACCAGGTCCGACGTCGAGCACCCAGCTCCGTAAGCTTGGATCTGTAACAATGGGCAGGCATCACCTAACGCCGTGGTTTTGCACTCGCGCGCCGCACTAACGGCGCGTTGTCCAACACCGCTGACGCCGTATCTTTTGCCAACAGGAACGGAGAGGGATCGCCTGCAGCGTGCGAAAGCGCCAGGGCACCCTGAAGGATCAGATTGAGTTGTTTGGCAAGATGCTGAGGCTTGGCAAAGCCAGCGCGCTTGCACAGTTCGAGGAATTTCATCTCACCGCGTGAACTTGCATATATGCCAAGTTTGACGATGCCATCATGCTTGCCGGCGAACTCTTGCGATGCCTTCATTCCCAGGCAACCACGCGTCAGCATTCGCCCGGAGATCTTACGCACATCGAAGAACGCGATGATCTGCTCGCGCGGGTCGCTGATGCCAGCAACCGGATCGAAGAGATCCTGCACGACAGCCTCGCTGTAAAGATGCAGTACCGCTTCGATCAGATCCTCCTTCGAGGGGAAGTACTTGTAAAGCGTGCGCTTGGATATGCCACTGCCGGCGAGTGCGAAATCCATTCTTGTCGCGTGAAAGCCACCTTCGTAGAAGCGATCGAAAGCGTATTTCACGATTTCGAGCTTCTTGCCTTCAATTTCTGCGCCCGGCGCCATTGCAGCTTCCTCAACAGTGTTCGCCCACATTTATAGCAAATTCTGTTGACAGGGTAAACAACTTCGTTTACAACACGCTCAGTGTAAACAAAAGTGTTTACCTGTGGGTGGCAAGCACCGGATCAGGCGCTCGCCAGGGTGCGCTGTTGCCGCGTAACTAAGAAAGCCGAGTGCTCAATGACTGATCTTCTTGAAAAAGTGCTTGCCGTACACGGCGGGCTGGAGAACTGGCGCCGCGTGACCACGGTCGACTTCCGCCTGACGCTTCGTGGCCGCGCGCTTGAGGTCAAGCAGCAGCCGAACGGTCTGCGCGATGTCCTCGTCAAGATTGATGTGCGGCGTTCGCGGACCCTCATCACTCCTTTTCCCGTGCCTGGGTGCAGAGGAGTTTTCGACGACGGTCGAGTGAGGATAGAGAACAGCGCGGGAGCGCAGACATTGGGGATCGACGAACCCCGGAAATCGTTCGCTGGCTATAAGCCACAGACACCCTGGAACGAAAGCCAGTTTCTCTACTTCATCGGTTACGCGCTGCATAACTACATGACCATGCCGTTTCTACTCGCTAGCGACGGCGTTCAATGCGAAGAAGTTTCCCCGCACGAGGAGCACGGCGAACGTTGGCGGGTTCTTAAGGCCACCTTTCCGTCAGGCATGCATGTCCACTGTCGTGAGCAGAAGTTCTACCTCAACGATGCGGGCTATCTCGTCCGTAACGACTACGCCCCTGATGTCTCGGGTGGCTCGGCCGCTCATTACACGTTTGATCACAACAGCTTCGATGGCTTTGTGTTTCCGACTCATCGCAGGGTTGTTTTTCGGGACGCAAACGAGCGCACGCATCTCGCAGGTGCTTCCATCTTCAGACTCGATATTGAATCCATAGTCGTTTCCTGACGTTCCGCCGAAGTCGAACATTTTACCAACCCATGTTAGTAACCATTTAGATACTCAAGAGCAGATCATGAACCTTTCAAGCAAGGTGATTTTGGTGACAGGCGCCAACCGCGGCATCGGCGCAGCTATCGTGCGTGAGATGTTGAAAGCGGATGTAGCGAAGATCTACGCCGCTGCTCGCGACCCAAAAACGTTGCCGTCATTTGCGGACGCACGAGTCGTTCCATTGCAGCTGGACATTACCAGCGACACGTCCGTAAGCGCCGCTGCTGCTATCGCAACGGATGTGGACGTACTTATCAACAACGCCGGCACGCTGGCTTTCGGAGATCTTCTCGCAAGCCATTGGGAGACCTTCGAGGCCGATATGCGGACCAACTACTTTGGAACGCTGCGCGTTCTACGCGCTTTCGCCCCGCAGTTTGTAACTCGCAAATCCGGAGCCATAGCTAATGTCGGTAGCGTCGTCGGCCTATCGGCCATTCCGCTGATGGCTGGCTACTCCGCCTCCAAGGCGGCTCTGCATTCAATTACCCAATCCCTTCGCGGGAGTTTGGAGAAGTACAACATCGCCGTCCTCGGCATTTATCCCGGCCCCGTGGATACCGAACTGGCAAGGGCCGTGCCTTATCCGGACAAGGCAACGCCCGAACACGCCGCGGCGAACATTGTGAAAGGCATCGTCGAAGAGCAGACCTACGTCTTCCCCGATCCGATGGCACAGCAGGCCGAACAGTTGTGGTCAACGGACAACCGAAAGCTGGAACACCGCACGCTGCATCTCGGGGCCTGAGGTTCCGGCTAACAGACATTCACACCCAACCCAACCAACGTAAGGAGCTTCACATGCAGTTCTATAAGCGATTTCTAACGCTGCCGGCCATGCTCATGGCGATTGCCATCGTACCGATGGCGCATGCCCAGCCAGGGCACGCCCAGGATGGAATGCTGGGTCACGATGAAGAGTGCCGTGCGGGGACATACAACCCACTCGTCGGCATCTGGAAAGGCGACCTTGATTTCACCACGCTGGGAAAGTCTTCCGTGCTGGTTGCCATCAACCCGGGTGGCACGTTCACTGAAACGGACTCTGTCGATCTGGACGGGACGGTCGGAACAGCGAGCCCAGGCTATGCAGCCTGGAAGGCAAAAGACTGCCGCCATTACACCGTCTTGATCAACAAGACGCTCTTCAACGGCGACGCGAAACAGTTCTTCAAAGTCGTTCTCCCCGGCACCATTGTGTTGAGCGACGATGGTCAGTCCTGGACTGTCAATCTGAAGCAGGAAGTTTTCGATGCAAACGGCAATGCAGTGCCGTCTCATAGTGGCACTGTCACCGGCACCGCCAAGCGAGTCGAGGCAGGCTCCGGCGAGTAAGCCCAACTTGTGGCTTGGTAAGTAACGACAGCGTTTCACCCTTCCGGGGTCGCCAGAAGAATTGTCGGACTGAAGAGTCCGGCATCAGCTGTGGCGACCCCGGTTCATTCTGATGCGGTGAGTGTCTGAATAGCTCACGTCACCAGGACGATTAACCCCGTCGCCGGGCACAAAATGACACCTAACCGCGTCGCGCGCCGACAAAGTAGTACTTAACCTTGTCGCCAGCCAGCGCCCCTCAGGGGGCGGCACATTAAATCCCTGAATTTTAGTTATATACGTTGCATGTCAAAGTAAACCATCTCCGACAGCTGCCGCGTTGGTCGGCAAGTCTCATCCCATGGACATGGGGTGCGCGGCGCCTCCTTGCTTGTCATCGTTCGTACACGCTGAGCAATGCCTACGCCACTTCGGCACCGGGCTACGTCACCGTAACGGTCACCCCGCGCCCGGATCCGTCGAAGGATCCGGACGTGTTCGGCGTGTTGTCCGCACAGGCAGAGGTCACCCGTCGCATGGCGGTGGGCCAGATCGGCAACTTTCAACGTCGCCTCGAGATGCTGCACAGCGATGGCGCCGGCGGCTTCAGCAACGGCATTACCCTCGCCTCGGCCGGTTCGAACCGCGGCGCCGATGCTTACGCGAATCTGCGCGATGCCAACGACGAAGCCAGCCGTCGTTACCTAGTGCAGCCCGACGCCGGCCTGGCCAGCTCCACGGCCAGCGCGACATCGCAGCACGGCAGCTTGCCGGGCGATGTCTCGGCGTGGACCGGCGGTGCGGTGAACTTCGGCAAGAGCCAGATCGGTTCCAGCGATAACGGCACCGACTTCACCACCTCGGGCCTGAGCTTCGGCGTCGACAAGCAGTTCAGCGACACGCTGGCGGTGGGCGCGGGCGTCGGCTATGCCCACGACAACAGCGATGTGGGCAACAACGGCAGCCGCAGCGTTGTGGACAGTTACAACGTGGCGCTCTACGGCAGCTACCGTCCGACCGAATACCACGATGGCCACGGTGGGCGTGCTGGCACAATGGTCGACAGGCGCGACTACGGGATCTGGGCACCGCAGCTGCGTGCCGAGTTCGGCCACGACCTGCAGGGATCGAGCCAGGCGGCGATACGCCACGCCGACATGCTCGACGAAGGCGAGGTCGGGCGTCATCTCTCACCTCCCGCGTTCTGCGATGATCGTGGCGGGTCTTTTGCGTACTCGCAGACCTGGCCTATGTCGCCCTGTCACCGAGCCCCCGGCCCCGGCCGGCGGCTTGCGCGCACGACACCGTCATTGCTTGATGGCGTAGCCGAGCAGACTCTCTTTCGCTCCGAGCTTTTCGCAGTCGGGCGCATTGGAAGCAAAGTGCGATTGAGCATGCGCGTCGTAGCAACGGTAAAGCGCCAGCGTATCCGGCTTTGCCTGGGCGAACACCCAACCCGCGGTGCGCAGCCGGGTGTAAGCATGCGCTTGGCAAAACCCCTTCTCCGCCAGCAGGTGATCGGGATGTCCAGGGCGCTGGCTGACGCAGTCTTCCAATTCCACGGATGCGTCACCGCGTGGCGCTGCGGTCATGAGATAACCCGACGTGGCTTCCAGCTTGTAGATACTGCCGTTGCCGGGCACGGCGGCGGTGGTCGACCAGCGATCATGCAGGCTGGCCGCATACCAGCGTGCAAGTTGCACGCCGACCTGCGGCGTCACCGGCTGCTTGGCCGTGGACACGGTGACTTTTCGAAATACCAGGTATTTCTGATCGCCGCCGCCGTTCGGCGGAATATAGGCGTAGACCAATAACCAGGTATTGGAAAGCTGGTTGCTGCCATTGCCTGCGTCCAGAAGCACCGGATAGAAGATCAGCTCCGTGGTCGCCGGGCGTTGCCATTTTCCCGGATCGGCAACGAGCAAGGGTTCGGGCATCGGCGACAAAGTCGTGTGATCGCGGCTCAGGCGCAGCCCCAGACCGCCAGGCACCCATCCCGTCAATACGATTACGCCCCCGGCCTTCCAATAAGCCGCGCTGGCACCCGAACCGTCCGCCAGACGGGTGGCGTCGCCGCCGATTCCCGGTTGCTGCCACGCACCCTGGAAGAACTTCATCCAGTGTCCGGGACCCGGCTGTGCCATGGGCGCGCGCGCAACGATCAGCCCGCCGTCACGCGGGCGAAAGCAATAGGCGTAGCGATAACCGTCCTGGCCGTCGGCTACCGTGCAATCCCCTTCGCCGGTGTTCTTGCCCGGTGCGGGTTTATCGGTGCCGGAAATGATCGGACCCAGATCGCTCCAGGTCATGCCGCCATCGCGGGAAAGCGCGGCCGCCATGGACTTATGCGTTTGCCCGATGGCGTAGTTGCACGCGGTTTCCGCATGCACGAAGCCCAGCACTGTTTCATCGAGCCGTTCGGCGTGATTGAGCCAACGGCCGCAGGCATCGTATGCACCGGGTTTGCCCGGTCCCATGACGATGCGCTCCGGGCCGCCCATCGCCTCAGGGTCGACACCGTCGATCGCGCGCGTGTCGCCATGGGCGTCGAATCCGCGAAACCGACCATCGGGCAAGGCGATTTCGGTAAATCGGTTGTCCGCCATATTCGCCGCCGGACCGCGCACCACCTGCGGCACGCCGACCCGGATGCTGATGCATGTAGTGCACGGTTTAGTCGATACGTCTGATGCGTGAGTGACCTCCGCGGACGCGACGCACGCCACCATGGCCAGGAGCAACGCCATAGCCGATGGATGCCTGAGATCAGAATGCAAGCCAGTAAACATCGCCCCGTCCTTTGCGCGCAGTTACTTAAGGTAATCCGCTAGCGACACTGGAACACAGGATCGTTTCAGGAAAAAGTGGCCGGCTCCAAGGGGCTCGCCGGTAGGCCGCGACCATGCGCTGCACGCTAAAGGTCAACCAGTGGCTCGGCGCATCGCATGGGTCGAGGGCGACAATCGGCAGAGCTTGGAAAGCGCCGGTCGCTTTCGATATGGAAGCCATCTGATCGCGCCGCGCATGACGGGGCGCAGGCTGCCTCGGCCCGTCTGGCCCCGCCAATGCCATATTTACATAAAGACATTATTTTTCAGTTATTTACGCGATTTACTGGCATTGGATTCAGTCAGCTAGATCAAATCCGCAAACCGATGGCTCAGATATAACAAAAATAAAATGTGAAACACTTCACTTTTTTGCAAATTTGTCGATGTATACAGCTACAATCCGCTTGACTGCAAAAAGCGGCCACAGGGATCGATATACCGCAAGCGAGGCGACGGCCAACGCCAGAATGCCAGGGCGTCATGCAAACGCGGCTGCGGTTTGTCGAAAGAAGACAGGGGAAAAGCATCATGCGTTATGAAACCAGGCGGTCGCCAGGGGCGGTCCGTATTGCGCGCGCGCCGGCTCATGGGAAGAACACGCCATGATCGACGTCGAATTCAGGATTACCGCCGAACGCCGCGAAGGCCTGCTGCTCGAACTCGGGCGCATCGTCATGAATTGCGGCTACACCTTGTTGCGCCCACGCACCTCGGCTGCCGGCGATGGCGTGCTGCTGACGCTGGCGGTCCGCGGGCCGGAGCGAAACCTGCCCACGCTGAGCGAACGCCTGAGTGCGCATCCGCTGGCGCAAAGCTTCGAATCGTCGGTGCTCGGCGGCAAGGCAAGTGTGGCGGTGCCAGCGGTCGCTGCAAGGACCAGGCAACCCGCCCGTGCCGACGATGCGTATCGCCGCGAGGTCGAAGCATTGCTGCCCGAGCTGGCGCGCCATTTTCCCAAGGTGCTGCCGCTGGTGGTGGGTTTCGAGCGCGAGATCTCGCCCGAACACCTGGAAGAGGCATCGCGCTATGCCGGCACACGCCTTGGTGCGTGGATGTTCAAGCGCGATTATGCGCTGGGCGCACGCATGAACCTGGCCGATTCGGTCAGGCAGATCGCCTTGCCGGCGATGCGCAGCTTGCGCGCATGCGAACTCGCCGATGGCGCGCTGGTGGTCAAGGACAGTCCGTTCTGCGGCACGGGCCTGCATCACGGCAGCAGTTGCCATTTTCTGCGCGGCTGCCTGGAAGGCCTGCTCAACGAGCCGGGGCATCTGGGCAAGTTCGATGTCGAGGAGACCGCCTGCCGCAATCTCGGCGCGGCGCAATGCACGTTTACGTTTACGCCGGTCGATTGACGGCACGCGATATCACCAGGTCTTCAGGGGGACCCATGAACGGACACATGATTCACTGCGAACTCGATCCGCTGCTTGCCGCGTTGTCCTACGTGGTATCGGTGCTCGGTTCGTTTACTGCGCTGCAGCTGGCCATCGCCATTCCCGTGGCACCTGCCGGAACCGTGCGTACCAAGGCCATTCTCGCGGCGGGCGCGGCGATGGGCGGCGGTGCGATCTGGGCGATGCATTTCATCGCCATGGTTGCCTGCAAGATGCCCATGGCGGTGACCTATGACATCGGTCTTACCGCGCTTTCGGCGGTCATCGCCATCGTCTCGTGCATGGCCGGCCTGGCGATTGTCGGCAATGGTGTGTTTACGCCGTTGAAGCTGGCAGGTGGTGGCCTGCTGATGGGCGTGGGCGTGGCTGGCATGCACTACACCGGCATGGCTGCGATGCAGATGCCGGCGACGATCGCGTATGACATGAATATTGTCGCGATCTCGGTCGCGATTGCGGTGGTCGCCTCGATCGCCGCCTTGTGGCTGGCCTTCAAGATGCGCGGCACGCTACCCATGTTCGCCAGTGCGTTGATCATGGGCGTGGCGGTCAGCGGCATGCATTACACCGGCATGGAGGCGGCGCAGATTCAACATGACGGCAGCAATGCAGTGGCAACAGGTATCGCCAGTGGCGATTTCGGTCTCGCGATCTTCCTGATCGTGGCGCTGCTGCTGGGCGTCGTGTTGATGATCACCCTGAAGCGGCAGCAGCAGCGGGCGCAGATTCAGATCTGACGATCGGGGGCTTCTTCCTTCGCCACCGACATGAATCCCTTCTCGGTGAACTGCACCACGGAGCGTCGCTGCGCCTGCATGATCATCGCGGTGTCCAGCGACGCACCGATCGCCTTGGCGGTTTCGGCGGTGCTGACCGGGTTGTTGCCGCGGCGCTTCTGCTTGCCCGAAAAACGCAGGTGGTTATAGGCGGACCACGAAGTGAAGATCGCCACGCAGACCAGCGCCGCGTACAGCACAACGCCCAGGTCGCCGCCGCTTTGCAGTGGGTGACCGAGATTGAGCTGCACATAGATATCGCCCAGGCCGATTGCCCAGGCCAATGCGGTCAGCAACGGCAGCCACAGCGATGCCCAGATCACCCAGGCAATCACCGTGATGATGCCAAACAGCACGCGCTGCACCGGACGCTGCCGCTCCGGGCGCTGGATGACGATGGCTTCGGCTTTCATCGGACACCTCGATCCGGGCTGACCCAGACGGCACGGGTACCCTTGCGCTTGAGCAGCGCCTTGGGCAACGCGACGATCGAGGTGGCGGTGTTGAGCATCCAGTAGACCAGCGGATACCAGATCATCCAGTAGTAGTTGCGGCCGATACGCGTTTCGTAGCGCCGATCCACCAGCAGGCTGATCAGAAACTGCAGCAGGCAGATCACGCCAAGTACCACGCCATGCCACTCGGGCAGCAAGGTCTCCACGCGCAAGGACTGCGGCAGCGTGATGAAGTGGCCCAGCGCCCACAACGTCACGATCAACGCCATGTCGTAGGACCACAGCAGGCTCATCAGGTATTCGGCCGCCACCAGCCACATGCGCCGCTGGCGCCAACGCATCAGTCCCGGTCCGTAGCGCAGCAATACTTCCGAACCGCCTTGCGCCCAGCGCAGGCGCTGCTTCCACAGGCCGCGCAAGGTCTCGGGCATCAGGATCCAGCACAGCGCATTAGGTTCGTAGCGGATTTCCCAATGGCGCATCTGCAGGCGCCAGCTCACATCGATGTCTTCGGTCACCATGTCGGTGTTCCAGTAACCGATGTCGTGCAGCGCGCTCTTGCGGAAGCCGGCGATCACGCCGGAGATGGTGAAGATGCGCCCATAGACGCGCTGCGCGCGCTTGATCAGGCCGATGATCGAGGAGAACTCGCCGACCTGCAGCTTGCCCAGCAAGGTGGAGCGATTGCGGATGCGCGGATTGCCGGTGACCGCCGCCACGCGTGGGCTCTCCAGCATATGCATGACCAGCCATTGCGTGGCGTAGCTGTCCAGGAGCGCGTCGCCGTCGACGCAGACCAGAAAGTCCGCCTTCGAGGCCAAAGCCGCCGCGCGCAGCCCCATCGCCTTGCCCTGGTTGCTGGCCAGATGCAGCACGCGCAGCTTCGGGTACTCGTCCATCAGCTGATCGAGCTGCTCGCCGGTGTCGTCGGTGGAACCGTCATTGACCGCGATGATTTCGAAGTTGGGATATATCTGCCCGGCCAGATGGGCGATGGTCTCGCGCACCTGCTCGCCCTCGTTATGGCAGGGCACGATCAGCGACACCATCGGGTAGGAACCCATCGCCGGCGGCTTGATGCGCAGCGGCTCCTTGCGCTCCCAGCGCAGGAAATAGATTACCCCGCCGCTCATCCAGATCAGCGACATGATCAGCGGATAGAAGAAGGCGAATTCGAGCAGGATGTGCTGAAGGCTTCCATTCATCGTCATTTCTCCGGGTACGGATAGTCGGAGATCGATATCGACGGCCGGATCGTTTTGCGCTTGGGGTGATCCTTGACGAAGTCGTCCGGGTAGTAGCCGATATGGCGCGCACCGGCCGCCTGCAACAGACGGGTACGATCGATCACGACCTGGTCCGGCACCGGTTGCCTGGTCTGCCAGTCGTAGGTGGCCAGTTCGAACAAGGTGTGCTCGAGCGCATCGGGCGTCGCGGCCACGCGCTCGATCAGCTTGCGATACCAGCTGTCGCTGTCGGGCTGCTTGTCCAGCTGCGGCATCGCCATCACCGCGGTCATGTCATAACCCGCCAGGAAGGCCGGCAGGCTTTGTGCGAACCAGGCTTCACCGCGTGGATCGAGTATCGGCTGCGCGAAAAGATTGCGCACGGTGCGTACCTGCGGGCGCCAGCGCTTCACCCGCTCGGTCAGCCCATGGGTGAAGTCGACCAGTGCGGCGGTCTTCTCCGCCGACGACTTGCCGGCCCACGGACCCAGGTTATCGCTATCGCGCAAGATCGCATCGTCGGAGAACAACAAGCCGGCTTCGTCCGCATGCCTGGCGAGATCTTCATAGACGTCGCCGATCATCTGTTGCACGCGCGGATCCCACGGCGCCAGCCGATACACATCGCCGCCCGGCTTGCCGTCGCCCAGCGCGGGAAGGTCCTTCGCATCCGGGAAGCGGAAGGCCAGCACCGGCAGCCATGCATAGACGCGTACGCCCGCACGGGTACGCAGCTGCCACGCCACACGCGAGAACAGATCGGCGCGCATCGGCAGATGGCGGTTGGGGAAATACACCGACTCGGCCACACCACTGCCATTCGGGTCGGCATAAGCCTGCAGCCATACCTGACTCGGATGCAGGCGCTTGATGCGATCAAGCAGCGTGGAAAGGTTGCGTTCCTGCTGCGCCGGATCGGGGTCGTAGACATAGTCCAGATCGATCTGCACCGCGCGCACCGGATCGATGCGCGACTGATGGCGCAGCAGCCAGCCCAGCCGGTTGGCGGTGATATTGCCGCTGACCAGCAGGCGCGGAATGGTACGGCCAGTCTGCAGGCTCGGCAGCGTATCGCCCAGGCTCATCGATACCGGCATGCCTTCCTCGGCCGCTACCGTGGTGCCAACCCGGGTATAGGCGCCGTAAGGCCACACGATGGCGCGCGGCCGCTTGCCGGTGTGTTCGGCGATTTCGTCGGCGCTGTGGCGCAGGTCGGCACGCACGCGGGCGGTATAGGCGTCTTCGCTTTCGTAGCCGCTCCGGGCGTCGTTGCGCAGCGTGACCGCCGCCGGCATCGAATTGCCTTGCGGATTGCCCTGGATACCTTCGTGCAGTCCCCAGGTATGCGAGGCGTATTCGACCAGCCCCGACTGCTGCATCTGCCGCACTTGGTCCCAGCTGAGGAAGCAGTCGCGGCCGCAGTCGCCACTGTTATAGGCAAGCGTCTTGCCTGGCGGCAGGTCGATCCAGGAACCGACCAGGGCCGCCACCGCCGGGTAGCCATAGGCACGCAGCAGCGGGTAGACCTTCGTATAGAAACTTTCCAGGCCGTCGTCGAAGGTCAGCAGTACCGCGTCCCTGGGTAGCGCACGCTTGCCCTGCTCCGCCTGCAGTACGTCTTCCAGGCTGACGATGTGATAGCCGTTGGCCTTGAGCCAGTCGAAATGGGAAATCAGATGATCGGTACTGGTGGCATCCGGGTCGCGATCGGCCAGCGTACCGACATCGTCGCGCACGTCGTGGTAGGCGAGCACGATCAAGGCCGGATGCACCGGCGCAGGCGCCTGGGCGATCGCGACCGAAGCCATCGTCAATAACAGGAGCGTAAGCAGCAGGCGACGCATCGGTCATTCCCCCCAATGCATCGTCAGGTCGAGCACGACGCGCGACTCGCGCCGTCCATCGTACGGTTGGTTGTGCCAGGCCAGGCCCCAGCCAAAGCGCAGGCCGAGCTGCGGCTGGAAGTATTGGCCATAGCGCGCGCTGAACATCCAGTCCGAAGCGTAGCCGCGTTCGTTGTAACGGCCCACCGAAAAGTCGATGCGCTGGGTCCAGGTGCGCGCGTAGTACTGGCTGAACAGGTTCTCGAAGCGGCCGGTCAAGGCATACGAACGGTCGCTGGGCGGGTTGAAATAAGGACGATCCGTTTCGCTGTTGCGCGAACCGCCGATCTCCACGCCGCCATCGAAGGTAAGGTTGGGCGCAGTGTGCAGGCGCTGCAGAAAGCTGGCATCCCAGCCCTTACGCAGGTTGCCGTCGGTGAAGCGGTCGCGATACAGCGTCAGCTTGGCCGAGGTCAGTTCATTGCGGCGCCACTGCAGCGAAGTATTGAGCGTCTTGCCGGTGATGTCGTAGTACTGCGCGCGCAACGGTACGTCGGCACCGGCACTGCTCCAGTCCGCCGCTACCGACCAATGATCGCTGATCGCCCAGTTGGCGCCCGCTTCAAAGGCCGTGCGGCCCACATAGTTGTCGACCGAGGGCAGGGCCTGGACGTAATACTCCAGGCCCCTGGCATAACCACGCAAGCCGATGCCGAGGCGATCGCGGCGCACGTCGCCTTCCGGCAGCGCCGCCGAATCCACGCGCGCCAGCGCCAGCACGCGCCAGTGATCGTCGATCAACGGGCTGGCCAGCGTCGCCAGGGTTTCCTGGTCGTGGTCGCCGAAGTCGGGCGAGCTGCCCTTGCCCTGGTCGTGCGAGATATCGAACTGCCAACCGCGCTCGCGTTCCCACGCCTCGGCCGCATTGATGACGCGGCCGCTGCGGCCGGCCTGGGCCTGGGCCTGGGCGATGTCCGCATCGACCGAATCGTATTCGTTCAAGGCGCGGTGCGCTTCAGCTTCGCCAAGATCCGCACCGATATCGCGCTCGTCCAGGGTGCCGGCGATCGCCAGCGTCTGCTCGGCCTGGCGCGGCCAGCCGCGCGCGAGCTCCGCCAGGCCCAGCTCGCGGCGCAGCTGCGCGTTGGCCGGTGCCTCGGCACTGAGCGCGCTCAGGCGGTCGTAGGCTTCGTTGGGTATGCCGACATATTCACGCAGGGTCGCCGCGTTCAGGTCGGCATCGACCTTGCGCGGATTCTGTATGCCCGCTCGCACACCGGCGACATGCAGCCACTGCGGCTCGTCCGCAGCGAGCTTGTCGATGACCGCATACGCCTTGGTGGTCTCGCCCTCGTCGAGATAGGCGTACATCAGGCCGATGCGCGGATCGGTCTCGGCGGCGTCGTACGGGCCTGGGTCCTGGCGAATGCTGTCTTCGTACAGCGCTGCGGCTTCGCGCGGATGATGCTTCTGCATCTGCGCGTCGGCGACGGCGCGTTCGACGTAGGCCGGCAGCGCCAGTCTGGCCTGCGCCATCGGCGCATAGATGGCGAGCGCTTCGTCGGCCCGGCCTGCCTGATCCAGCGCGACCAGCAGGTCCAGGCGTGCACGATGGCGGACGTCGTCCGGTTGCGCCGGATCGTCGGCCAGCTGCCGCACTTCGTCCACGGCCCGATCGGCCTCGGCATAGGGCTGGCGCGGATCGGCCGGCTCGCCATTGGCCCAGCGGATTTCACGCGAAGCGGCGTCCGCCTGCAGATCGGCCCGGTCGCGCGCGAGCAACGGCGGCTTGAGCTGGGCGGCCAGTTCGCGGGCACGCATCGAGGCGCCGATATCGGAGAGCAGCCGCACATTGAGTTCAAGTGCATCGCGGTCGTTGGGCCAGCGCGCCAGCACGTCCTGGCAGATCGCCAACGCGTCCAGTCGGTGGCCGGCTTCGCGTTCGGTCCGTGCACGCGCAAGCAGGCTGTCGCGATCGGTGCCCGCCTGGGCCCCAATCGCGTCATTTATGCCGTAAAGCGTCAGCACAATCGCCAACGCCATCTGCGCGCGTTTCCAGTTAACGGTCTGCATGCCCTATCCAGATCGCTTCCCCGCGGAAAACCCGCGGGCGTGATATGTCCTGAGCAGATGCGACGCAAGCTTTATGCCAATAAGAATCCCCTTCACGCATGGACGCTATAGACGCGGACGGATGTGAAGACGTCTACACGCGGCCTAGAGTGCGGGTTCACATGTGCGTGAAATGTGGAGGCGTTTGCCTTCACATGTGAATGGGCTCACAAAAGAATCAGCTGAGGGCGAGCCATGCCATCAACGCCTGCTGCAGCGGTTCCAGTAGTTCCTGACCACGCAGCTGGCGGCGCCAGGCCAGCGGAATGCCCTCCAGCCCATAGCGGATACCGGCTATGCCGCCGGCCACCGCCGCAGTCGTATCGGTGTCGTTGCCAAAAGCGATGGCGCGGCGCACGGCATCGGCATAGCCAGCGGTTCCCTCGGCCGCCACGCGCGCGGACCATAGCGTATCCACGACATAACCCGAGCCCTTCGCGTTCTGACGCTGCGAAGGTGCAAGCACCAGCTCGATTTCTTCCATCGGCAGGCCCGCGGCCGGCCCGAGCTCGCGCAAAATGTTCGCTGCCTCGCTCCACGCCATCGTCGGACCATGTCCCCGGCGGCACCCCATGGTGGGATCGCGCAAAACCCGCCGGTGGCTCGAAATCGATCGCGTCATGCCCGGGCAGATCGCAAGCTGCGTGAAACTCGTACGGCACGCCCAAGGCATCGCCGATAAGCAGCCCCTGCAGGCCGCCGGCAACACGTGCCTTCATGCTGATCGGCAGGTTCACGCTGCCACCTTCGCGCGACAGAACAGGATCTGCTTGGCCGAATCGCCCTTGAACGGCGATTCGTCGTAGGCGCCGTAGCGGTGCACGACATCGAAACCCGCCATGCGACACAGCGCGAGCAGTTCTTCCGGAAAGAAACAACGCATACGTACCGACTTGGTGCGGATCTCGTCGGCGCCCTGCAGATAGAACAGCGTGAAGGCGAGGATCTGTGTCGCCGGCTCATACTGCGTCGCCACTTCGACACGAATCTCCCGCCCCTGAGCGTCGGCGAAGGTCTTGTGTACATAGCGCAACTCGGGGCCGCGGCATAGCTTGGCGACATCGGGATTGAACACGTCCAGCAACAGCATGCCGCCGGGCCGTAAGCCCTGGCGCGCCGTGGTCAGAAAGGCCAGCACCGAATCCAGGTCATGCAGGTGCTGCATCGCGTTGGTGGCCGAAAAGATCAGCGCGAAGACCGGTTCCACCTCGATCGCACGGCAGTCCTGTTCCAGCCATGCCAGCTGCAGGCCCTCCGCTTGTGCCTTCTGCTGCGCGCGCTCCAGCATCGGGCGCGATACATCCAGGCCCGCCATATCGATGCCGGCGCGCGCCAGCGGCAAGGTGATGCGACCGGTACCGCAGCCCACGTCCAGCACGGGTCCACCGGCCAGCTGCGCCTGCCGCAGATAAAAGGCGATGTCGTGATCGCGGTCGGCGAACTCCACGTCGTAGAACGCCGCGTCGTCGTAGATTTCCATGCCGTATAAAGGCTTCATGCGGCCGACTCCTGGTAAGCCGGGCCAAATATTGGCGCCAGGCTGGTGATGATGCTGCCATGCCAATCCGTGGCGCCGAACGCGCTGGCCGGGATGGCCAGCCAGCGATGTTCGTGCAGCAGGGTTTGGGTGGGCAGATCGACGGCGAAGAAATAGCAGCCTGCGGCAAGCTGCGAGGGCTCGAGCGTCAGCGCGGCCTTGATGTCCGCTGGCAACCGTGCAAGCAGATGGCGCGCGCGTGCCTGCAAAACCTGCATGACAAGCGCCGGCCTGTCCGCATCGCTCGATAGCGCGCGCTCGGCAAAACGCAGCTGTTCCTGCGACGGCGGCTCGTCGCGGAACGCTGCCTCGAGACGGCCGTGTCGCTCGCCGATCAGTGCCACGCCAAACGTCCTTGGCGCCAGCCAGCCCTTGGTGACCGAATGCAGCAGAATCGCGCGCCCCGTCTCCTGCAAGCGACGCGTGCTTGCATGAAATGGCGTACCCAGATCGTAAACCGCGTCGATAACGAGGTGCCTGCGTGGCGAGGCTTCCAGCCATGCCAGCAGCCGCGTTACCTCGTCGTCATCAAGATAACGACCGAGCGGCTTCCAGGGATTGGCAAGCAGCAGCACTTCCTCGCCCGGCAATGGCGCTCCGTCGGGGAGCACCGGGGCCGGCAAGCTGTCGTAGCGGCGCGGCGCGATGCCTGCGTTCCATGCCAGCTCCTGATAGACCGGATACACGTCGCTCGGCAGCCATAGCGTTGCGTCGTTCGTCTTGAGATCGCGAAAGATCAGCTCCAGGGCATGGCGCACGCCGCGACACACCAATGCCTGGCGCGACAACTCGGTGCCATAGCCATAACGCGACAGCCACCCACGCGCCAAATCGCATCGATAGATGCGCTGTGGCGCAGCGTCGGGCTCGAGCGTGGACAAGGCCGACAACGCCCGATACAGATTGGTCTCGCCGCCATCGATCAGGTCGGAATGCGCGAGCAGTTGTTGCTCGCGCCACGTCAGGAATTGTTGGAAGTTCATGCCGGCACCTGCTCGGCAAGCCGGCTCGCACGATCTTCCAGCGAGACGTAGCAGGCACCATCGGCCATCACGTTCCAGCTGCGCGCCATACCATGCGTACGTTCCCAGAACAGACTGGGCTCGGTATAGGCGGCCATGCGCAGGGGTTTGCCCTGCCACTGCCCGCGATACACCGGCGCGCCCCAGGGAAGCCGCTCGACCAGCTCGAAGTCCCGCGCATGCGCAAAGCCCGTTACCAGGGCCAGCGATACCTGGTGCTCGCGGCTCCAGGCGTTCGCCTGGCGATCGTGATACAGCGACTCGGTACTGGTGGAGACATACAGCTCCTTGAAGCAGATTTCTTCAATCCCCTGCTCCACCGCCCAGTCCAGGTAACGTTCCAGCGTAGCTCGATCCTCGACGCCGCCACGCTGCAGCACGCAGATCAGGCGCAAACGCAATCGCGGCCACCGCGCGCGCTGTGTGCGCCAGCTCGCCGTGAGCCGCTCCAGCGGGGTCGCCAATTGCATCAGCTGTTCGTTGCCTGCCGCGTCGTAGTGATGCCGCGAGACAGCCAGCACGGTCAGGCCCGCGCGGTAGAGCGCATCCAGCCGCTCGATGCGTTCTTCCTCAGCTGCCACGGCGAGCACATGCGCGTTGGTGATCAACACCACTTTGTCGAAATGGCGCGCGCTTTCGGCAACCAACCGCTCCAGCGCAACGCGCGGCAGCAAGGTGGGCTCGCCGCCGCCCGTAATCACCGCACGTTCGGCCCCTTCTTCCCTGGCGCGATCCAGCCATTGGGCCACGTTGTCCCAGTCGATCCTGACCTGCGATTGATCGCTGGAAATCGAGGCCTTGGAAAAGCAGAAGGGACAGCGAGCCTGGCAGGCCATGGCGATGGGCAGAAACGATACGCTGCGCGGACGGATTCGCGCGAAGTCATGGAATGTCGCTTGCAGCATGCGCAACGAGGCGGCCATCGCGTCCTCGGCTTCCAGCGGCGTCAGTTCGTCTTGTGTCCCGTTGCGCACCACAGCGTGCAGGCCGGTGACGACAATTCGGTCGGCATGGACAAACCGCCCTTTGCCATTGTGCGTATTGGGCTGCAGGTCTTCGGTGTCCACCTCGGTCTGCAAGGCGATCAACCGATCGCCCGGCAGATCGAGCCTGGCCAACAGCGATGAGGCTTTGTCGATGCCTATGGCCAGTTCCTCCCTCCGCAGCAGAAAGAAACGATCTGGGTAGGTGCTTTCGGGGATGCCGGCCTTGGAATAGCTCAAGGCATACTTGTCGAAGCCGCGGGCAAAATTGGAAAGTACCGCCACGTGGTAAAGCGTTTCACGATGTGCCATGACGAAATATCCCTAAGCTGTGGTTTCCATCTGGCTGCGGGCGCGCACTTCCTCGAAGCGCCAGTCCCGCAGCAGCTCGCCGTTCTCCCACACCGTTTCCAGCGCATGCTCCCAACCCGCGGGCAAGGGCAGCTCGTCGATGGTGTCGATATCCTCCGGCACGGCGACGGTCTTGTAGCTGCCGTATTCGCGATGGCGCAGCAAGGTCAGACGTCCACGCTGCGAGGTCTTGCCGGCATCGGTTACCGGTGCCTTGAATACGTCGACCCAGCGCCCGTCGATGCGCGCCGCCGAACACTTCAGCGCGAATTTCTGCGTATCGCGGTTCATATGCTGCAAAAGCGCGCCACCCATGCCGAAAGCGATGTTATCGGCAGCGTAGCCCGCTTCGGTGACACGCTTGAGTATCGCGCGGATGCTTGCCGGGTTGACGCCGTCGCCCTGAATCAGGCGCACATGCTTGAGCAGCTTGTAGCCCTTGCCGTTGATCGTGCTGCCGAAGGCTTCGTCCAGCAGGGTCATGCACTTGTGCACCACCTCGA
>Ga0068857_100000866_pt1 | contig 22747 bp, 11 predicted proteins | sample KBSCornC72_FD_66591 | JGI IMG/M metagenome (GOLD analysis project Ga0068857, IMG submission 66591) | Corn rhizosphere microbial communities from Kellogg Biological Station, Michigan, USA - KBS Corn C7-2 | ecosystem: Host-associated > Plants > Roots > Rhizosphere > Soil ...
CCGTTCGGTGGCGCGTCCACCGACTCGGCCCGGCTCGAGGCGTTCCGTCTCCCGACCGACAAGGGGTGGCCGTCGGAGGGAGCAACGGTCACCGTGCCGGGCGGCGCGCCGCTGCGCTGGCAGCCGGGGAACGGCTCAGCGGCCAGCGGAAGCGTCGTGTTCGCTGCCGCGTACGTCACCGCCGATCGGTGGACCCGCGCTACCGTGCAGGTGACCGGAGGTGACGCCGCGAGTCGGCGCGTGTGGCTGGACGGCACGCGCGTGGGAAGCGCGCCGGTAGATCTGTCGCAGGGGAAGCACTTCCTGCTTGTGGCGCGCGTCGGCAGCGGGTCGGACGCAGGCGCGCCGCTGGTCGCTACCCTAACGCCGACGCGTGGCGGAGGCGCGCTCACGACGTCGCTCGATCCCGTGCACGCGGCGTCCTTCCGCACGCTGCGGGATATGGTGGCGTTCACCGACGTGGCGCTCAATCCCACCGGGACACGAGCGGCGTATACCACGCGTCATCAGGACGCGGTCCTCGACCGCAACGTCTCGGCAATGGAGGTTCGCGAGGTGGCGACCGGACGCCTGCTCGCGCAGATGTCCGGCGATCTGTCATCGCCGCTCTGGTCGCGCGATGGTGAGCGTCTGGCCTACCTGGCGCCGTCCGAACGCCGCGACCCACCAGCCGCGGGCGGCCGCGATCTCATGATGTGGGAGGCGAAAACGGGCGCCATCACGCGGGTGGTTGCGTACGAGCCAGCCGCTCGGCTGATCGGTTGGTCGCCCGATGGCGAATGGATCTACTACACAGGAACCGTACGCGCCGTGGCGCCGGACGTGTTCAAGGCCGGCGAGGCACGGCGGCTGACCGAAGTCTGGCAGCGATCCGAGCGGTCAGGTGACAAGGTGCACCTCTTCGCGGTCAACGTTAGGCAGGGAACGCGGTACACCGTCGTCGGCGACTCGAGCTTCGGGGTCGCGGGTGCCGCGCTCAGCCCCGACGGCCAGCGGGTGGTCTTTTCGCGCAGCGCCTACGAGAATAGCACCCGGCCGTGGCTGCATGCGGAGGTCTGGGTCGCGGACGTGGCGACGCGTGCGTCGAAGAAGGTCTTGTCGCTCGACCGGGAAGCATTCAGTGCGCCGAGTACGTTCGCGTGGTCGCCGGACTCCAAGGCTCTGGCGTTCTGCGCCAGCGCGAAGGAAGTGCTCGAGGGCGAAGACTCCACGTTCTCGGTCTACGAGAACAACCTGTACGCCGTGAACATCGACCGTCCGTCGCTGGTGAATCTGAGCGAGGGGTTCATTCCGAACGTGGGCGGCGGACTCGGATGCAGTCAGATCGTATGGAATTCAGCCGACGGCAAGATCTATGTCCCGGTGGATGCCGGGGCGAAAACGCTGCCGGCCCGGACCAAGCGCGCCGTGACGTCGGCGGTGGAACGGACGACGCTCGAGGTCCTGCGCATTCCGAACGAGGTGATGTCGGCTGCCGATGTCGCCGGGACTTCGATGGTCGCCGCAACGGAGGGGCCGACGACGCCGCCCGCGCTCTATCGCATCGATCTGGCGACCGCCGCGTCGACCGCCATCTCGCAGCCCAACGCCGGAGCGCTGACGGCCGTCGACATGCCGGCGTGGAAGGCCTGGAACTTCAAGAACAGCCGAGGCGAGGAAGTCGAGGCGTGGTATTGGACTCCGCCCGGCTTCGATTCGACGAAGACGTACCCGATGATCGTGCACTACTACGGCGGCACGCTGCCGATGAAGAAGAACTTCGAGAACCGGCTGCTGTGGTTCGCGTCGAACGGCTACGTGGTGCTGTACATGAATCCGGCCGGGACGCCGGGGTACGGGCAGAAGTTCGCGAACTATCACATCAACGACTGGGGCTTCCCGGCGGCGACGGACATCATCGAGGGGACGGAGCAGTTCACGAAGGCGCATCGGTTCGTGGATTCGGCGAGGGTCGGAAACTTCGGCCACTCGTATGGTGGATTCATGACGATGCACCTGCACACGCGCACGAAGATCTTTCACACCGGGATAGCGCTGGCCGGGATCAGCAACATCGCGGACTACTGGGGCGCCGGAAACTCGGGCTACTCCTATACGGAGGGAACGTGCCCGGGATGTTATCCGTGGAACCGGAAGGACGTGTACGTCGATCGGTCGCCACTATTCCAGGCCGACAAGATCACCGCACCGATGCTGCTCATTCACGGCACGGACGACACGAACGTGGTGCCGACGGAATCCGAGCAGCTGTTCACCGCGCTGCGCATGCTCGGTCGTGAGGCGGAGCTCGTGCGGATCAAGGGCGAGAACCACGGGATCAACTCGAAGCCGAGCGTGGAGCAGCTCCGCGATGCGATCATGCTGGACTGGTTCAACAAGTACCTGAAGAATCAGCCGGACGCGTGGGCCGCGCGGTGGAGTGAGCGATCTCCACAGAATTGAACTGCGAAACCTGCAACCACGAACGCTGACAACGCTGGAGAAACGAGCGCCGAGAACGCTGGAGTTTACATACTAATGACTTCTCAGCGTTTTTCAGCGGCGCTCGCGTCAGCGTATTCAGCGTTCGTGGTTCAACGACACGGTAGAGTGAACCGTTAGGTCCGGCAGTCATCCCGAGCCCGGTTGTCATTCCGAGTGCAGCGAGGAATCGCCGTCGTCCCGGTAGAAGGAGAGCCCTCGCTCGGGACGATGAGGATCCCTCGCCTGACGGCTCGGGATGACACCTATATGATGAGGATCCCTCGCCTGACGGCTCGGGATGGCAACCGGGGTCGGGATGACAACAACCATGGAGATCAATGTGACGCTGCGACGGATTCCTCTCTTGTTGGCGGCCATTGCGGTACAGCCGTTAGGTGCACAGGCCGACAACGAAGCCGTGCGGAAACCTGCTCAGGTCTCCGCCACGGACTATGCTCGCGCAGAGGCCCTGATCGGCTGGAACGCGCGCGAGCTCGTGGTCGACGACGCCGTGAACCCGAAGTGGATGTCGGCCCACGCGTTCTGGTACCGAAACCACAGCGCGAAAGGCTACGAGTTCCTCGTCGTCGATGCCGCAACGGGTGCGAAGCGACCGCTGTTCGACAACGTCAAGCTCGCGTCCGTGCTCTCCGAGCGCGCGGACACCGCGTATGATCCGGCGAAGCTGCCGTTCCGCGACCTCACGCTCCTGCGTGACGGAAAAGCGATTCAATTCGACGTCGGGAAGAAGCGCTTCTGGACGTGCGACATCGTCGCCTACACCTGCACCGGGCCGGATTCCGTCCCGGCCCGCAAGGCCAGCGAGGTGAAGTCGCCCGACGGGAAGTGGATCGCGTACGAGCGAGGCGGCAATCTCTATCTGCGTGGCACCGACGGCGGTGCCGAGACGGCGCTCACGACCGACGGTACGCCGGACTACGGGTACGGCCTGGCGAGCATCGGCTGCTGCCAACAGGTCACGAACGCCCGCGCGAAGACCGAGCTCCGGCCATACGTGCTCTGGTCGCCCGACTCCAAGCGCCTGATCACGCACAAGTGGGATCAGCGCAACGTTAGGCAGTTGGCCCTGCTCGAGGTGAAGAACCCGGCGCCGATCCTGCACACGTATCGATACGCGCTGCCCGGCGACTCGGTGATCCCGAAGTTCGAGTACTACGCCTTCGATGTCGCGTCGCGAAAGGGCACGCGCGTGGACGTTCCGCCGATCGAGGCAGTCAACACGACGTGCTGCTGGATGTCGACCGACACCATCTGGAAGGATGTGCGGTGGTCGACCGGGGGGGGGAGCGACGAGTTCCTGTTCACGGCGGGCAAGCGAGGCAATCACGAGCTGACCCTGATGGCGGCCGACGCGCGGACCGGCGGCGCCAGGACGATCCTGAAGGAGACCGGGAAGACGTTCGTCGAGACGAACGAGAACTCCGGCGGTATTCCGAACTGGCGTCCGGTTGGGAATGGCAAGGAGGTCGTCTGGTGGTCCGAGCGCGATGGCTGGGGCCACCTGTATCTCGTGGACGCGGTCACGTGCCAGATCAAGACGCGCCTGACGAGTGGCGCCTGGATGGTGAGTGACCTGCTGTACGTCGACGAGCCGACGCGCTCCGTCTACTTCACGGCGCGCGGCCGCGAGCCGGGGCGCGATCCGTACTACGAGTTCCTGTATCGGGTGAAGCTGGATGGCGGCCCGGTGGAGCTGCTCACGCCCGAGAACGCGGATCACAACATCTCGTTCTCACCCGACGGCAAGTACATGGTCGATGTCTACTCGCGTCCGGACACGATCCCGGTTTCCGTCGTCCGCTCGACGACCGGCGCCGTCGTGAAGGAGCTTCAACGCGCCGACATCTCGCGACTCGTCAAGGCCGGTTGGTCCATGCCGATTCCGTTCACGGTCAAGGCGCGCGACGGGCAGACGGATCTCGAGGGACTGCTCTATCGTCCGGCGAAGATCGAGCCGGGGCGGAAGTATCCGGTGATCGACTACATCTACCCGGGTCCGCAGGTCGGCTCGGTCGGCACGCGCCAGTTCAACGTCAATCCCGCCGGCAACGCGCGGTCGCTCGCGGAGCTTGGGTTCTACGTGGTGCAGGTCGATGCGATGGGGACGCCCGGGCGGTCGAAGGCATTTCATGATGCCTTCTACGGCAACATGACGGACAACGGCATCCCGGATCAGATCACGACGATCAAGCAGCTCGCGGCGCGCTATCCGGAGATGGATCTCGATCGCGTCGGCATCTTCGGGCACTCCGGCGGCGGCTTCTCGTCGACCGATGCCATTCTATCGTACCCGGAGTTCTTCAAGGTCGCGGTGTCGAGTGCAGGCAACCACGACAACCGGAGCTACGACTTCACGTGGGGCGAGAAGTACCAGGGCCTCCTGAAGAAGTTGAGCGACTCGACGGACTCGTTCGATTCGCAGTCCAACTGGCGCAAGGCGAAGAATCTTCGCGGCCGGCTGATGCTGGCGTACGGGACGCTCGACGACAACGTGCACCCGGTGGCCACGCAGCTCGTGATCGATGAGCTGATCAAATCCAATCGGGACTTCGATCTGCTCGTGATGCCTAACCGCAACCACGGCTTTGCAGGGGATCCGTACATGATCCGCCGAACGTGGGACTACTTCGTTCGGAACCTGATGGGTGCCACGCCACCGGACGGGTACCTGCTCAAAGGCCCAACGCCATAACGCGACGGCGCGAGCTGCAAAAGACCTAACGCGGATGAACGACGATCGCAACGATGACGCGGATTGGCTCCGATGGCACTGACACTCCTCTCGCCGGGCAGCCACTCGCGCCGTTGGTGAAAACCCAAAACAACGAGCCTCTCGTACGGCCATGGTTGGACGTCCCGAGAACAAATCCGTGAAATCGTTGTGATCGTCGTTCATCCGCGTTAGGTCTTTGTGCCGCCTCGCCGACACAAAGACCTCCCCGCCGTAGCGACAACTCTGAATCGACCCACTAGCCATGCGTCACTTCCCGTTGGCGTGCGTCGCCGTGGCCATTCTGGCCCGAGCAAACCCCCTGAGCGCCCAGGACCTGCCTGCGCTCCCGTGGCGCGCGATCGGGCCCGCGTCGTTCGGCGGCCGCATCGATGACATCGAAGCCGTGCCCGGGAAACCGGGCACGATCTTCGTCGGCACCGCCGGTGGTGGCGTCTTCCGCACGACGAACAACGGCACGACGTGGTCTCCCGTCTTCGACCGCGATGGCAAGTCGACGTCCATTGGAGACATTGCGATTGCGCCGAGCGATCCGGGTATCGTCTGGGTGGGGACGGGCGAGGCGAACAACCGGCAGAGCACGACGTGGGGCGATGGCATCTACCGCTCGCTCGACGGCGGCGACACGTGGACACACATGGGGCTCGCGGGCACGCAGCACATCGGCCGCATCGCGATCCATCCGCACAATCCGGCGATCGTATTCGTGGCCGCGCTCGGGCACCTGTTCGGGCCTAACGCGGACCGTGGCGTCTATCGCACGACCGATGCTGGTGCGACGTGGAAGCGCGTGCTCGCTGGCGACAGCGTGACGGGCGCGGTGGATGTCGCCCTCGATCCGGATGGGCGCACGGTCTATGCGGCGCTCTACCAGCGGATGCGTCGTGGCTTCGGGTTCATCGGCGGCGGCCCGGGCAGTGGTCTGTTTCGCTCGCGTGACGGGGGCGATACCTGGGAGCGGTTGAGCGTGGGTTTGCCGGCCGGAATCAAGGGACGCATTGGCATCGCGATCGCGCCGTCGCAGCCGTCGACGGTCTATGCGGTCATCGAGAGCCAGAACGGTGGCGTCTTTCGATCCGACGACCGCGGCTCCACGTGGCACCGACAGGCCCCACTCAACCCTCGGCCCATGTACTACTCCCAGATCCGCGTCGATCCGGCGCACCCGGATCGCGTGTGGCTACTGGGAACCAACCTCCACAAATCGATCGACGGTGGGCGGACGTTCACCACCGATACCACCGGCGACCGCATTCACGTGGACCATCACGCCCTCTGGATCGACCCGAACGATGGCAACCACATGATGCTCGGGAACGACGGTGGGCTCTACTTCACGTACGACGGCGCGCGCAACTGGGACTTCATCGACAACCTTCCGATCGGGCAGTTCTACGACGTCGATGTCGATGAGCGTGACCCGTACATGATCTACGGTGGGACGCAGGACAACGGGACGTGGGGCGTCCCGGTTCGTACGTACAACGGCGTCGGCATCACGAACGCCGATGTCATCAACATCGCTTACGGCGACGGGTTCTTTACGGTCACCGACCCGGCGGACCCGCGATACATCTACGCGAACTCGCAGAGCGGTCGCGCGTATCGCGTTCACCTCGCGACGCGTGAGGAGCGCGGCATCCGGCCGGTCCCGCCTGACACCAGCGAGACCTATCGATTCAACTGGAGCACGCCGATGGCGCGCTCCCCGCAGGATCCCAAGACGATCTACTACGGCGGCAATCGCCTCTTCCGCACGGGCGATGGCGGGCAGTCGTGGGACGTCATCAGCCCCGATCTCACGCGAAACCTCAAGTGGAAAGAGCTCCCGATCATGGGGATGAAGCGTGACTCGACGACGCTCTCCCGCGACGACGGCACCAGCGACTACGGCACGCTGACGACGCTCGCGGAGTCACCGAAGACTGCCGGGTCGATTCTCACGGGCAGCGATGACGGCGTCGTGAGCCTAACGACTGATGGCGGTCGCACCTGGACCAATATCACGTCGCGGTTCAAGCTGCCGGGCCCGCGCTGGGTAAGCCGAGTGCTCTGGTCGGCTCATGATCCGCGCACGGCGTTCGTCTCGTTCGACGGACACTACGACGACGACATGGCGCCGTACCTGTTCCGGACGACCGATGGCGGGGCGACGTGGACGTCGATCGTGAGCGATCTGCCAGCCGGACACTCCGTCAAGTCGATCGCCGAGCATCCGGTGAATCCCGCAGTGGTGTTTGCTGGCACGGAGTTCGGGCTCTACGTGACGGTGGACGGTGGTCGACACTGGAGTCACGCCGGCGGGACGCTGCCGCGCGTTCGCGTCGACGACATCGCCATTCACCCCACTCGCCACGACCTCATCCTCGGCACCCATGGGCGCAGCATCATTGTGCTCGACGACGTGGGGATGTTCGATCGCGGTGCGCCGGTGGCGGCGGCCGGCGATGCAGTGCTGTATCCGATCCGGCCAGCCATGGAGCGCTTCATCACCCGTATTCTCCCCACGCCGGGCGCACGGACGTTCCAGGCGCCGAACCCGCCGTCGGGCGCTATCATCACGTATGCGTTAGGCACGCCGGCCTCGATGACGGACACGGCGGCTGCTCGCCTGACGATTGCCGACGCCAGCGGACGCGTCGTGCGGACCCAGACCGTTGCGGGAAGTCCTGGTCTGCACCGAACCGGCTGGGACCTCCACTACGACCGCGCTCCCGGCGTCACGGACGCGGACGAGGGATGGTTCGGGGTGCCCACGGGCGGGTGGGTACTGCCCGGGCGCTACACGGTCACGCTGGCGGCGCGCGCGAAGTCGGTGTCGCAGTCGGTGGAGGTGGCGGCGGATTCGCGGCTCGACATCGCGTCCGGTGCACTCGAGGCACGACACACGGCGTCACAGCAGCTGACGGCGCTGGAGAAATCGTTCAACGACGGCGTCGTCCTGCACCGCCGGCTCGCATCCGAGTTTACCCGGCTCGACTCGGCGCTCGCGGGGAGCCCGGCACGCCGCGATTCGCTCGCCGCGCTGTCGAAGAAAGTTCGCCAGCGGATCGACTCGTTAGGCCGCCGGTTCGGAGGCGGCTTCGGCGGCGCGAAGTTCGGCTTCCTCGATCTCGATGGCTCGATGCAGGCGTCGTCGACGGGACCCACGGTCGCCCAGCAGCGGGCGCTCGACCAGCTTCGCGTGCAGCTGCGCGAGGACCTCGCGTCGCTCAACACACTGCTGTCTGGCGACTTCGCGGAATTTCAGCGACGGGTCCTCGGGGGAGGCGGTACGGTGCTGGCTCCGGTTGCGTTGCCGTGACGCGGGCCTCCGATGCCACGCAGTACTCAAGAAAAGCGGAAACGGAAACGGCCGGAAACTACTGATCGGGCGGATCGCTCCGAGGACGGGACGATCCCAATCGCAACGAGCTAGTTGATAAGAAACAGCCTCGCGGACGCTCATATCATGCGTCCCGAGGCTATTCCCAAAGAAATCAGGCTTGTTGCGGGAGGAGCTTTTCCTTCGAGGGGAACGATCCGCTAGATCCGATGTTTCCGGCCGTTTCCGTTTCCCCTCTTTCTGAGTATTGCCTGGTATCGTAGCCGGTCCAAACGGAGACCGATTGTGAACTAGGGTACGATCTGAGCCTTCCCCGCCATCGCCTTGTTATATGTCGCTACGTCCTCGCGCATGATGCGATCGTACGCCGTCTTCACGTCCGCGAGCTGCTTCTCGAGCATCGCCAGGACGCCGAGCGAGGCGTCGGTTGGACGGAACTCGGCGCCACCGGCCACGTCGCCCGCGCCCGTCCCGACCTCTCCTGATAGCCACACCAGATTCATGTAGATCTTGTACGACTCCACGTACCACTTGTCGTCGCTGTGCATCTCCGTGCGCGACAACAACTGGAGCTCGACGTCGAACAGCTTCTTGTTCAGCGCGTCAACCGCGGCGACGGCCTCCGCGTCGGCGCTCGACTTCTTGCGCTGATCCTCGAGCTGCTTCCGCATGATCTCGATGCGATTGATCATTGCCCCGCTGCGGTTCATCGCGTCGCGAATGCGGAGCTGAGCCTTGGTCGACGCCACGAGATCCGCCATTGGCATCGTCGTTTCCGTCGCGCGCGTCACGGTGAAGCGTTCGGCCGGCGTGGTCGTGCCGTTGGACGTGAGGCGCACGGAGTAGCGGCCTGGCAAGGCGAGCGGTCCGGTGTTCAGGGGACCATCGATGCCCCAGTGCACGATCGGCCGAACCTGCTTCCCCTTGAATCGCGGCTCTTCCCAGATGTGCGGGTTGTCCGGAGGAGCGGTTCGGAGGTCGACCTTGGTGGGTGCATCGTAGTGCAGGTCCCACGTTGCGCGGTTGAGCCCTGCGCGCGTCTTCGCGTGCAGCGTGCGGATCACCGTGCCCGTCGAATCCAGGATCTCGAGCGTCGCCGGCTCCTGTGTCGCCGCCGGGACGGCAAATGTGAAGTCGGCATAACCACCGCGCGTCTCGCGGTATCCCGCGCGTGCCGGGTACAGCCTGAGGCTGGTGCCGGTGGCCGCTGGCGGCGGGGCCGAGGTTGTGGGCCCGTCTCCGCCCTCGTTCGCGTCGTCGTCGGCGACGACGGGCGGTGTTGCGCCGAGCTCCAGTGCCGTGATGTCGCGCAGGACGTAGATGCCGCGCCCGTACGTGGAGACGACGACGTCATGCCAGCGCGCCTTCGGCATGGCGATCCACGTGACCGGTGAGGCGGGAAGACCTGCCTTGATGCGCGTCCAGTGGGCGCCGTCGTCCCGCGAGTAGTAGAAACCGTTCCCCGTTCCCGCGAACAACATTCCGCGCTTGTTCGGGTTCTCGGCCACCGACATCACGTAGGTGAGCGGCCCCCCGGTGGGCAGGTCGCCGGTGATCTTCGTCCACGTGCGGCCGTAGTCCGTGGTCTTGTACAGGTACGGCTCGCGGTTGTCCATCATGTGGAAGTCGACCGTGACATACGCCGTGCCCGCGTCGAACACCGACGGCGCGATCTGTCGGATCGTTCCCCACACGGGCATGCCGGTGATGTTCTTCGTCACGTTCGTCCAGGTGACTGCGCCATCGCGAGTGAGCCAGAGCTGGCCGTCGTTCGTGCCGGCCCAGATCAGGCCTCGCCGAACCGTCGACGGTGAGATGGCGAACACGACCTCGCCGTAGAACTGACCGAGGTTGTCGCCGATGATCCCGCCGGAGAACGCGATGCGGGAAGTGTCGCGCGTCGAGAGGTCGGGGCTCGTGACGGCCCAGCTCTGTCCGCCGTTCGACGTCTTGAGGATGACCTGGCAGCCGTAGTAGACCGTCTTCGGGTCGAACGGGTCGGTGGCGAGCGGCGGCGTCCAGTGACACCGGTATTTGAGATCGTTAGGCGGCGAGTCGAGCGTGTGAATCCACGGGCCCACCGAGCGAGCTCGCTTCGTCTTGGCGTCCCATCGCGTGACGGTCGCGCCGTAGCACGACGACCACACAATATCCGGATTGCTGATGTCGGGGATGGTGAAGCCCGATTCACAGCCGCCAAGCCCGTGATCCCATGTGCTGCCGCCGCCACCGCCGAAGCCACCACCGCCGCCGCCCTCTTGTCCGGCGGTGTCGGCCGCCGCGCGTCGGGCGGCGCTGTCACCCGGCGACGTGACCGGTGGCGGGTTGCCGCGCGCGCCACCCGTGGAATCCCGCGTGACGGTGCTGTCACGGGTGCTGTCACGGGCTCCGGCGCCACGGCCGCGCTGCTGCTTGACGCTGTTCTCCCCTGATTCCGGTGCGCTGCTCGGACCACGCATGGTCCCGTTGTCCTGCCGGTTGCTGTAGACGTAATACGGCACCTGCTCGTCCACGGCGACGTGATACATCTGCCCGATGGGCAGCGTGATCTCCTTGAACGTTTTCCCGTGGGTCCACGTGATGCCTGCACCACCGTCGCCCGTCTCTGCCCAGTGGTCCGGGTTCTTCGGATCCATCCAGATGTCGTGGCAGTCGCCGCAACCACGGTCCGAGATCGGAAAGGTCTGACCACCGTCCATCGAACGGCGGAAGGTGCTGTTCGCGATCAGCACCTCGTTTTCGTTTTTCGGGTTGACCTCGATGCGGATGTAGTAACCTGCTCGACCGATGAGCTGACGGTCCCAGCTCACCGTCTTCCACGACGCGCCGGCGTCGTCGGAGCGCCAGAGTGAGCCCTGATTCGCGGTCTGGATCAGGGCGAACATGCGCTTCGAGTTCGACGGGGCGATTGCGACGTCGATCTTGCCAACCGGCGACTTGGGGAGGCCGTTCTCGAGGTGGTTCCACGTGGTGCCGCCGTCGCGCGACAGGTACACGCCGCTTCCGGGTCCGCCGCTGAACATGGCCCACGTGTGCATGACGACTTCCCACTCGCCGGCGATCAGCACGTTGGGGTCGTTGGCGTCGATCGCGAGGCCGGAGCAGCCGGTCTTCTCGTCCACGAACAGCACGCGCTGCCAGTTCTTGCCGCCGTCCGTCGTGCGGAAGACGCCGCGTTCCTGCTGCGGCCCCGTCACGCGGCCTAACGCGCAGACATAGGCGATGTCCGGGTTCGTGGGATGTAGGATGATTCTGCCAATGCGCCCCGTCTCATGGAGCCCGACGTTCGTCCACGTTTTGCCGGCGTCGGTGGACTTGTACACGCCGTCGCCCGTGACGTCCGCGTCGCGGATCGTCCACGCCTCGCCGGTCCCAACCCAGATGATCGACGGGTTCGATTGTGAGACGGCCAATGCGCCGATCGCCTGAACGGGCTGCGCGTCGAAGACGGGCACGTACGTGTACCCGCTGTCGACCGATTTCCAGACGCCGCCCGACGCGGCTCCCATGTACCAGGTCTTGGGATCGCCAACCACGCCGGAGACGGCCGAGATGCGGCCGCCGGAGACGGGTCCCAGGAATTGGAAGCGGAGCGGGTCTTGAGCGGGGGCGGCTGTAGGCCGGGGACGTTGGGCTGAGACGATAGAAGCAGAGGCGGCTATGAGCAGCGCGGCGGGGAGCAGTCGCATGTGTGTCGACGGAGCGTAGGCAGGAACAAACCGGTGAGATCGGATACGATATGCAGCGGTCGTCGTGGGCGCGAGGGGCGTGGATTCGCTCCGAAAGGGGTCAGAGTCCTCGTTCCTCCGTCCAACGCCGTCGGCGTTGGACGGAGGAACGAGGACTCTGACCCCATACGAACCATACGAACCAGACTCGCGCCGATCGTCGCGTTAGGCAGCCCTCTCGGTCACCGAGCCCACGGGTGACGCACCGTATATGCTGGAATGGCCGTGATCCCGGCGCGCTGAATCGACAACAGGCGGCGCTTGCTCAACCATCGCAGCGCCTCCTGCACCGCGCGCCTCGAGAGGCCCGTGCCGGTTGCGAGGTCGAACAGGCTCACCTGCGCCGTGTCTTCGCCGGCGGAGTGCGTGTGCCGCCAGAGGTAGAGGTAGACGAGAAACGCCGATGGCTGGCGATCATGACCGACGAGGTCGGCCATGAGGGTATCGACCACGTACTCGTCGACTTCGATCGCGGGCATCGGCCTCTCCCTTTCTATAAAGGAAGGCGAAACTCGAAACGTAGCTATGGCAACCGCTGCCATAGTAACGATCACGCGCCTTGCAAGGGAATATCGATGCGTGAGTATTGCGCCTCGCGACGGCAGGACCGACCGCACCGTCATCACTCACCGGAGGCGTCCGTGATCAAGGCCATCAAATTCGTCGGCGTGCCCGTGTCGGATCAACAGCGCGCGCTCGACTTCTACACGAAGACCCTCGGCTTCCGCGTCGTCACCGACCAGCCGTTCGACGACAAGCAGCGGTGGATCGAGCTTGGCATCGGACGCTCGAGCTCAGGTCTCACGCTGTTCACGCCCGACGGCCACGAGAACCGCATCGGCACGTTCACCGGCATCTCGTTCGTCGCCGACGACGTGATGGCGACGTGCAAGGAGCTGGCTGAGAAGGGCGTGACATTCATCCAGGAACCGCAGAAGGCTGACTGGGGCACGGCTGCAGTGTTCGCGGATCCCGATGGCAACCAGTTCGTGATTGGGTCGGCGTAGGAGATCGGGTCAGGGTCGTGACGGTCGGCCCAACGCACCAAGGCGCACATGTCGTTAGGGCCGGCTTGAAAAGCAAGGAGACACAGATTGACGCAGACCGGCGCTTCGCGCCGGACGCCGATTGCCGCTGTTGGCTCCTCGGCCATCCCGAGCTCCTCGCACCAGGGCCTTTTGAAAGGGGAACGGCCTCGGTCAGCTCATGCGTCCCGAGGTCTTGCCCCCTTAAAACCGGCTCGTTGCGAGAGGAGCTTACCTCTGATGCGGATCCGGCTGCGTCAATCGGCGGCCGCCCGCGCCAGCGGGCGGTCTGCGGCAATCTGTGTCTCCTTGCTTTTCAAGCGTACCGGTCGCGATGCTGGCCAGCCCGAGATGAGGCAGACGTCACGCGTTTACAGGCTGCGCCACCGACGCCATGAGGCGCCCCATGTTCTCCGGGCCGAAGAACACCTCACGCGGCGCGAGTGCCTCGATCGTCAGAAAGAACTGCCGGGTCGCCTCGGCGTTCCCGTGAAGCGCGGACCTCAGCATCCGCTCGGTCCTGGAGATCGGCGTGAACCGCGCGCGCTCGATGTTCATCCGATAGTCGGGCATCGTCGCTTCGTTGCGTCGGCGCTCGTACGCCGCGAGCGCGTCGTCCAGGTCGCGACTCCCGGACAGACCCTCATGCACCGCGTTCGACAGCAGCTCGGCGTCGCGGAACGCGTCGGTGATGCCTAACGCCAGATACGGATCCTTGTGACACCCGGCGTCGCCGACGAGCGCCCACCCCGGACCGAACGGCTTTCGGAGGAAGTTGCGGAGGTCCGTCGCGCCATAAAATCGGTCCGCGCGCCGGCCGGCGCGCACGCGGTCGCCGAGCGGCGGCACGCCGTCGAGCGCCGCGAGGAACTGACGCTCGATGTCCGCGCGCACCACTGACAGCTCCGAGATCGGCCAGGCCACGAATACCGCGAACAGCCCGTCGTTCGTCGGGAACCCGAAGATCACGCGCCCATGTCGATCGTGTAGCTCCAGCGCATCCCCGGGCACGTCCGACCAATAGCTGAAATACCAGCAGGTGAGTGACGCCTCCTGCTCGTACTCCGGCGCCGACACGGTACGAGCGACGTGCGAGTTACGGCCGTCCGCGCCGATCGTTAGGGTCGCACGCTCGGTGACCGACGTGCCGGCGCGACGATCGCCGCCGCGAATCCCGGTCACGCGATTCCCGTCCATCGTGAGCGATTCCACGGAAAACCCGGCCCGCAGCTCGACGCCCGCTTCGACCGCGGCATCGACGAGCACGCGATCCAGTGCCGTGCGTCGAGGGCCCACTGCGATCGGCACGCCGTTCACGGCCAGAGCATCTGCGGCAAGCGAGAATTCCCCGACATCCGACGACATCGCCGTGATCGCCGGGCATCCGGTCGCGATCACGCGCTGGAGGAGTCCCCAGCTCGCGAGGCGCCCCGGACCGCCGCGGCGAATGAGATGCCCGTGGGGGATGTCGCTCGGAAATACTGCCCGATCGACGAGCAGCACCCGGTGTCCTTTGCGAGCGAGCAGCATCGCCGTGGACGCTCCGCCACAGCGTGCGCCGATCACGATCGCGTCGTACATCGATCCCCCTCCCGTACTCGGCCCACCGCAGTGGTCCGACCGATGCACGTTAGGTGCCGGCCGCGAGCTACCTCATCACTGCCGGCAAGGAGCGTGCGGATCTCCCTTCGGGATATCGACTTTCGGCCGGTGGTTCAGGTTCGCGATCCTGAGCGCCGCGTCGTATACCAACCGGGTCACACGGGCCATGTCGTCGTAGTCGATGTACTGCGGCTCGTCGGTCACCTGGTGGTAGTCGAGGTGCTCGCCGCGCGAGAAGGCGACGGCCGGAATCGTGTAACGCGCATAGTTGTAATGATCTGCGCGACAATAGTACTGCAGGGGGTGACCCGGCTGGTCGTAGGTGTAGTTGAAGACGAAGGGCTTGGGCTGCGCCGCGTTCGTCGCTTCCAGAATCTCGCCGAACTCCTTCGAGACGCGTTTGGCGCCAACGACCTCGAGGTACGTCGGGCCGGCATCGGGCAGGTCCTCGGCCGTCCCGCGGCCAACCATGTCCTGATCGATCTCCGCGACGATGGAGTCGATCGGCACCGTCGGGTGATCGGTGAACCACCCCGAGCCGACGAGGCCGGATTCCTCACCTGTATGATTCACGAACAGGATCGATCGCTTCGGGTGGCGCGCGCCGGCCAATGCCTCGGCGATCTCGAGGATGGCGACCGTACCAGACCCGTCGTCGTCCGCGCCGTTGCGGATCGAGTCGAGACGCGGACGGTGCGCCTTCCGCAGGCTGTCGCGAATCGCCGCGATGCGTGCTGCCTCCTCGGCGGTCGGCGTTCGCGGCGGACTGTCGGCACCCATCGGGCGAATCACTCGGTTGTACGCGCGCAGCGAGTCGTGGTCGACGGGTGAATGGTCGAAGCCGACGTGGTCGTTATGCGCCGTGAGCGCGACGTACGTCCCGCGCAGCTTCGGGTCAGACCCCCGAAGGACGGCGACGACATTCCGCGCGGCGTAGGCAACCTGGCGCGGCGCGGAACCGACGCGGCCATTCACCTGGCGCCCGGTAGCTCCCGGCGTCATCGTGGATGCGTCGCCGCCGAGCAGCGCTGAGGCTGCCTTGTCCGAGATGAACACACGTGGGACGATGGTGGCGTCGAGTGTCGAGTTGACGGTGAGCCGGCCCGCCATGATGGCGGCGCGTATCTCGCTGCCGAAGAGGTCGAGGCCGACGATGGCGATGAGCGCCGCCCGGTTGAACCTGGGATCCGAGATCCCCAACCCTCGCGCGTTGCGGGTGCCGTCAGGGCCGGGCCGGACGTCGAGCACCACCACTTTCCCGACGGCCGAGTCACCCGATGCCCACTGTGAGGGGTCGCGGACCGGCCCGCCGTAGATAGCCGGCGTGTTCGAGATCGGCCGCACGGTGGTCGCGGGGCCGACGAGGACAAAGTCCTGACCTAACGTCAACCGGGTCCCGCCCGCTTCGAGGAACGAGCCGGAATCCGCGGCCATGAGGACGAACGGCACGGTCTGGAAGTAGCTGCCGTTTTCCCCGGCCGGCTCGAGCCCGAGCCGCTTGAATTCACCCGCGACGTACTCGGCTGCTTTGTAGTTCCCGGCTTCGCCTGGCTGCCGGCCCATCATCGAGTCGTCGGCGATGAGGAAGAGGCGTGCGCGGAGGTCGTCGGCAGAGATGGCCGACCGTGTCGACGTGCGGTGAGGGGCCTGAGCCCACATGGGCCCGGCGATGAGGCCGAAGACGAAAGCGGAGAGTAGCGCGCGCATGGGGGCAGGAGGCTGGATGTCATTCCGAGCGAGCGGCAGCGAGTCGAGGAATCGCCGTTGTCCCGAACGAGGGCACTCTACCGGTCAGATCGCGATTCCTCGCTGCGCTCGGAATGACGTACTCGTTCGGGATGACAGTGTGCGGCTGCGTTGCCGGCGGCACAACTACCAATTCCGGCCAACGGTCCCACACATCACCATACCATATATAGACCCGCCCGGCGCGCCTACTGGTGCTCGATCTCCTTCAGCAGCTCCACGAGGTAGGGCTTCCAGATCGCCGGCAGCGAGTGCGTCCCGTGTCCGTGCGTGCGCTCGCTCAAGGGAATGAGCACGTATTTGCCTCGCTTTACGCGCGGCATGAGGCGCTCCATGAGGCCGAGCTCCGGCGGGTTCACCACGTCGTCTGCGGAGTTGATGGCCAGGAGCGGGGCCTGGATCTTCTCGAGCGCCACCGACGGGTCGTAGTCGCGCGACGCCTCGTACTGGTACAGAAAATCGTTCGCGTCCGTCGTGCGCATGCGCTGGTCCATCCAGCGATCGATGACCGCGTTCGCGCTATCCCGCGTGGGTGCGTCGCGCTGCTGTGTGAGTGGGCTGGACGTCATGAACCAGAGAATCGTTAGGCCGGTCATGAGCCCGCGCGGCGGCTTCGTGTACTCACCGTTGTTCCACTCGGGGTCCTCGCGGATTGCCTTGCTCACGATCTCCCGCATCATGCGGTTCCGGCCGGCGATCTGCGTGGGCAAGCTCGCGAGCGGTACGAGGCCGTCCATGAGCTGAGGATAGCGCTCGCCCCACATCCACGTGTGCATCGCGCCCATCGACGTCCCCATGACCAGCAGCAGATGATTGACGCCGAGGCCTTCGGTCACGAGCCGGTACTCGGCCGTCACCATGTCCTCGTACCCATACCGCGGGAACTTCGCGTGCAGCCCCTCACTCGGCCGGCTCGACTTGCCGGTGCCGATGCCGTCCGGGAGGATGATGAAGTGCGACGCGGTGTCGAGCGGCTGGCCGGCATGAAACAGCTCGCCGGCGAAGTTGCGCGAGAGAAACCCGCGGCCGTTGCCGGTGGTGCCGTGTAGGATGAGCACCGCGTTTCTCACGACGCCGCGGGCGTCCTTCTTCGGATGCCCGAGCGTCGTGTAGTGGATGCGCAGGACGGGTAGGGAGGACCCGTCGGTGAACTTGAAGTCGCGCATCTCGAAGTCGCCTTCGACTCCGCCGGTGGGCGCCTGGGCGCCGAGGCTCGAGACAATTACAAGTCCGATGATGGCGGTGGCGGTTCGCAGCATGGTACCCCGGTTCAACAAGTCAGGCCCCTCGATTCGTTACTCCTCAACTTCCAGTTTCGCGATCCGGCCCCCAACGTCCGCAATACGAATGCGCGCGCCATCGCGCAAGCCACCCGTTCCCGGAGCGCTTCGGCTGTAGCCGACCGCGAGCGGTGAGCTGTCGTAGCGATACCAGTGGGCTGTCTTCCCACTCTCGACGACCCAGCTCGTGCCGCCCACATCCTTCGGCGTGCCCTGCGGCGAGTCGTAGACCACACCTTCCACCGCCACGTAGCTCCGCTCCGTGAGCGCGCTTCGCAGCTGCCCGTGCTGGGCGTACAGTCCGCCGCCGACCAGCAAGGACCATGAGACCCCGAAGATGATCGCGCTCGTTACCACCGTCCGTGCAACGGCCGACACCACGCCTCGGCGACGTAGATAGGCACCCAGGCCGACGCCCGCGAGCGCTACCGCCAACCCGACCGACGCGGCCGGCCAGGCGGGGAAGCGAAGCTGCGCCGCGTCGTACACGACGCGATACTCGACCGATGTGATCACGACGGAGAATCGCATCGCCGCTTGTCCGGCTCAAGCTGCGGACGGTAATTGGCGCGCCTATCTTCACCCGAACCTCGAGCCTCCCGGAGCTGTGCGTTCTCATCGTCGGGTAACCCTCGCTGCGGTTGTCTTCGCCCTCGCCCTCGGGGCGGCGATGGCATCCGCGCAAACTCCGCCTGCATATCGTGACGCGCGTCTGCCAACGGCCGACCGTGTCCGCGACTTGTTAGGCCGGATGACGCTCGAGGAGAAGTTCTGGCAGCTGTTCATGATTCCCGGCGATCTCGATGACGCGTCCTACGATTACTCGCATGGGATCTTCGGACTGCAGATCTCGCCCGCTGACTCCGCGCGGGACAACACCGCTCGGCGACACGCCGAGCGCGTCAACGCCATCCAGCGGTACTTCGTTGAACGCACGCGGCTCGGCATTCCGATCATCCCCTTCGATGAAGCCCTCCACGGCTTCGTTCGCGAAGGCGCGACGGCTTTTCCGCAGGCCATCGCCCTCGCGGCAACGTGGGATACCGCACTTATGGGGCGAGTCGCCGGCGCGATTGCGCGGGAGACCAGATCGCGCGGCGTGAGGCAGATCCTGTCGCCCGTCATCAACATCGCGAACGACGTTCGGTGGGGCAGGGTCGAGGAGACGTACGGTGAGGATCCGTATCTGACGTCGGCGATGGGACAGGCGTTCATCGGGCCGGTCGAGCGTGCGGGCGTTGTCACGACGGCCAAGCACTTCATCGCGAACGTCGGCGAGGGTGGACGCGACAGCTATCCGATAGACTTCAACGAGCGTACGCTCGAGGAGCTGTTCTACCCGCCATTCCGCGATGCGATCGCCAAGGCCGGAGCGCGGTCGGTCATGACTGCATACAACTCGGTCGACGGATCGCCCGCGACGCAGAATCGCGCGTTGCTCAACGGAAAGCTCAAAGGTGATTGGGGGTTTCAGGGCTTTGTCATCTCCGACGCGGCCGCGACGGGCGGCGCGACGGTGCTGCACCACACCGAGGCGAGCACCGCGACCGCGGCGAAGGATGCGCTCGATGCCGGGCTGGACGTCATCTTCCAGTCGTCCTGGCCGCAGCATCGACCGTATCTCGATGCGTTTCAACGCGGCCTCATCGCCGATTCTGTCATCGATGCTGCCGTCACGCGCGTGCTGCGCGCGAAGTTCGAGCTCGGCCTGTTCGAGCGGCCGTACGTGGCTCCTGACAGCGCGGCCTACTGGAATGGTCACGCGTCGCATCGCACGCTGGCGCTGGAAGCGGCGCGCGCGTCGATTGTGCTGCTGCGAGATGACCACGGCACGCTCCCACTCTCGAAACACATTGCGTCGATCGCAGTGATTGGCCAGGACGCCACCGAAGGGCGCCTTGGCGGGTACAGTGGGCCGGGCAACTCGAAGGTCTCGATCCTCGATGGCGTTCGCGCGCGGGTCGGGAATGCCGGCGTCGTCCGCTACGCTCCCGGGCCCGGGCGGATCACGCGCGATCACGTCGTCGTTCCGGCAGCGCAGTTGTCGTCGGTCGTGGATGGCCACACAGTTCCGGGGCTCGAGGCCGAGTACTTCGCGAACAACCGCCTGGTGGGTCCGGCGCACGTTAGGCGAGTGGACCCCCAGGTCGACTTCGGCTGGACGCTCGACTCGCCGGCACCCGAAATCCCTTTCGACTGGTATTCCGTCCGCTGGACCGGACGCCTAACGGTGCCGGCTGGCGGTGTGCGCCGGGTTGGCGTGGAAGGCAACGACGGGTACCGCCTGTATCTCGACGGCGCGCTCCTCATCGATAACTGGCGCAAGCAATCGTACGGAACTCGAATGACGAACGTCTCGCTGCGGCCAGGGACCACGCACGACCTGAAGCTCGAGTACTTCGAGAGCACCGGTAACGCACGCGTGAAGCTCGTCTGGGACGCCGGCGTGCCGGACGACTGGCGCGCACGGATCGACAGCGCCGTCTCCGCCGCTCGGCGCAGCGACGTCGCGATCGTGGTTGCCGGCATCGAGGAAGGTGAGTTCCGCGACCGATCATCGCTGGCGCTTCCGGGACACCAGGAGGAGCTGATCCGCGCCGTGGCGATGGCCGGCAAGCCGACGGTCGTCGTGCTCGTTGGCGGGAGCGCTGTCACGATGCCGTGGCTGGAGGACGTCGGCGCCGTCATTGACGCCTGGTACGCAGGCGAGGTTGGCGGCACTGCGGTCGCCGAGGTGCTGTTCGGCGACGTGGATCCCGCAGGGCGGCTGCCGATCACGTTCCCGATCGCGGAAGGCCAGCTGCCGCTGCGCTACAACCACAAGCCAACCGGGCGCGGCGACGACTACCTCGACCGCACGGGACAGCCGCTCTTTCCGTTCGGGTTCGGCCTGAGCTACACGACCTTCGAGTACTCGGATCTCGCCATCCAGCCCGCGACGTTAGGCACGAGCGGCTCGGCAACGATCTCGTTCGTGGTGAAGAATACGGGCCGAGTGGCTGGCGACGAGGTGACGCAACTGTACATTCGGGACGTGCTGGCGTCGGTCGCCAGGCCGCTGACGCAGCTTGCCGGCTTCCAGCGTGTTCGACTCGCACCCGGGGAGTCGAAAACGGTGTCGATCGCGCTGTCGAACGAATCGCTCCGGATGCTCGACAGCGACATGCGGTGGGTCGTGGAGCCGGGCGTGTTTCGTATCATGGTTGGCAGCTCGTCGAAGGATATTCGTCTGCGAGGGGAGCTCACGGTTCAATGACCCAACCGCCAGGTCGCCTCACCCGCGAAAGCCTCACGCGACGCGAGTTCGCCTGGTTTGGCCTCTCCGGCCTCATCGTCGGCCGCCTGTCACTGGACGCGTTAGGCGACGAAAGCCTCTCAGCGCAGCCGCCACGGCCAGTGCCGACCGCCGCGCAGCTCGAGTGGCAGCGGGACGAGCTCGCCCTCTTCCTGCATTTCGGGGTCAACACGTTTACCGACCGCGAGTGGGGCGACGGCAAGGAAGACCCGACCATCTTCGCGCCCTCGGCGCTCGACGCCAGGCAGTGGGCACGCTCGGCCAAGGCGGCCGGTTTCCGCATGATGATCCTCACGGCCAAGCACCACGACGGCTTCTGTCTCTGGCCCTCGAGTGTCACGAGGCACACGGTGGCGGCGAGCCCGTTCCGCGCCGGAAATGGTGACGTCGTTCGCGAGTTCGTCGACGCCTGTCGCGCGGAAGGCCTCAAGGCCGGCCTGTATTGCTCGCCGTGGGATCGCAACTCGCCCGTCTACGGCGACTCGCCGCGCTACAATGACTTCTTCTGCGACCAGCTGACCGAGCTCCTGACGCGCTACGGCCGGATCGACGAGGTCTGGTTCGACGGCGCGAACGGCGAGGGCCCCAACGGGCGAAAGCAGGTGTACGACTGGCTTCGCTTCTGGACACTCGTCAGGCGGCTGCAGCCTAACGCGGTGATGTTCTCCGACGCGGGCCCCGACATTCGCTGGATCGGCAACGAGCGAGGGTCCGCCGGCGAGACGAACTGGTCGACGATGGACCCGAACGCCGTGCCGTACCCGGGTGCGGATGGCGCGGGGATCATCGCCGCGCTGCAGAACGGTGACCCGAACGGCACGGTATGGCGCCCGGGCGAGACCGACGTGTCGATTCGTCCGGGATGGTTCTACCACCCGGCGGAAGACACGAAGGTGAAGTCCGGCGCCGAGCTGCTGCAGCTCTATCTGACATCGGTCGGTCGGAACTCCAAGCTGCTGCTCAATGTCCCGCCGTCGCGCGCAGGACTCCTGCCCGACACCGACGTCGCGCGACTCCCGGAGATCAAACGCGGCATCGCGACGCTGATAGAAGGTGGCGATGTCCTGCAGGGTCGCAAGCCGGTATGGCGTAATGCGGCCGACGGGTCGGTGACGTGCGACATCGAGTTGCCTGCCGAGAGATCCGTATCGGTCGCCGACCTGCGCGAGCCGATCGAGCACGGACAGGTGGTGTCGCAGTACGTGGTGGAGGGCGCGCCCGCGTCAGCGCCTGGCGCCTGGCAGGTGTTGTCGCGAGGGACGACCATCGGATATCGGAAGCTGGACGTGTTCACGCCGGTGCCGGTCCGTCGCCTGCGCATAACGCTGCGGGCGATCGCGCCGCTGGACGAGCCGCTGTCGGTGCAGATCTATTGATCGGGCGACTGGCGACTGGCGACTGGCGACTGGCGACTGGTAACTGGCGACTGGTAACTGGCGACCGGCGACCGGCGACAGAAAAGGAGCGTGTCATTCCGAGCGCAGCGAGGAATCGCCGTCGTCCCGAAAGAGAGGCAAGCCCCTCTACCGGT
>Ga0068857_100000867_pt1 | contig 22747 bp, 26 predicted proteins | sample KBSCornC72_FD_66591 | JGI IMG/M metagenome (GOLD analysis project Ga0068857, IMG submission 66591) | Corn rhizosphere microbial communities from Kellogg Biological Station, Michigan, USA - KBS Corn C7-2 | ecosystem: Host-associated > Plants > Roots > Rhizosphere > Soil ...
TCCAAAAGGTAACACCTGCGGTGGTCAAAATCACTACGGCCACGCGCATTCATAACACGGCTTATTCCGATTCCGGTGCCCCTCCGGACATGAACGATCTCTTCCGCCGTTTCTTCGGCGATGATTCCGACAACCGGATACCTCGGCATAATTACCGCATGCCCCGCATGCCGCGACAGGAAGGCCTCGGCTCGGGAGTCGTGATCACAAAAGATGGCTATATTTTGACCAATAACCACGTCGTGGACGGGGCGGACGAAGTAAAAGTCGCTCTGCAGGATGGACGGGATTTCACCGCGAAGGTGATTGGGCGCGATCCCAAGAGCGACATTGCGATCGTTAAAATCGATGGCAAGGATCTGCCGACCATTCCTATCGCAGATAGCGACAAGGTTGAAGTCGGTGACGTCGTCCTGGCGGTCGGCAATCCATTCGGCATTGGCCAAACAGTTACAACCGGCATCGTCAGTGCCACTGGCCGTGCTGGCGCAGTTGGACTCGACTATGAAGACTTCATTCAGACGGACGCAGCCATCAATCCGGGCAATTCCGGTGGCGCGCTCGTCGATTCTGAAGGCCGTCTCATCGGTATCAACACTGCAATCCTCAGCCGCAGCGGTGGTAACCAGGGCATCGGCTTTGCCATTCCTTCGAATCTCGCCCGCGATGTTGCGCAGGACCTCGTTCGCGATGGACGGGTCACTCGCGGCTACCTCGGCGTGATGATCCAGGATGTCACTCCGGCGTTGGCTAAAGAGTTCAAGCTCAAGGAAAACCACGGCGCTCTAGTTGGCGAAGTCACTGAGCACAGCCCTGCTGAAAAGGCAGGCCTGAAAGAAGGCGACGTGATCCTCGAGTTCAACGGCAAGAAAGTCTCTGACAGCCGCCATCTGAAACTCGAAGTAGCTCGCACTCAACCGGGTGAAAGTGTGCCGCTCAAAGTTCTGCGCGATGGTTCAACCAAAAACCTCGAGGTTGCAGTCAAGGAAATGCCCGGGCAGGAACGCTTTTCCCGGAATGATAACAATTCCGCCGGCGACAAGGAAGACAACGGAACGCTTAATGGCGTCACTGTTGGCGATCTCGATCGCCAGGCACGGCAGCAGTTTGATCTGCCGCGTAACATCAATGGCGTCGTCGTCACCGACGTCGATCCGAATTCTCCTGCTGCTGAAGCCGGACTGAAACCCGGCGACATTATCCAGGAGATCAATCGCAAACCGGTCAAAACCGCTGATGAAGCCGTCAAAATGACCGAGAAGACGACCGACGATAAGCGCACCCTGCTCCGCGTCTGGAGCAACGGCGGCAGCCATTTCGTTGTTGTGGACGAAAGCAAAGCTGGCTGATTTGGTCAGCATACAGCACACCCTCCCGCGCCGATTGGACTCCGGCCGGGAGGGTTTTTTATCTTATTCTCATACTCATACTCTTACTCTCACTCCCCCTCTTCATCCTTCGAATTTCGAATTTCCATAAGCCTCCTCCCACCTTATGTTGCTCCCCATGCGCATCCTGGTCATCGAAGATGACCCAAAAATCGCCTCGTTCATAGTCAACGGCCTCAAGCAAAGCGGCTTTGCCGTTGACCATTCCAGCGATGGCGAAGAGGGCCTTGTTCGCGCGCAATCCATTTCCTACGATGCCGCCGTCGTCGATATCATGCTCCCCAAACTCGATGGCCTCAACCTAATCCGCGAACTGCGCAACAAAAACATCCGCACCCCCGTCCTCATTCTCAGCGCCAAAGCGACTGTCGATGACCGCGTCCGCGGCTTGCAATCCGGCGGCGACGATTATCTTACCAAACCCTTCGCCTTTTCTGAGCTGCTCGCCCGTGTCCAGGCACTCATTCGTCGCGCCACCCAAACTCCCGAACCAACTCGCCTCGTCGCCGGCGATCTCACCATGGATCTTCTGAAACGCGAAGTGCATCGCGGCACCGAAAAAATCGATCTGCAACCCCGAGAATTCGCCCTGCTCGAATATATGATGCGCCACTCGACCCGGCCTGTTACGAAGACAATGATCCTGGAGCACATCTTCGACTACAGTTTCGACCCGCAAACAAATGTCGTCGATGTTCTCGTCCATCGCCTCCGCAGCAAGATCGATAAAGGCCGCGCCATGATTCATACCATCCGGGGAGTCGGTTATGTCCTCCGGCCTGCTTGATTTACGCCGGAATATTGGCGTCCGGCTTAGCCTCTGGTATGCGCTCATCTTCACATTGAGCGGCGTCGGCCTGCTGACACTTGCCTATTACCTGCTCACTGCCGCCATCAACAGCAAGGACAACGAAGTCCTCGAAGCTCGTCTCAAAGAAGTCGCTGCCCTTTACGAGGGCGGTGGCGTCAGCGCACTTCGGAGCTGGGTCCGCAACCAGCCTCAAGACATACAACAAACCCTCTTGGTCCGGCTCGTCAACTCTTTCAATAACGTGGTTTTCATTAGCGCTCCCAGCGATTGGGTAACTGTTCGTGACGTTCCCACCGGTTGGGAAGGGTTCAAGCGGCAGGTCGGTGTTATCCGCATTCCCCAAAGCGCCGAACGCGATTTCGCCCTAGGTTCAGTTCAGCTTTCCGATGGCAATCTTCTCCAAATTGGCCGCACAACCAACAGCCGCCAGGCTTTGCTTGACCCTGTTCGGCGCAGTTTCTATATGGCTGGCGGCGCAACTCTGGTCCTTGGGTTCCTGGCGGGCGCATTCTTTGGCCATCGCGCCATGCAGCCCGTCCGTCAGATCGTCTCCACCGCCCGCTCCATTATCCGTACTGGCCAACTCGATGCCCGTGTACCTGCCCGCAAATCCAACGACGAACTGGACGAACTCGTCCTCCTATTCAATACGTTGCTCGACAAAAACCAGTCCCTCATCCGCGCCATGCGCGAATCCCTCGACAACGTCGCTCATGACCTCCGCACGCCTCTCGCCCGCCTTCGCGGTACCGCCGAAACCGCCCTGCAAGGCGGCTCCAATGCCGAAACCGCTCGTGAAGCCTTGGCCGATTGTGTTGAAGAATCCGAACGCGTTCTCAGCATGCTTAACGCCCTGATGGACATCGCAGAAGCCGAGGCTGGCATGATGAAGCTCCAGCGCGAATCGGTTGACCTTTGCCAACTCGCCCGCGAAGTTACAGAACTTTACCAATACGTCGCCGAAGAAAAGAAGATATCGATTCACACAGAACTCTCCAACACAGCAGTCCTCGTCTCCGTCGATCGCATTCGGATGCGCCAGGCCCTCGCGAACCTCCTGGACAACGCCATCAAATACACCCCCGAAAACGGCCAGATCGCCATCACCGTCCGCACCCGGGGAAGCGACGCCTTTATCAGCTTCAAAGATACTGGAATCGGCATTCCCGCCGAAGAGCAGGACAAAATCTGGTCTCGCCTCTATCGCGGCGACAAAAGCCGCTCCCAACGCGGCCTCGGCCTCGGCCTTAGCCTCGTAAAAGCAATCGTCGAGGCTCATGACGGAAAGGTCACAGTATCCAGCGTCCCAGACCAAGGCTCGCAATTCACCGTACGCCTGCCGCTCAGCCCCGCCTATTAACACCAGGATTTAGCGAAGTATCACGCGCGTACCCTTCGTCCAATCGTTTCGACAAATGCCGCAGCCGTTTAGCTTGAACGACCCTTTGCCTCTGGTATTTTCTGCGAATATTTTGATGAAGCAGATCCAGAAAGTTTCAATATGCGGTTTGGGGAAGTTGGGCGCGTGCATCGCGGCTACGATGGCGGCGCGCGGATTCGACGTGTTGGGGGTCGATATCGATCCGGAAAAAGTGCAGCGAATTAACGAGGGGCTGCCGCCGGTAGAAGAACCTTTGTTGGTGGAAACGATTGCTGCGGGTAAGGGACGTCTCCGGGCCACGCTCAACCACAAGGAAGCGGTAGGAACGGACGTATCGTTTTTCATTCCACCATCGCCAAGCTTGCCAGACGGGAGTTTTTCGACGGAGTTTCTGCTCCGCGCGATGCAGCCAATTGCGGCGGCAGTTCGCGATGCGGGAAAAAAGGGGCATTTGTTCGTATGCAGTTCGACGACGACGCCGGGGGCCATGGACCAGATTCTCATCCCAATGCTGGAGCGTGAAATTGGAGGCGCGTGCGGAAAAGATTTCGGGGTGTGTTACAATCCGGAGTTCATCGCGTTGGGCAACGTTGTTAACGGACTGTTAGAGCCAGACCTTGTGTTGATTGGCGAATCCGACCCGGAGAGTGGCGCGGCCCTGGAGGCGCTTTACAAGAAGTACAATCGCAATTCGCCGCGACTGGCGCGGATGTCGATCATCAGTGCGGAGCTCACGAAGATTTCGGTGAACAGCTTCATCACAATGAAGATCAGTTTTACGAATCAATTGCGAATGATCGCCGAGCAATTTCCCAAAGCGGATATTCACATGATTCTCGATGCCATCGGGAGTGACAGCCGGATCGGTCAGAAATATTTGAAGGCGGGCTTAAGTTTCGGCGGGCCGTGTTTTCCGCGGGATAATCGATTGCTGGCGTACACGGCGAAGCAATCGGGGGTCGAAGCGCCGCTGGCTGAAGCGACGGATAAGGTGAATCACGAGACGAATCTCGATCTCATGAAAAAAGTGCAGGCGCAGGTAAACCCGAAAGAGACCGTTGCTGTGCTGGGTCTCGCGTACAAGCCGGATACGTACATCACCGAAGAATCGGCGGGATTATTTCTCGCGCAACAATTGAAGCGGCACGGTTATCGGGTGGTTGTGCATGATTTTGGCGCGAAGCCCAGCAATGCGCCGACGCTGCACGAATTCGAATACGTTGAAGATCCGGCAACGTTTGAAAAGCGAGAGGATATTAAGGTGGCGGTAATTTGTTGTCCCTGGCCGCAGTATCGGACGTTGAAGTTTGCAAAAGGAACGAAGGTGTTTACGCCGTGGAAACTTTAGCGATAAATGAGAATTATGGCAGGCGGGGCGAGCGTCCTCGCGAGCCGCTGAAAGAGGCAATCGCGTGCGGCATTAACGGCCCGCGGGGACGCTCGCCCCACCAAGCGAAAGTTCTAGCATGAATCAGCAGACGCGTAAAACGGTATGGCTGGTCTGGGGGGGATTGTTGGTGCTTATCACATTGATGCTGGTGGGCTTGTTGGTGCAAATCCGGTCACGCGCGAAAGCCGAGTTGCCAATGTTAGGGCAAGTTGCTGATTTCAGACTGACGAATCAGAATGGACAGGCGGTTTCGCTGGCGGATTTGCGCGGTCATGTGTGGGTTGGGGATATTGTCTTCACGCGCTGCCCGGGTCCGTGTTTGAAGATGTCACGGCAGATGAAAGAGTTGGAAAATGCTTTGCCTGAGAAAAGCGATTCCAAGCTGGTTACGCTGACAACCGATCCGGATTACGACACGCCGGCGATACTAAAAACGTATGGCGAACGGTTCAGTGCCGATACGAATCAATGGATGTTCCTGACCGGAACGAAGGAGCAGATTCGGAAATTGGGAAGGGACTCGCTGAAACTGACGGCGATCGAAAAAGCACCACAGGAACGCGAAAATTCGGATGATCTATTTATTCACAGCACAATTTTCGTTTTGGTGGACCGCAACGGGCAATTGAGAAAAACGTTTGAGACGACGGGTGAAGGCATTGATCCGAAAGAAGTGCAGGAAAAAATTCTGGCGGACGTCAAGCAGTTGGAGCGGGAGAAATGATCTATTAAAACACGAATGAACACGAATGAACACGAATGCGAGGTTGATTTTATTCGTGTTTATTCATGTTCATTGGCGGTTTCTGATATATGAGCTTTTCGGATTTGCCGGCTGTGAATGCGACGCTGAATGGATTGAGCGCCGTCCTGCTTGCTTTCGGATTTTATTTTATCAAGCGCAGAAACCAGGCTGCCCATCAGAGATGCATGATTGCGGCGTTTGCGACTTCGACGCTGTTTCTGATTTGTTACTTAACATATCACGCGAAGGCGGGCCGAACGGTGTTCAAAGATCCAGCATGGTTTCGTCCGTGGTATTTGACGCTGTTAATTACCCATACGGTCCTGGCGGCTGTGATTGTGCCGCTGGTATTGGTCACAATGAGCCGCGCCCTGAAGCTTCGATTTGAGCGGCATAAATTGATTGCACGCTGGACATTACCAATTTGGATGTATGTTTCCGTGACGGGAGTGGTGATTTACTGGCTGCTCTACATAAGGTTTCCACAGACCCAATGATGCTGGAGCGAACGTTGAAGCGAGAAGACAAAATCAAGGAAGCAGCTTGCCGACGAGGGCGCTGATGATCTTGCCTTCAGCGCGGCCAGCGGCTTTAGCCTGGACGGCTTTGATGACGGGACCCATTTCCTTTTTGCTCGTCGCGCCGAGCTCCTGGATTGTGGTTTTGACGAGTTGCTCAAGCTCTTCGGGTGAAAGCGCCTTGGGCAGAAAAGCTTCGAGGACCACGATTTCCTTTTTCTCTTTGTCGGCGAGTTCAGGTCGGCCACCTTTTTCGAATTGCTCGATGGAATCGCGGTGTTTTTTGATTTCTCGCTGAACGACGGCGATGAAGTCGGGTTCGGAAAGGCTTTCGGTTTTCTTTTCGATTTGGGTGTAACCGATAGCGGACTTGAGCATGCGCAAGGCGGACAGGCGGTCCGCATCTTTAGCGAGCATCGCTGCTTTGATTTCCTGGACCAAACGTTCTTGAGACGTCATGTGCGAAATATGATGGGCAATAGAGACGCAGTCAATAAGTCGGGGTCAAAATCGAAGGGGCGAATCTTATAAGTGCCACGATGCTCTTTGGCCAGAAATTCGAAACAAATTCGAAGTCTGAACGCTGGAAGGTTGAAAAACTTGTCGCTCAGCCCGGCCTTCGAGATACGTCCAATCCACGATCTTGCGGCACTTGCGTTGACTCTCATTTGTACCCAACCTTATCTGCAGATGCAGGAATTGCTCGAGAAGATTGAATCCAACGCTGCCGCACGATTGGTTTTGCCGCCGGGCCGGTTGCCAACGCAGGAATTGGCCCGTTACAAAACCTTCCTCAAGGTTGAAACTCACCGGCTCAAAATCCTGCATCGCGCCGGTGGCAGCGGTTTGGAGATTTGCCGCGGACGCGCCGCGATTCTGGACGTGTTGCTGCGGTATCTATGGAACACGGCCAAATCGAACCTTTCTGAAGAGGCGCAAAAGGAATTTCCTCAATTGGCGCTCGCGGCGATTGGCGGATATGGCCGTGCCGAACTCAATCCGCACAGCGACATTGATTTCATGGTTCTTCACAATCGGCAACTCGCCGGCGCCCGCCCGCATCCTTACCTCTCAAAAATGGTCGAGGGCATTTATTATCCACTGCTGGATATTGGCCTGAAAATCGGCCACTCGGTGCGAAGTGTGGAGGATTGCGTCAAAGTCGCGAACAGCGACATGCAATCCAAGACATCGCTGATTGAATCGCGACTGATTGCGGGCGATGAGGCCCTGTTTCAAAAATTTCAAAAGACCCTGGTTGCGAAATGCGTGGAAGATCACGTTGAGGAATACATCGCGATGCGCATCGAGGACCAGGAGGTTCGGCGAAATAAATTTGGCAATTCAGCGTGCATGCAGGAGCCGAATCTGAAAAACGGCTGCGGCGGTTTGCGCGATTTTCAGAATCTGCTATGGATGACTTTCTTCAAATATCGCACGCAATCGCTGAGGGATTTGCAGCAACACGATCTCATCGGCGAGAGCGAACGCAAGCAACTCGAAGCCGCTTATGATTTTCTGCTGCGGGTTCGCACCGAGATCCATTATCACACCAACCGTGCGACGGATGTCCTCGGGAAAAACATCCAGCCTACCATCGCGTTCAACCTCGGCTATCACGAGCGTTCACCCAGCCGGCGCATTGAGGTGTTCATGCGGGATCTCTACACCCATTTTCGCAGCATTTTTCTAATCACCCGCATGCTCGAACAGCGCATGGCATTGCTGCCGAAACCAAAATCGCTGCTATCATTGCGGACCTGGTTGCCCGGCGGAAAAAAAGCGCCGCCCGAACCATTTGACGGGTTCAAATTTATCGATGGCGAAATTCATGCGACTTCGAACCGGGTTTTTCGCGATCAACCACGCCGCCTGATGCGAGTGTTTCTTTATGCTCAACAGCGCGGGTTGCGATTGCATCCGGATCTATTCCAACTGATTCGCAATCAACTCTCTCTTGTGGACCGAGCGTTCCTGGCGGACGAACACGTGCGCGAAACTTTTCTCGCCATTCTCAGCCAGCGCGGGAGCGTGTCGCCAATTCTTCGGGCGATGCACGATGTTGATTTTTTGGGCAAATACATTCCGGAGTTCGGGAAGCTCACCTGTCTCGTGCAACACGAGTTTTATCACCAATACGCGGCGGATGAACACACGCTCATGTGCATCGAGCAGCTCGATCGCATCTGGGAAGCCAAAGAATCGCCGTATAATACGTATGCGCCGTTATTTCACGGAATAGAGCGCCCGTTCGTGCTCTATCTTGCGCTGCTCCTTCACGACGTCGGCAAACCGGAAGGGCACGGTAATCACTCTGAAGCGGGTGCAAAGCTGGCCCAGCGGGTTGCGAGACGTTTGGCTCTCGATCCCGCTGCGACTCAGACATTGTTGCGACTGATCGAGCATCACTTGCTCATGGCCAATGTTTCTCAACGCCGCGATCTTGATGACCCGGCGGTGATCCGTCAATTTGCGCGAGAGGTCGAAAACACTGAAACTCTGAATTTGCTGACGTTGCATACGTTTGCCGACACGCTCGCGACGAGCGACAAACTCTGGAATGGATTCAAAGATCAGTTGCTCTGGACACTCCAGCTCCGCACGACGCAATTGACGAGCGGCGGCACGGAATTTCTTCGCGCCGAAGAAAGACAGCGTGAAATCCTGCTCGATGAGGTCGGCAATTTGTTGCCAGAGGGAGTGGAGAACGAAGAACTTCAGGCACATTTTGCGACACTTCCATCGCGTTATTTCCAAATTCATTCCGCCCGCGACATTCTCAACGATTTGCTCCTCACGCATCGGTTCATGCGCCAGCAGATTTCCGATGAGGAAACCGCGCTCGCGCCTGTCGTCAACTGGCACAACGAACTCGACCGCGGCTACAACGCGGTCAAGATATGCACCTGGGATCGCGCGGGCCTCTTCAGCAAAATCGCGGGCTCATTCAGTGTTACTGGTTTGAACATCCTCAGCGCGCAGATTTTCACCCGTACGGATGGGATTGTCCTCGACACGTTCTTCGTAACCGATGCCAGGACGGGCAACCTGTCTGGTCCCGAGCAGCGCGACAAATTCGAATCAATTCTGAATCGCGCGTTGAGCGGGGAAGGGGTTGATTTTCACTCGATGATTTTGAAACAAAAGCTGGCCCGCCCGGCATACCACGCTTATACCGGCGAGCGCATTCCCACGCATGTTCGTTTCGACAATGACGCGTCCGAAACCCGGACATTGATCGAAATCGAGACTGAAGATCGGATCGGCTTGCTTTACGAAATTTCTCAAACGTTCAGTGAATTGGACATTGACATTTACGCCGCCAAAATTTCCACCGAAAAGGGAGCCGCGATTGATACCTTTTATGTGCGCGAAGCCAGTGGCGGGAAAGTGCTTTCCGCCGAGCGCCACCGCGCGATTGAGCGGCGGCTCCGGCAGGCAATTCACAGCCTCGATTCGCGTTAGCCGTCAAGCAAGGGATATTTTTACATTTAACAGGAGAAAACAGAGAGAACAGAGGTCCTTTATCTCAGTTGTCTCTGTTTTTCTCCTGTTCAGATTTGTTCATGGCGCTTTCACTTTACCCCGCGCGCTTAACACCATACCTTTATCTGGCATGAAACATTCGGGAAAAGCCCGCAAGGCGGCTTTTAAAATCATCGTGGTTTCAGCAATCGCGGTGGCAGCCATCTGGGCTTTGGGCGCTTTTGCGACGGTTATTATTGCTGTACTTGGGGCGATTGCAGTGGCAATCACACCGTTTGTGATTGTTCTTTGGATTCTCTTTGCAATCTTCACCTTTTATTTTTTTCGCGATCCAAACGCCAAAGTTCCGCCGGGCGCCAATCTCATACTCTGCCCCGCTCATGGAAAAGTTGATGTCATTGATCGCACAACCGAGCCTGAGTTTATGGGTGGTGAATGCCAGCGGGTTTCAATTTTTCTCTCGGTGCTGGACGTTCACGTTCAAAACGCACCGATTACCGGAAAAGTCGCATTCTTCAAGTACACCGAAGGCGAGTTCATGAATGCCATTCGGACCGAATGCGCGCAATGCAATGAAAATGCACTCCTGGGCTTCGATGCTACGGAACCGCGAATGAAACTTGGCCTTCGACTAATCGCAGGCGTCATCGCTCGTCGAATCGTGCCGTATATCAAACCGGGCGATGAAGTAGTGAAAGGCGAGCGTATCAGCCTTGTTCAATTCGGGTCGCGAGCGGATATTTATTTACCATTGGATGTGAAGATTAAAGTAAAGCTCGGTGACCATGTGACCGGTGGTGAGACGATTCTTGCGGCATTCGAATGAATAGGACCCAATATAACGCTTGTAGCCGCCGACGTAACGAGGCGGAGAGTTGGGGTTTTTGGAACGAATCCGCCTCCTCACGTCGGCGGCTACAAATAAACGCACGTTAGAGTTTTATGCCGGCATCCTCTTCACCTCTTCCACCGTCGGAAACAACCGATGCGAAGCTGAAGATCTATTTTCTGCCGAACTTGTTGACGGCAGGAAATTTGTTCTGCGGTTTCGTGGCCCTGACCAAGATCGTCGAGGCTGATCTGGCGAATGGATACCAAACAATTGAGTTTGCGCTGGGATTCATTTTGCTCGCCTGCATTTTTGACCTGTTTGATGGCCGCGTTGCCCGCATGGGTGGTGTTGAGAGTCCATTTGGTCGCGAGTTTGATTCGCTCGCGGACCTGATTTCATTCGGCGCCGCGCCTGCTTTTCTGGTTCATCGAGTAGTATTGAAAGACTTGTGGCCGGGCCATCCTCAGTTGGGTTGGTTTATTGCGTCTATTTATCTTTTGTGCGGAGCCTTTCGTCTCGCCCGTTTCAATTGTCTCAGCGCCCAACCCAGTGTCGGCGGCAGCAAGGATTTTCTGGGCTTCCCAATTCCATCCGCAGCGGGACTAGTATCCTCGCTTACGCTTCTGATCATTCAATTTAATGAGAACGAAAGAAGCCTGGGTGCCTGGAAATACCTCATTGCAGTCGTGCTCTTATTGCTTTCATGGATGATGGTCAGCACAGTTAAATATCCGAGCTTTAAATCGCTCGGGTTACGCTCCGCGAGCACGTTCGTTAAGGCCATCATCGCGGCGATTATTGTCGGCCTGATCTTCCTCTTTTGGGAACAAATTCTTTTCTATGTTCTTCCCGCGTTCTTCACGCTTTATTTAGTCTATGGCTTTATTCGCCCGCGAATTTCGCGGAAAATGCGATACGAGATTGAAGAGGAGGACGAAGATGCGCCACCTCCCGAAGAGCCGCGTTCGGCATGATTTGGCATGCTTGAGTTGCATCCAATCGTGCTGGCCGCATTGACTGGTTTTCTTAGCGGGGTGATTCTTTCGATTCCTGTTGGACCAATCAATCTGACAATAATGAACGAAGGAGCCAGGCGCGGTTTCTTCTGGGCATTTATGATTGGGATGGGGGCGACGGCAATGGAGGTGATTTATTGTTTTATTGCGTTCACGGGATTCGCGTCGTTTTTCTCCAAAGGATATGTGAAGGCGGCGATGGAGTTATTCAGTTTCGTATTCATGCTGTATCTGGGTGTGAAATTCCTCATGGCCAAGACTGTTACACAGTCGCCGGTACATTTCGGCGCGAGGGCGGATCAATTCGAAGCGCGACTTGGAGAACGCTTGAATCCTCATTCGGCGTTCATGATTGGACTCGTCCGCGTCATGGGAAATCTTGGAGTGCTGGTGTTTTGGGTCATTCTTTCCGCGAGCTTCATTTCGCGCGAGTGGGTGACGCCGGATTGGCCGGGTAAACTGGCCTGCGTGAGCGGAGTCGCATTGGGAACCGGCGCGTGGTTTGTGGGGCTAAGCTGGGCGGTATCGCTAGGCCACGGGAAGTTTAGCGAAAAAACCTTGTTGAGAATGGAACACCTTTCCGGCGTGGGTCTGCTGGTCCTGGCGCTGGTTCACGGGGGGATGATCATTCATGATTTGGCGAAACATCGGCGCACCGAGCACCAACAGGAAAGCATTAAGACGTTAGAACGGGGCGATAAGCCTTAATTACGGGTTAATGCCCGATAGATACCAAGCCGATGCCTTCTCCTCCTTCGGGTGAGGTCAACGCGTGAGGAGTAGCTGAGACTCCCGGGCTCCAACCAACCGTAGTGGTCCATGCTCTCGGACTTAGGTCGCGGGCGCGAACCACTTCAGTTTCGGGCGCGGCTCCCGAGCGCGAGAAAGGGTTGATCAATTGCCAAAACCGTTTCGGCACTTCACCGGGTTTCCTGGTGTGGAACAGTTGAATTAACGGTCCGCGAGCATGGAGGCTTTTACCCAACTTCACTTCAGATTCTTTGGATCGCAAATCAGGGTTCAAGTAGGGCGACGGGGCGGTATCGAACGAGAGTGCCGGGGCATTGGTCCGCCCGATTGAAGCACCGGCTTGTTGTGCGAGGATTTTCCCGGCAGAAAGCACCAGAACCAAAGTGAGCAATAGGCCCGCTTTCATAAGTTGAATAGAACCTTTGACATGTGATCTGTCAAGAGTGCTCAAAGTGTCAGAGGAGTGATGGAGCACTGGAGCGATGGTATAGTGGGCCGCTGCATTTAGCACACTGTATCGCCCGCCAAACCCTTCAAGTTTGGGTTGCTTTCAGAGCGAGATCGATTATGGTTCGCCCCCAGTAAATCCAATCTACCTATGAAAAATCTGATTATCACCATCATTGCTGCATCAGCTCTTACATTCACAGTTCGTGCGGGCGAAGTAACCGCGAAAATAACGGACGTTCATCTTTGTTGCCCGAGTTGCGTGAAAGGCGTGAATAAGGCTGTTGAAGGAGTTCAGGGCGTTACAGCCTCAGCGAATCAGGACGAAGGTACCGTGACGTTGACCGGCCCCAACAAGGCAACCGTTCAAAAAGCGGCGGATGCATTGATCGCTGCAGGTTATTACGGCAAAAGCAGTGACGGGGCGATCAAATTGAACGCTGAAACCGGCGCCAAAGGCAAAAATGTAAAGTCGTTGGAAGTGGAGAATGTGCATCTGTGCTGCGGAAAATGCGTTAAAGCTGTGAACACCGCGCTGGGCGAGGTCAAAGGCGTGACGGGGAATACGGCTGCAAAGGGGGCAAAGTCTTTTACGGTGAATGGCGATTTCAACGACAAGGAAGTTTTTAGCGCGCTCCAGAAAAATGGACTTACCGGCCAGACGAAATAGGGCGGTGGTAATTGGTGATTGATAACCAGCGATCAGTAATTGGCAGCTAGCGGGTTACCGCAAACCAGGACGGCAGTTACCTATCAGTCCGGGAAGAACTTGTTCAGGTCTGGGGTCAGGATGATCTGGTCCACGAAGTCAAATGTGCCGCCCTGTTTAGCTTCGGAGGCGGCCTGGATAAGGCCGTTCATCGCAGCGCGATAGAGTGAAGTGGCGAAACTGATGCGTTTGACTCCAGCCTCGGCGAGTTGACTGACATAAAAAGATCTGCCTCGACCGCCGACCATGAAGTTGACGGGCCTCGAAACAGCCGAGCAAACAGCGCGAACGGCTGGGAGATCCGGCAGCGCGGGCGCGGAGAGGGCATCAGCCCCGGCATCCTGGTAGGCGAGCAGTCGTTTAATTGCGTCGTCGAGGTCTGGTTTGCCGCGAACAAAGTTTTCCGCCCGGGCAAGCAATGTGAAAGGAAAGGGCAACGACCTCGCCGCCTCAACGGCTGCGGCAATGCGCTCGGTGGCGAGTTGGATGTCGTAGAGTTGTGGGTTTTTGCCGCCGACTGCATCTTCGATCGAGCAACCGACCAGCCCGATTTCCGCAGCGAGACGAACTGTTTGTGCGGCTGCTTCCGGGCTGTCGCCAAAGCCGTTTTCCAGGTCTCCGGAAACCGGCAGATCCGTTGCGTTGACGATGGAGCGAACACTTTCGAGCGCCTCGTCGCGAGTGAGGTAACCGTCGCGTTTTCCGAACGCCCCAGCAGATGCACCGCTCGAAGTGGCAAGGGCTTCGAAACCGAGACCGGTGAGGATTCGGGTTGAACCAGCATCCCAGGGGTTTGGAAGCAAAATAACGCCGGGCTTTTTATGCAGTTCCTGAAAGCGAAGGGCCTTTTCTTTTTGAGTCATAGGTTTTGGAGACTTTACAGTATTTCCTCGCAAAGCGCATTCGCGAGCCAATCGCGCTTTCGAATCGCGTGCGGATTCAGACGAAGCAGTCGAGGATTCCATGCGAAATAAAAACTGAAGGTAATTGAATCGATTTTGGGCATGTTGACTCGGATGAAAGATTTGGTGGATTTTACTGGAGCGAGAAAATCCGGGAGCAATGCGGCGACTTCGCCATTCTCCGTTACAGCCAAAGCATCCAGGAAGCTGTCACAGATCAGGCCGAGTTCATAAGAGGAAGAAATCACGTCGAAGCCTTCCAATTCTTTTTTGGCTACGGCTAACGGCAGATCGTTCTGTTCAAAAGCTTCAGCGGCTTTGGATTGGCTGAGGCGCAAACTCTTCGGCAACCACAATCCCAACTTCCAGTTTCCGAGCAGTTTCGTTTGTAGCGGGCGGCTGAGTTCGGCGTTTCTGACGACGCCAAAGTCCAGGGTTAAATCGTGGAGGCGACGCTCAATTTCGTCATCACTGACAGCCTCGGTCGCGTAAGTCGCTTCGCCTTTGCACAAAGATGAACTGGACAGTACGGGCAACAAAAACCGGCGGATGAAAGTGGCGCTCGCGCCGATTCGGAAAGTTTGCTCTTCGGCGAGGCAACCACGCTGGAAATTGGATAAGCCCGTCATGAAAAAACGCGAAATGCGGGCGAGTTCCTTGCCGTCAGCAGTCAGGCGAGTTCCTTTGCCCTGTCTCTCAATCAGTCTTGTTCGGAAGAAGTCTTCCAACTCTTTGATTTGCCGGCTGTATTGGCTTTGGCGGACCGGGTCGCCTTGCGCCGCTTTCACGATGCTTCCAACCGCACCCACTTCGAGCAATGCTCGCAAACGATCCAGCGAGAGACCGCTTTCGGCGAAGAGCTTTGCGAACATGACTGGATAGTACAGTAGAACGTGATAATCAAACTATCAAGCCAGATTCGATGAGCTAAGGTCGAGGCAATATGAATAATATCTTATCTGAAAAGGACACCAAGGCAGTGTTGGAGATTCTCGTCGAACAGTTGGGAGTCGAAGAATCGCAATTAACCCCCGAGGCGCGGTTGGAGGAGGATCTTGGTGCAGATTCGCTCGAGATCGTCGAAATTATAATGGCTCTGGAAGAACAGTTCCAAATCTCAATTCCCGACGAAGCGTCCGAAAAAGTCTCGACTGTCCAAGATGTATTTAACGCAATTTCCGACGTGGTTCGAAAGTAGTGGCTCGCGCGTGTAGGACCTAACGAGTCCTCGTAAATAATCTGTCGTAGAACACCGATTCGCGTAACATCATCCTGCGACGTGCTCTCTGACTCGATTCGTTGGGAAGTGTGTTAAAGGGGACAATGTTCATCACGTAATCGATTTCCCCTCCGACCCCGCCACTGGACGAGTAAGTTCCCGATCTGAAAAGTTGTTCCTTTAACCTCTCCTTGTCACCGGGCCTGGCAAATACTACGCCAACCAGAAAGGGGAATTCCGAGTCATCAATTTCGACTTTCACAAGCGAAATGCCGGCGCTTTGGGCAGCGGCATCCATCGCGCGAATCAGTCCTTCCTTGGAGTAAGCTGCATCCATGTTCGAGGGTGGCGCGATCGGATTTCCAAGATAATCGAACAAGACCTGATTCGGCCCGGAATTGGAAGTCGGTTCCGGCACTGCGGCTTGTTCGCGCTGAGCTGCGGCATTGCCGTAATTGAATTGCTTGTTACGCAGCACCCACTCTCCCTGGCCGAAATAAACTCCGCCGAATCCTTGCCCGGTGATGCGCGAGTAAAACGTCAAATGCAAATAGCCGTCGCTGGTCATCTTCTTGATCAGGCGAAACGAACCGGTCCCTTTCTTCACTCGCATTGTTTGCTCCGGGTCGATAGGTGTCGGAGTTTTGTTGGTAGTAGTCGCGAAGAAAGATAAGTCCGCCTCTTCCTGAGACTCCAAGGTATAGGCGCCCGTAACAATAAATGATCCACCCGGTTGGATCGCATCGGTTGTCCCCTGCAATCCTTCGATGGTTATACTGTCGCCGGGTGCGAACTCGCTATCACCAAGTTCGTATTGCAACACATACGGGAATTGCTGCCCTGTTTGGCCAAGACCGATAGTAGTTGCAAGCAACGACAAGGCGCACGAGGCTGTCACGATTGAAAAGGGTTTGGTCTTGATGGTTTTCATAATCGTAAGGGAATTGGATTGGCTCATGTTTTTATTTTCTCGCAATTAATGCGCCGTCCACGGAACGCCTTTCATAAGTCAGGGCGTCAATGACCAGAGCCCCTTCTTTCTGAAAAGTATATTCCGGCACCGAGTATGAAAAATGGATGGGAACCACTTGGGCGCTAGCCGCAACGGAGTTAACCGTGCTCCGATTCGAAGTCCGTCCGGAAATCACTCGATGAGCCAACCAGCTTGCGCTAATCAAAATCAGGGCGGCGGCGGCCAACGGTATGGCGAGACGGCTCCAAAATGAAAAAGGTGAGCGTTCAGGGGATTTTGCAATGCTCCGCTGCACCGCCCTTGCCATCTGTCGCTGCGCATTTTCGCCGAGTGCAACCGGTTCAACGGCTTGCCGGAGCTGATTGGAAATCGTTTCGGCATGGAACAGCTCGCGTTGAACGGCTTCGCGGCAGATGCTGCAACTGAGGAGGTGCTTTTCGGCCGCTGCTTTTTCAGCCGACGAAAGGATGTCGTCCAAATAATCGTATAAGTTTTCCTGCAAGTGTTCGCAGTTCATGTGTTCTCCTTTGTGCCGCCAGCGCCAAAAAGGTTCATCTCCGGTGGAAAAAGCTTCTGCATTTCTCGAATTGCGTAATGCAGCCGCGATTTCACTGTGCCAGTCGAGACTTTAAGGTGTTGGGCCATTTCGGAAATCTTCATGTGCTCGTAGAAGCGTAATACCAATACTTCCCTGTGGGATTCCGAAAGCTGGTCTAACGCTCGTGTTAATTCGGCAGAAGCACAATCTAGGTCCAAAGTGCTGACCTGCTCCTCCGACCCTGAACCTTCCTGTGCGGCCAATTCGTTGTCACATACCAGCCGGTTGGCATGACGGCGGTGATGTCGGGTCAGATTAAGCAGGATGGAATGTAACCAGGTGTAAAGGCTCGACTGGCCGCGAAACCGGTGCACTGATCGAAACGCCTCAACGAAAGTATCCTGCACGAGATCCTGGGCATTGGTTTCATTGCCGCAGAGCAGGGTCGCGGAGCGAAGCAACCGCGTTCCATGCGTTTCTATCAATGCTTCTATCGACGCTGAGTCTTTGTTTTTCAGCGCCATGACCAGCCCCTCTTCCTGATCCATGCCCATTTGTGCCACGAACACAAAAAAAGGTTCAACCGACCGAAAAATTCAGCGGGCTGGCAAATATGTTGGTCAGGATTCGGTACGGTAACGGTCGAGGCTCTTGCGCGTGTCGATTGCTATGGAGGACATAACTCGGGGCCGTCGTTCAAGCCAGGTGCATGTAAGATTCTTTACCAATTTCACCAGAGCCTCAAAACCGAGCGGTTTGACGAGATAGGAGTTCGCTCCCATTTGGTAGGCCTGGCGCATGTCTTCCTGTAACTCCGATCCTGAGAGAACGACGACAGGAAGGTTCTTGCAATCCGGATGATTTCGAAGCCATTTCAAGATTTCGAAGCCAGTCGCTCGGGGCATTTTCAGGTCCAGAAGAATTAAAGTTGGCCAGGGATGGTTAGTTCGGTTTGCGTATTGACCGGAACCGGTGAGATAAGCGATTGCCTGGTCGCCATCGCCAACATTTTCGAGGCGGAAATCGACATCTGCCTTGCGCCGCGCGGCTTCGAGCAGCGCGGTGTCATTGGGATCGTCATCGACGTGCAGCACGGTAACCCCTGTTGAAACGGTTAACTGCCGAGCTCCATTTGGACTGCCATGTGTCGTGCTCGTATTTTTCATTCAATGGTGGTCGGGCTGGGTGATTGCCAGGGAGAACCTCCTGCCTGACGATGGCTCGACTTAACAAAGATTAGACCCTGCCCGGAAAAAAGGCTTCAAAACTTTTTACCTGTTTAAAAAAAGACAGAGCTTGCCTCAATCGACCGTGCGCCAAGAGAGGCCTGCGCGTGGCAGATTTCAACCCAGAATCGTTTCAACTTGCACTGGGATCGGCGCTTTGGGAGTGGTCGGCGTGCGATTGATTTCGGTCCAGTAAGCTTCGAACCGTTTAATCAAATTGACCATGGCATCGAACTCGACCGGTTTGACCAGGTAAGAATTGGCGCCAAGGTCATAAGCTTTGTCCACATCCGACTGCAGGTTGGATGAAGTCAGAACGACAATGAGCAGGCGCTTGAGGTTGGTAACACTTCGAGCCCACGTCAGAACCTCGAATCCGTCTGTGCCGGGCATTTTTAAGTCGAGCAAAACCAAAAATGGCAGCGGGAACCGTTCTCGATCAGAATAAGCATTTTCACCGCTCAAATATTCGACCGCCTCGTCGCCGTTGCGAACAGTTTTCAATGAATTGTGCAGGCCCGCTTTTTGAAAGGCCCTTTGGATTAGCAAAACGTCGTTCGGATCATCTTCGACCAATAAAATGATTTGATTGTCAAGCATAGTCCAATTTTCTTCAGTTGAGCCGATTCTCACATAGCCGGGATGCTATTCATTTTCGCGCAGTGTATGATAGGCCACTGAAATATCTATTGGGTGATTCACCCCATTTTAATTAAGCGTGGCCCCAACGATACTGCGTCAATCGGCATCACGCCTAACAATTTTATGTCAAACACCACCGTACTTTTAGTTGATGATCATACCATAGTGCGCCAGGGCCTCCGGGCGCTTTTGCTCTCGGAAGGGGACATTTCGATTGTTGCAGAGGCGCAAACCGGCCGCGAGGCTGTCGAACTGGTGGCCCAACATAACCCACGGATTGTCATTATGGATTTGGCCATGCCGCGTCTTAACGGCGCCGAAGCAACGCGCCAGATTCTCAAAGCCGTTCCTTCGGCGAAGGTTATTGTGCTTTCCACTTACGGCGACGACGAGCACGTTCAGCAGGCGCTCAGCGCAGGCGCAGCAGCCTATCTTTTGAAGCAGACGGCGGCAGAAGACGTCGTGCAGGCCATTCGCGAAGTCTTGAATGGCAATGCTTATTTCAGTCCGGCAATCGCCAAACGACTGCGAGAACAGACTTGCCAGGAAAGAGGCGAAGGCCAGCAACAAGCTCGGTCCGATGTTGAGCTGACACAGCGCGAGGCCGAGGTGCTCCAGCTCATCGCCGAAGGCTATGCGAACAAGCAGATTGCCGCCGAGCTAAACCTAAGCGTGAAAACGGTCGAGAAGCATCGGCAACAGGTAATGCAAAAGCTTGGCATTCACAATATTGCCGGTCTGGTCCGACACGCCGCGGCCAAGGGGATTATCGAAGCGAACCTTGCAGGCGTCCCCAACGCCTGACAGGCGTTGATTCTCTAAAGGGTTGGCCCGGACCATTCGTCCTTTTCTGAAGCATCCAGTGATTCAACGACATGGGTTGGCCCCTCGCCCAACCAACGTTTGCGAACGTCGGTCAGCAATTCCACCAATTCTGCGAAATCGTGAGGCTTGACGCGGTAGTCATATACACCCATGAGCCGCGATTGGTCGATGTCGGATTGTAATCTGGACGAAGTCAATACAACGACAGGCAACGCATGATATTGGGGTTGTTGCCGGAGCCAGCTCAACACGTCGAATCCATCCATCCAAGGCATCTTCAAATCCAAAAGGAGTAAGCCAGGGATTGGATATTTTTCGCGATCAGCGTAGGCACGCTTGCCGCTGAGATAATCAACAGCATCCCGGCCGCTACTGACGACCAGAAATGGATTCGGGATCGCCGCCCCGATAAGCGCTCGCCGTATCAGAAAGACGTAATTCTGATCATCCTCGGCCAACAAAATCGGTACCTGATCCAGCATCATTTTTCAAAAAACCAATGGCACCTTAACCGTGCAACAATGGGATCGTGGAATTAACGTCGCACAATCGACTCAAAAAACAATCAGGTGAATGCCCCTAAAGGCCACCAGAGTTTTTCGGTTTTGTTGCGAAATTGAGTTTTGGAATATCGGATTTGATGACTTCTAATTGCCGAAAACCGCAATGAATCCTGCGAAACTTTCGAGCGCAGCTCAAATCAGGCCAATTTGCGCCGGATCCTTTGAATGCAAAGGATTCTGATTGGAAGCCCCTTCATCCAATTGGCGCCGCCAACTGTTTATCATATCGACGATGCTTCGGACGTCCAGGTGCTCATGCATCGGGCTATAGCGTTCAAGATTCGCGCGGGCGAGATCAAACAGTGCAGCGGCTGGTTGGAGGCGATTTTTTTGCAGATGAACGAAAGCGCCCGCGAGTTGAATCAACCCTTTGTAGAAGGGTCCGTTAGGTTCATTGCGCCGGGGCAGCCAAATCTCTTCGAGCACTTCATGGGCTTCGAAATAGAGAGCCCTATTAAAACATTCGAAAAAAGCGAGATAATGCACGTCGAGGTCACTGCCTTGAAACCGAGCAAGTATTTCGGCGACCGCTGCATCATTTTGTCCCATGGACTAACTTTAGGGGCCGACAGCAAAATTCCAAAGTTCAATCGCGCTCCATTCGGGTGGCCCGCTTGACCTGCAAGGCGGCAAACCATAACGTTTCGGCGAACCGAAATGAAACGCACTCCTCTCTTCAGCGCTCATCAGAAACTCGGCGCGAAGCTGATTGAATTTGGCGGCTGGGAAATGCCCGTTCAATACACCAGCATCACAGATGAGCATCTGACAGTTCGCAAAGCGGCTGGAATTTTTGACATTTCACACATGGGCGAAGTGTCAGTCCGCGGTCCTCAGGCGGAATTGTTTCTCAATCAAACGCTCACAAATGACATCGGAAAACTCGAAGTCGGCGCAGCACAATACACGCTCTTGTGCAATGAACGAGGTGGAGTCATCGACGATCTTTACGCCTATCGCACCGGCGCAAGCGAATATCTACTGATAATTAATGCTTCACGGATCGATGAGGATTTTTCCTGGCTTGAATCCCGACTCACTGCATTCAGCAATGCGAATGGCGTCGTTCTGAAGAATGTTTCTGACGCGATGGGAGCGGTCGCTGTTCAAGGACCACGCGTCGTTGATTTCATCGACAATTTGCCGTCGGGTCCGGCTGTCGGCGGCACAATGATCGCCGAACCAACTCAACTCAAAAAAAACCAAAGCGCCAAAATTAAATTTGCCGACGCGGAACTCTGGATTGCTCGCACGGGTTACACAGGCGAGGACGGTTTTGAAATTGTTGCGGCCGCGCAAGTCATTGAAGCGGTCTGGAACAAGGTGCTGGAACTGGGGCACCCATTCGGTCTGAAACCTTGTGGCCTCGGCGCGCGGGACACGCTGCGCACCGAAGTTTGTTATCCGCTGTACGGCCAAGAGTTGAACGAAAGCACGACTCCGATCGAGGCAGGCGTCGGCTTTTTCGTCGCGCTGGCTAAAGCTGATTTTATTGGGCGATCGGTCCTGGCGAATCAAAAAGCGAATGGCGTCGCCAGGAAACTCGTCGCGTTCAAAATGACAGAAAAATCCGCGCCCCCTAGACCGCATTATCCGATTTGGAGCAGTGGCCCGAAGGCAGAGAAAATCGGCGAAGTCACCAGCGGCACGCAAAGTCCTTCACTGGGAGTGGGCATTGGATTAGGGTTTGTTCCGCCCGACTTTGCAAAACCGCAAACGCTCATCGAGATCGAAATTCGTGGCAAACGCGCGCCAGCGGTGATCATTCCGAAACCTATTTATTCAGCGCGGGTGATATGATTTTAAATCCTGATTGACCGGAATGAAACTCCCTGCCTGAATTAGCGCATGTCTAACGTTCCTGCAGATCTGAAATACGCGAAATCGCACGAATGGGTGCGTGTGGCGGGCGAAATTGCCACCGTAGGGATCACCGATCACGCCCAGCACGAATTGACCGACGTAGTTTTCGTCGAACTGCCTGAACTGAACAAGAAGCTCAAAGCCGGTGATGCATGCGCCGTTGTCGAATCCGTAAAGACTGCCAGCGATATTTATTCCCCGATAAGCGGCGAAGTGACCGAAGTGAACAAGGCGGTCGTGGACAATCCTGCGCTCGTCAACACAGCCCCCTATGATGCCGGCTGGTTTTTCAGAATCAAACTTTCAAATGCGTCAGAATTGAACTCACTGCTCGGAGCGGAGCAGTATAAGGCTCAAATCGGTGGATCGGGATAAGGAGAGCGATTCGCCGCTTGTACAATGGATTACTGGACCGTTGCGGGTTTTGATGGCACAGCCACGCTGAATAACCGAGCGGCTACATTCAAGCGGATATATTTTTCCAATAGTGGTGTAGGATAGTTGGGCTTCGGCTGCCGAACCC
>Ga0068857_100000868_pt1 | contig 22733 bp, 22 predicted proteins | sample KBSCornC72_FD_66591 | JGI IMG/M metagenome (GOLD analysis project Ga0068857, IMG submission 66591) | Corn rhizosphere microbial communities from Kellogg Biological Station, Michigan, USA - KBS Corn C7-2 | ecosystem: Host-associated > Plants > Roots > Rhizosphere > Soil ...
CCTTGGCGTCAGAGTCATTGCACCATCGGGGTCAGAGTCAGTGGGGTCAGAGTCAGTGGGGTCAGAGTCAGTGGGGTCAGAGTCAGCTCAACTCTGGCACCGTCTACTCTGACCCCACGAAGCCGGCGAACCCTTGCCCGTCCGTGCGCCGTAGGGAGATTTCATCGGCACGCACTTCCCACTCCTCATCGTCGCAATGGCCGGAAACGTCGTCTCGCAAGCGCGGGGAAAGAACAAGTCGCAATCGTCCTCCAGCGCGGTCTGGGAGAACGTCAAGTCGCTCGCCGGCGCGGTCCTGATCTACCTCGTCATCAAGACCTTCCTCTTCGAGGCGTATCGCATCCCCTCGGGGAGCATGGTCCCCACGCTCCTCGTCGGGGACTGGCTGTTCGTGAACAAGGCGGTCTACGGCGCGAACATCCCGTTCACCGACGTGCATCTCCCCGCGATCTCGGAGCCGAAGCGCGGTGAGGTCGTCGTGTTCCGCTCACCGACGCAGACCGATCAGCCGGAGGATCCGAATCCCACGCTCGTGAAGCGGCTCGTCGGCATGCCGGGCGACACGCTGTACATGCGCGGCGGCATGCTGTTCCTGAACGGCGTGGCGCAGCCGCAGCCTCCGGAGCGGCAGAGCCGTCCCGGCCCCAACACCTCGCAGCCCAACGAGACACATCCGCTCTTCGCCTGGCAGCACGCGGTCGAGCTGAAACAGTCGCGCTTCGGGCCCGCACCCGAGGTGCCGACGCACGACAACTGGGGTCCGCTCGTCATCCCGGCGCGCAGCTATTTCATGATGGGCGACGCACGGTACGACTCGAAGGACAGCCGCTACTGGGGCGTCGTGCCGCGCACCAACATCCGCGGGCGCCCCTCCTTCGTGTACTACTCCTACCGGGCCGACGACAGCGATCGTCCCCTCCCGTTCATCACCGACATCCGGTGGAGTCGCATCGGGACCCGGATTCACTAAGGCAGGCCGTGCCGAAGCGGGCGCGACGATCGTCCTGGTAACGATCGTCCCTATGGTGCTGTCGAACAGGTAGAGAGGTCGGGCGCCATGTCGCACTTCTTCCCACGACACTCGGTCGAATGGCGGCTCGAAGAGCCGCAGGCTTTCCGACGCCTGTCGCTGTCGATCGTCGAGATGGCGCTGTTGACGGGGATCGTCCTGCGCGTGCTGCGCGCGTTGACGTTCACGCTCGGCCGCGCGAGCTGGTGGTTCTACGGCGCGGCGTTCGTCGTGTGGGCGCTCATCCTGCTCGGCATGGCGACGGCGTATCTCGCGAACTGGACGATCCGCTCCTGGTTGTGGCGCGCCCCGTTGTTCGCCCTGATCGAGACGGTGGGCGAGATGGCGACGAGCCTCGTCCTCATCGCCTTGCGCCGCGAGCCCGAGGGCGCCGTGCGCGCCGAGTTCCACGACTGGCCGAGCATGGCGTTGCGGGCCTTGCTCCAGAGCCAGCTGTCCATCTGCATCTGGGCCGCGCTGCTCGCCGGCGTGATCATCTTCGTGCGACGCAGCGGGATGGCGCCCGAGGTGGAGGCCGAGCCGGTCGACAACGGCGCGACGTCCTGAGTACCGTCGGCAGGGAATCGCGGGCACCTTCGGGACGCTCGCGGATATATTCCTGTGTCATATGACTTTGATCGGATCATGATCCGCAACGACAAGGAATTGATCGTCGTCGGCGACCGCGTGCTCGTGAAGGTCGAGGACGGGGAAGAGCGCACGAAGGTCGGGCTGTATCTGCCGTCCACCGCGCTCGAGAGCCAGGCCGTGCAGGGGGGTACCATCGTCGCGGTCGGTCCCGGTCAGCCGATGCCGGCCTTCGACGCCCACCCGGGCGAGGAGCCGTGGAAGGAGCCGGCGCGCGAGCCGCGCTTCGTTCCGATGCAGGCCAGGCGCGGCGACTACGCGCTGTTCTTTCGCAAGGCGGCGGTCGAGATCACGTTCGAGGGCGAGCGATATCTCGTCGTCCCGCAGCAGGCCATCCTCGCGCTGGTGCGCGAGTAGCCGCACCGAATCCATCAACGAGGTCAGCAGATGATGTACGATGAGCGTTTCGTCACCCCGATGCGGCAGGAGCTCACTCGGCTCGGCGTCGAGGAGCTCCGCACTCCCGATGAGGTCGACGCCAGTCTCAAGGGGACGCCCGGCACGACGCTGGTGGTCGTGAACTCCGTGTGCGGCTGCGCCGCCCGCAATGCGCGCCCCGCCGTGGCCACGGCGCTGCGGCACGCGGTGAAGCCCGACCACCTGACGACGGTATTCGCCGGCCAGGACGTCGAGGCGACCGCGAAGGCGCGCGCTTATTTCACCGGCTATCCGCCCAGCTCGCCGTCGATCGGGCTGCTCAAGGACGGCGAGATCGTCTTCATGCTCGAGCGCTGGCAGATCGAGGGCCGCTCCGCCGACGCGATCGCCACGGACCTGACGGATGCGTTCGATCGCTTCTGCGGGAAGACCGTGAGTGCGTGAACGACAGTGAGTGGGTGAGTTGGTGACGGGTGAGTGAGGCAACGGCCTCGGGACGCTTCGGCGCTCCGGGGCCGTTCCCTTTTCGACGACGGAAGGCGGATCCGGAACGGCGATCCCACGGAAGAGGCCGGATCACATCCTGTGACGGCTGACCGCTGAGGGCTCGCCGCTGACCGCTCGCCGCTGGGCGCAGCTGACGGCTCGCCGCTCTGAAGCTCGTTGCTCGCCGCTAGACGCCTCGCCGCTGAACCGCTGACTGCTCGCCGCTGAAAAGTGCGGATCCCTCGACTCGCTCCGCTCGCTCGGGATGACAACGCACTGCGCACGCTCGGGCCGACACAACTCACTGCGCACGTTCGGGATGACAACTCACCCCGCTCGCTCGGGATGACACTGCTCGGCGCGCGGAACGATGGAGAGGGTTCGCGCCGGCCCGGCCCCGCGCGACCCAATTCACCTCTGGCATTGTGATCCTGATCACGTAATTTGGTCGCCTGTTTCGCCCGGCATCGCCCGGTCGATGCGTCTCCCACCCGCTGAGACCGCTCCACACGTGACCGACGCTGGCCCAGACGTCCCGCACGACGTGCCCGTGGTGCCGCGATTTCGGCTGCCGGAGCACTACGCCCTCGCCGCGGTGCGCGAGGAGGCGTTCGCGACGGGCACGACGCCTCCGCCGGGTGTCACGCTCGACGACGCCGACACGCATCGCGGGCGGGCAGCGGGATACGAAGCCGCCGCCGTCGCCCTCCGATCGCACCGGCGCCTCTCCGACGCCGTGGACATGCTCCGCCGCCTGACGCAGCGACTGGAGCATCGCGCCGACGAAACGATCTACCCATCTCCCTGGCGCGCCGGCTACCTGCGCGCGGTGAACGAGGCGGTGACGACGATCGAGCGCACCCTGGCCGCGGAGCAGTTCGACCCGACGCGCGAGCGACGGCTGGAGCGACGGTTGATGCGGATCGAGCTCAATGGGTGAGGAGGCGGTGAGTGGGTGAGTGAGGCAGCGGCCTCGGGACGCGTCGGCGTCCCGAGGCCGTTCCGCATGCGGATGTTCCTCCTGGCGTACTTCAACGACGGAGCGCGGATCTGGAACGGCGATTCTGCGAAGTGGCCGGAACGGATCCCTGTCGGTGCTGCCGCTGATCGCGTGGGCTCGGCGCTCTCCGCTCGCCGCTGTCCGCTGGGCTGACCGCTCGCCACTCAGTCGCTCGTTGCTCGCCGCTCGACGGCTCAACCGCTCATGGCTCGCCCCTGGCCGCTCTCCGTTCAGAAGTACAGATCCCTCGACTCGCTTCGCTCGCTCGGGATGACATGGTACGGAGCCCTCTGCCGCGCCGCGTATCCGCCATCACGCTCCTGCTGGGCACGCGCTCTGCACTCCGCACGAGTCCATGCAGTGGACTCACATCGCGGAGAGGGACATGGAGCGCAACGCGAACGACACCTTCGGAAATCAGAACACCAGCGATGCATCGTCGGGCCCCGGCTTGGGCAGCACGAGCGGGCAGCCCTCACAGGCGGGCTCGCAGGGCAACGCGTCCGCCACGGCCGACGCGAGCTTCTCGCGCGATACCTCGGCTGAGCGCAACGTCGCTGACCGCGCACGGAGCGCACTCTCCGATGCCGGCTCGACGGTACGCGACCGCGCCGGAAACCTGAAGAACTCCCTCGCCGACGCGCTCGAGTCAGGCGCCGAGCGTCTCCGGCAGCAGGGCTCGGGCGGCGGTCAGATGGCCGGCGCGTCGGCGACTGGCGGCAGCAGCACCATGGTCAGCGACCAGAGCAATCGGATGAACGACATGTCCAACCAGGTCGCGGGTGGACTGCAGGGCGCGGCGGACTGGCTGCGCGACGCGGATCTCGATGGGCTGAAGTCGGGTCTCGAGCGGCAGGTCAAGGAGCATCCCGGCCGCACGCTGGCGGTGGCGGTGGGCCTCGGCTATCTGCTCGGCAAGGCGATCCGGAAGTAGGAGGCCGCCATGGCGGTCGATCACTCGAACGACGGCCGTCGCGGGCTGGGCGCGCTCCTCCGCGACCTCGCGGAGGGGAGCGCCGAGCTGGTGCGAGGCGAAGTCCGCCTCGCCCGCCTCGAGCTCGGAGGGGCGACTACGGCCGCGGCGCGCGGCACGGTGTACTCCGCGCTCGGCGGCGTGCTGCTCCTGCTCGGCACTCTGGCCGTCTTCACCGGCCTGATCCTGCTCATCGGCGATCAGTGGCTTCCGCGCGACATGTACTGGCTCGGCGCGCTGATCATCGCGCTCATCGCCGGCGGCGTCGCCGCCTGGCTCGCTCAGCGGGGGCGCCGCGCGCTCTCGCCGTCCGCGCTCGCACCACACGAAACGGTGGCGACGCTCAAGGAGGATAAGGAATGGCTGAAACAACGGCTGACGTCCGGCGCGACATCGAGCTGACCCGCAACCGGATCTCGGATACCCTCGAGCAGCTCGAGCACAAGCTCAACATCACCCAGCTCGTGCGCGACAATCCGTGGCCTGCGCTCGCGCTCGCAGTCGGCGCCGGCGTGCTGCTGAGCGGATCGCGCGCCGACGTGAAGGCCGCGGCGGCCACGGTGACGGCCACGAAGGGCGCCAGCGGCCGCCTCGGCACCGTGCTCGACGATCTCGTCTCGCACGTCGTGGAGACCTTCCACGGGGCCGTGGAACAGCGCATCGAGGGGCTCGCCACTCAGGTGAAGCAGGCGATCGGTGCCCCGACCACGCCGCGCAGCGTCGCCACGAGCACCGCCCCGACCCAGGCATCGTTCGGCTTCAATCAGCCCAGCGCGGGCGACGGGATGACGGCGCCTAGAGCGGATTAGCGGGGATGAGGGGATGCGGAACAGCACGGCCTCGGGAGGCAGAAGCTTCCCGAGGCCGTGCGTATTTCCGCATCCCCTCATCTGCCCATCCCCTCATCACCGAGCTTCTCTCACCCACTTCGCCAATTCCCGGATCGTCGGCTTCTTGCCGTACATGAGCAGCCCGACGCGATAGATCCGGCCCGAGAGCCAGATCGCCGCGGCGCAGGCGGAGGAGACGCCGGCCAGCGCGCCGACGACCTCGATCCATGGGACGGGGACGAGCGTCATGCGCAGCGGCATGATGATCGGCGCCGAGGTCGGGAGCATCGACATCGTCTTCGCGAGGTTGCTCGTCGGGTTCGCCAGCACCGGCGGCATGAAGAGCGCCGACGACACCAGCAGCAGCATCACGGGCGTCGCCGCCTGCTGCACGTCCTCCTGGCTGTTCACCATCGCGCCCACCGCGGCGAACAGCGATGCATAGAAGATGAAGCCGAGGACGAAGCAGAGGAGCAGCGCGATCGTCGCCCCGAGCGGCACGCTGGGCAGCCCTGTCTTCACGAGCGTCGCGGCCGCGGAGGCGCCACCCTGGGCGCCCGCGATCGCATTGGCCGCCGCGCTGCTGTCCGGCACGCCGGCCGGATGGTTGCCGTTTCCCATGATCTGCGGGAAGTACATCAGCGCCGCGGCGCCCAGCACGACCCACGCGAGCACCTGCGTGACGGCGACCAGCCCGACGCCGAGGATCTTCCCCGCGAGCAGCGTGTCCGTATCGACGCTCGACACCACGACCTCCGCCACGCGCGTCGACTTCTCTTCGAGGACGCTGCGCATGATCGCCTGTCCGTACACCACGATCATCATGTAGAGGAGCAGGGCGACGCCGTACCCGAGGAGCATCACGGCAAGCGGGTTCCCCTTCTCGACGCCCTTGTCGCCGATCTTCTGGGTGTGGATGTCGAGCCGGATGTGCGAGAAGGCGTCGACCTGCTTCGCATCGATGCCGGCGCGCGCCATCTGGTCAGCGAGCACCACGTTCCGCACGACGTTGCGGATCGCGTCGACGTCCATGTGCGAGCCGGCATTCCGGCCGACGTAGCGCACGGAGTCCCCCGCCACGGTCGCGCTGTCGAGCAGGAGCGCGCCAAGGACCTCCTCGCGCTGCACGCGCAATACGGAGCGGTCGGCCTCCACGGACGCCTTCGCCGCGTCGACCGTGCGCACGTACGGGCCGCGCGAGAGCGGATACTTCGCGCGGAGCGCGTCGGCGACGCGGTTCCCCAGTCCCGTCCCGGAGGCATCGATCACGTCGATACGCGCCACGTCGCGCGATCCCTGGGCCTCGTCGCCAAACAGCCGCGGGATGGCCAGGATGAGCAGCAGGAAGGCCGGTCCGAGCAGCGTGCCGATGATGTACCACTTGGAGCGGACCCGCTCGAGATACTCGCGCTTGAAGACGACCAGCAGCTTACCCATGTCCGCTCATCCCCTCCTCGACCCCGCGCGCGCCGACACGCTCGAGGAAGATCTGGTGCAGCGATGGCAGCACGAGCTCGAACCGTGTGATCGACACGCCGGTATCGATCACGCGGCGCAGGAGCAGCTGCGCGTCACCGCCCGGCGCGAGCTCCAGCTCGTAATACCGGTTGTTGTCATCGACGCGCGCGACGAGCGACTTGTCGCCGAGCACCGGGGCGATCCGCGCGCGCGCGTCGCCCTCCACCGCGAGCGCCACCATGCGCCCGCTGTGCGCCTTCCGCACCTCGGCGACGCCGCCGTCGAGCACCTTCTGCCCGTGCGCGATGATGCACACCGAGTCGCAGAGCCGTTCGGCGTTGTCCATCAGGTGCGTGCTGAAGATGATCGTCTTGCCGCGCGCCTTGAGCTCGACGATGGAATCCTTGAGCGCCTGCGCGTTGATCGGGTCCAGCCCCGAGAAGGGCTCGTCGAGGATCACGAGGTCGGGATCGTGCAGCAGCGTGCCGATGAACTGCGCCTTCTGCTGCATGCCGCGCGAGAGCTCGTCCACCTTCGCGAGTCCCCAGTCGCGCTCCGGCGTCTTCAGCTCCAGGCGCTCGAGCCACTCGTCGATGCGGCGATCGGCCTCGCGGCCCGGGACGCCCTTCAGCTCCGCGAGGAAGCGGAGCACGCGGCGGACCTGCATCTTCTTGTAGAGCCCACGCTCCTCGGGGAGGTAGCCGATCCGATCGGTGAGCCCGCGCGTGCGATGCGGCGTGCCGAGCAGCGTGATCGTGCCGCTGTCGGGCACGATGATGTTGAGCAGCATCCGGATCGTCGTCGTCTTGCCGGCGCCGTTCGGGCCGAGGAGCCCGTAGACGCTGCCGCGGGGTACGGCGAGCGAGAGATCACTGACGGCGACGTGCCCATCGTACCGCTTGACGACGTTTCGAATGTCGATGGCGAGGTCGGACATCTCGTGCAGTAAAGGGACGGCCGACCGAGCGCGTGTAACGGGACGATTCGCGCGACGTGTGGCTCTTGCTGATACTGTCATGGTGCGCAGATATTCGCCACATGCGTCTCGTTCGAACCATCGCCGTACTCGCGCTGCTCGCGGCGAGCGTGCGTCCCGCGAATGCCGCGCCAGTCTGGGCGCGCACCACCGCCGATACCGTCGTCGTCTTCACGGCCGCGAGCCTCGCCGTGCCGATCCGGGCCGCGCTCGATGCGTTCGCGCGCCGCACGGGCACGGTCGTGCTCCAGGAGAACGGCGCATCGCTCGAGCTCGCGCGGCGCATCACGGAGCTGCATCGCGTGCCCGACGTGGTCGCCCTGGCGGACGAGGAGGTGTTCCCGCAGCTGCTCGTGCCGCATGCACTATCGGGCTACACGCGCTTCGCGCGCAATCGCATCGTGCTCGCGTACACGGATCACTCGGCGGGCGCCGCAGGCGTGTCGGCGGCGAACTGGTTTCGCGTGCTGCAGCGCGCCGATGTGCGCGTGGGGCGCAGCGACCCGACGCTGGCACCCGTCGGGTATCGCACCCTCGCCGTCTATCAGCTCGCCGAGCGGCTCTATCACACCCCCGGCCTCGCGGCGCGGCTCGAGGCGCGGACGACACCGGCGTTGATTCGGCCAAATGCGTCCGATCTGGTCGCGCTGCTGCAGGCGGGAGAGCTCGACTACATCGTCGACTACGAGTCGCTCGCGCGTGCGAACCACCTGCGTTACATCCGTCTCCCGGCGGAGATCGACCTTGGCGATCCGGCGCGCGCCGCGCAGTACGCGCGGGTGAGCGTCCGCGTTCCGCGGCGCACGGACACGTTGACGTACGTCGCCGCGCCGATCGTGTACGGCATCGGCGCGCCGCGTGCAGCGCCGCACGCGGCCGCGGGGGCGAAGTTCCTCGCCTTCCTGCTCGGACCGGAGGGGCGCGCGATCCTCGGCGCGCACGCCGTCGACGTGCTGCGCCAGCCCGAGTTCGTCGGCTTCGTCGTTCCTGGCGCGCATCGGTGACGACGAGCGCTCCGCCCGTTCGAACGACACATCGCGTCGCCACCACGAGCGTGGTCGCCGGCTCGCTCCTGTTGCTCCTCCTGCTCGCGCTTCCCCTGGTGGCCGTCGTACTGCGCGGGGGCGGGGCAGGGCTGCGGCAGTTCGGCACGGACGCCGAGCTGCGTGGCTCGCTCTGGCTCACCGTGCAGACCGCGACGCTCGCCACGCTGCTCACCGTCGCCCTCGGCACGCCGCTCGCCTACCTGCTGGCGCGCGAGCGGATGCCCGGGGCGTCGGTGGTCGGCGCGCTCCTCGATCTGCCACTGCTCCTCCCGCACCCCGTGGCCGGCATGGCGCTGCTGCTCGCCTTCGGCCGCGCCAGCCCCGCCGGGGCAGCGCTGGCCGCCTTCGGTCTCGCCGTCGTCGGCTCGCGGACGGGCATCGTGCTCGCGATGCTGTTCGTCGCCGCGCCCCTGTACGTGAGCGCGGCGCGCGAGGCGATCGCGCGCGTGGACGAGCGGTACGAGTCCGTCGCGCGCACGCTGGGAGACTCGCCGGCACGGGCGGCGTGGCGCGTCACCCGGCCGCTCGCCGGCCGCGGGCTGCTCGCCGCCGCCGTCGTCATGTGGGCCCGCGCGGTGAGCGAGTTCGGCGCGATCGTCATCCTCACGTACAACCCGAAGGTGGCGAGCGTGCTGAGCTACGACCGCTTCACGAGCGAGGGGCTCGACGGCGCGCTCCCCGTCGCCGCCGTGCTCGTCATCCTCGCCCTCGTTCCGCTGCTCGTACTGCGCACGTTGCGCGCGCGCGTGCTGCCCGGCGAGCTCACGAGGTGATTCGCGTCGACGGGCTCGGCGCGCGCGCCGGCACCTTCGCACTGCGCGACGTCAGCTTCGAGCTGCCGGCCGGCGCGTGGGGCATCATCCTCGGGCCGGCCGGGGCAGGGAAGACCACCCTGCTCGAGACGATCGCCGGCGTCCGGCACGCCGACGCGGGAACCGTCACGCTCCGCAACGTCGACGTCACGCGCACTCCCGCCGAGCAGCGCGGCGTGGGGATCGTCTACCAGCACGCGTTCCTCTTCCCGCACCTCTCCGTCGAAGCGAACGTCGCCTACGGCACGCGCGACCATGGCTACGCCCGCGAGGTGGCGCGCCGGCTCGGCGTCGGCGCGCTGATGTCGCGCGCCGTGGGGAACCTCAGCGGCGGCGAGCGGCAGATGGTCGCCATCGCGCGCGCGCTCGCCCCGGAGCCGGACATCCTCCTGCTCGACGAGCCGTTCGCCGCCGTGGATCCTCGCAGCCGGACGCGGCTGCGACGCGAGCTCCGCAGCATGCAGTGGGAGCAGTCGCTCACCGTGCTGCACGTGACCCACGACTTCGGCGAGGCGGGCACGCTCGGCGACCTCGCCATCCTGCTGGAGGAGGGTCGCCTGCTGCAGGCCGCTCCACCCGAGACGCTCTTTCGCCGGCCGCCGTCGGCCGCCGCCGCGGAGTTCCTTGGCGCCGAGAACGTCTTCGCGGGGACGACGACACCGATGGAATCGGCGAGCGGTGACGAGCCGGGCGTCATGCTCTTCCGCGCCGGCCCGCTGACGCTGGTCGGCATCGGCGACTCGAAGTTGGCGACGCACGCCGTCATCCGTGGCGAGGACGTCGTCCTCTCGTCCGAGCGCCCTGGTCCCTCGTCCGCACGCAACGCCGTATCGGGCGTGGTCGCGGAGATCGTCGTCACCGGTGCGCTCGCGCGCGTGACCGTGGATCTCGGTGATCTTCCACTCGTCGCGACGGTGACGGCTGGGTCCGTCTCGGAGCTCGGACTGTTGCCCGGCTCGCGAGTGGTGGCGACTATAAAGGCGACGGCGGTGCATCTCTGCTGAGGCAGGGGTCCGCCATTGTTGCTCGCTCGACGCGAGAGGCGTCTTAAGAGCCGAGGCCGGCACCGGGCCGCCTCCAGTCTTTCTGCCCTAACCCGATGTCCCAGAGAAAGATCGCGGTGATCGCCGGCGCGGGTCCTGCCGGCCTCACGGCTGCGTTCGAGCTCCTGGCTCGCACCGACGTGCACCCTGTGGTGTTCGAGCGGACGCACGCCATTGGTGGCATCGCGCAGACGTACAACTACAAGGGCAACCGCATCGACATCGGCGGCCACCGCTTCTTCTCGAAGGATCAGCGCGTGATGGCGTGGTGGTTCTCGATGATGCCGCGCCAGGGCGCGCCGGCCGCCGACACCCACGAGCTGGGCCACGACATCGACTACGTCACCGAAGCCGTGGTGCGCCGCTTCGCGCCCGAGCTGGCCGATGACGAGGAGTCGTCGGGGGGCACGGCGGTGGCCGCGGGAGTCGCGATGCGCGAGGAGCGGCGCATCGCGCCGGACCCGGAGACCCAGGACGAGGTGCTGCTGCACCGTCCGCGACTCTCCCGGATCTACTACAAGCGCCACTTCTTCCCCTACCCGATCGGGATCACGCTCACCGTCGCGCGTCGGCTCGGGCTGATGAACACCGCGCTGATCGGTCTGAGCTACATGAAGGCGCAGATGGCGCCGAAGAAGGACGAGACCTATCTCGACGCCTTCTTCATCAACCGGTTCGGTCAGCGGCTCTACGAGACCTTCTTCCGCGACTACACCGAGAAGGTGTGGGGCGTGCGTTGCGACGAGATCCGCGCCGACTGGGGCGCGCAGCGCGTGAAGGGCCTCTCGCTCAAGAAGGCCGTGGTGCACGCGGTGAAGGATCTGCTCTCGAGTGATTTCAAGAAGGCGCAGCAGGAGCGGGAGACGAGCCTCATCACCCGCTTCTTCTATCCCAAGTACGGGCCCGGCCAGATGTGGGAGATCGTCGCCGGCGAGATCACGAAGGCGGGCGGCGAGATCCGCCACGGCTACGCGGTCGTCGGCGTGTTCACCGAGGACGGACGCGTGACGGAGGTCGAGGTGGAGGAGGGGGCGACGGGGGCGCGCTCACGCGTCGCGTGCGACTACTTCTTCTCGACGATGCCGGTCAAGGAGCTGGTGAAGCAGACGAAGCCCGCGCCGCCGGCACCCGTGCGCGAAGTCGCCGAGGGACTCGTGTATCGCGACTTCCTCACCGTCGGGCTGCTGTTGCGGAAGCTGCACGTCCAGGTGAAGGGCTCCAAGCCGGCGACGTCGGTGGAGGACAACTGGATCTACGTGCAGGACGGCGGCGTGCAGGTCGGACGCATCCAGGTGTTCAACAACTGGAGCCCCTACATGGTGGCCGATCGGAAGAACACCGTGTGGATCGGGCTCGAGTACTTCGTGAACGAAGGCGAGAAGCTCTGGAACATGGCCGACGCCGATCTCATCGAGCTCGGCACGAAGGAGCTCGAGCGCATCGGCTTCATCAAGCGCGACGACGTCCTCGATGGCTGCGTGCTCCGGATGCCCAAGGCGTATCCCGCCTACTTCGGGACCTACGATCGACTCGACGTCGTGCGCGAGTGGGCCACCGGGCTGCCGAACCTGTTCCTCGTCGGACGCAACGGCATGCACCGATACAACAACCAGGACCACAGCATGCTCACCGCGATGATGGCGGTGGACAACATCGTCGAGGGGCGCACGGACCACTCCAACCTGTGGGACGTGAACCTCGACATGGTCTATCACGAGGAAAAGTCAGAGGCGCAAGAGACGTAAGTCATGCGTCTCGTCCTCGTGGTCTGCGTGGCCGCGCTCGTCGCCGTCTTCGAGCGCGGCCGCCTCTCGTCCCGCCTCGGCGGCCTCCGGCGCGCGCTCGAATCGTCGCGCGCGCCCCTCGTGCTCGGGGTCGTGTTCGGCGCGGCCGTCTGGTGGTCGTGGGGGCAAGTCCATCCCTCTGGTCTGCTTCACGACGAGCTGGCGTACGTGCTCCAGGCGCGCCTGTTCAGCCACCTGCGCTGGACGGCGCCGGCGCCGCCGATGGCGGAGTTCTTCGCGCAACCGCACGTCCTCGTCGATCCTGTCATCGCGTCGAAGTATCCGCCCGGCCACTCGCTGCTGCTCGCGCTGGGTGATCTCGTGGGCCTGCCGGCGCTCGCCGTCGCCGCACTCGCCGCGCTGCGCGCCGGCCTGACCTTCGCCCTCGCGCGCCGGCTCACGAACGGCGCCGTGGCACTCGGCACGTGGGTGCTGCTCTTCCACGGCCAGTCGCTCTACTTCGCCGCGAGCTACTTCTCCGAGACGACGAGCGGCGCGATGCTGCTCCTCGCCTGGTACGCGCTGCTCCGCTGGCACGAGGAGGGTGGGCGGAAGTGGATGGCGCTCGTCGCGGCCGCCATCGGCTGGTGCGCCATCACTCGTCCGTTCAGCGCGGCGTTGTTCGCCCTGCCGATCGCGTTCGTCGTCCTGCGCCAGCTCCTGCGCACGCGTCAGTGGCGAGAGCTCGCCGTCGGCATCGCCGTCGGTACCAGCGTCCTCGCGATCCTGCCGCTCTGGAGCGCGCGCACGACGGGCGACTGGCGCGTCTCGCCGGTGGCCGTGTACATGCGCGACTACATGCCGTTCGACCGGCCGCACTTCGGCTACGACTCCGCGCCGCCGCGTCGCACGCCGCCGCCGGATCTCGCGTTCGTGAACGCGTCGCTCGATTCCGTGCAGCGCGCGCATACGCTCGCTGCGGTGCCCGGGATCGCAAAGGAACGGGCGGGGTTCCTCGCCGCGCAGAGCTGGTGGGATCCGCGCGTCGAAGGGGGACTCGCGCTGCTGGGCCTCGCGACCGCGCCCCTCGCCGCACTCGTCGGCGCGGCGTCGGTCGTCGTCCTCTTCGTCGGGTACCTCGCGCATCCCACCTGGCCGAGCTGGACGATCTACTACATGGAGATCGCGCCGGTGCTGGCGTTCTACGCCGTGTGCGGCTTCGCCCTCGTCCTGCGCGTGCTCGCGCGTGAGCCGCAGCGCGCATGGGAGTGGACGCGCGCGCCGCGCGCCGCGTTCGCGCTCGTCGTGTCGCTCCTGTTCCTGCTCCCCATGCTCCGCATCGAGCTCCGCTTCGACCGTCGTCAGCATCTGGGGAATGCGAACTACCCGAGCCGCTTCCGGCAGGCCGTCGCGCAGATCCCCGACCGGTCGATCCTGTTCGTGCGCCACGCGAAGTGGCACGAGGGGCACTGGAGCCTGGTCGAGAACGACCCGGACTTCGCGCGCTCGCGTGTCTGGATCGCCTACGACCGCGGCGACTCGGCGAACGCGGCGCTGATGCGCGCCGTGCCCGACCGGAACGCGTACCTGTTCGACGAGGCGCACCTGTCGATCAACCTGTATCGGCCGGGCGCGTCGGTCGCTGTTGCGCCATGACGTGGGACCGCGGAACTCCGACCGAAGGCGCGAAGCGCCGGAGGAAGGAGCGATGACTAAAAAAGTCGCGATGTTCGTGAGCAACTACATCCCGCACCCCGGCGGACTCGAGGTGATGGTGTGGAACCTCGCGCGCGGCCTCGCACGGCGGCACGAGGTGGTGCTCGTGACCTCGGCGTACGACGGGGTGCACGGCGTCAGCCGCGAGGATGGCATGACCGTGCACCGGTTGCCGGCCATCCATCTGACCGAGCGTTTCGGCGTCCCGTATCCCGTGCCCGCCGGCCCGGGACTTCGCGCCGCGTTGCACGACGTGGCCGGTGCGCAGGTGGTGCACACGCACGGCGCGCTCTACGCCCAGTCCCTCCTCGCGCGGCGGGTCGCCCGCCGCGCGCGCGCCCCCTTCGTCCTCACGGAGCACGTCGGCTTCGTCCAGTACCCGAGCGCCGCGCTCAACGCGATCCAGCGCGCGGCGTGGACCGCCATCGGCACGCCGCTCGTCCGCAGCGCCGACGCGGTCGTCACCTACAACGCCCGCGTGCACGACGAGCTCGAGCGCGGGAGCGGGCGCGGCGTGCGCTACGTCGGCAACGGGGTCGACATCGACCGCTTCCACGCGCGCTCCTGCGAGGAGCGGTGCGCGCTCCGACGGAGCTTCGGCCTCCCCGAGGAGGGCGTGCTCGCCCTCTTCGCCGGCCGCGACAGCGAGAAGAAGAACCTCGACGTCCTGTTGCGCGCCGAGCGTGAGGGCTACACCCTCGTGGTGTGCGGATGGGAGCGTAACCTCGTGGGACGGGCGCTCGTCGATCTGGGAGTGGTGCCGTACGCGCGGATGGCCGAGCTGTTCGCGTGCGTCGACGTCATGCTGCACCCCGCGTCGGGCGAGGGCTTCCCGCTCGCGGTCCAGGAAGGCATCGCCTCGGGACTGCCCGTCGTCCTGCTGTGGGACGAGGGCTACGCGCGGTGGATGCCGCGCACCGTCGTCGAGGCGTGCCATGCCCCCGAAGAGGTGCCGCGACGGATGGAGGAGCTCGCGCGAGATCCGGCAAGACGGCGTGCCCTGGGCAACGCCGGGCGGGCCTGGGCGGAGTCGCAGTGGAGCTGGGACGCCACGGTAAGAGCCTATGAACGGATCTATGACGATGTCGCAGACGTTGCACCCCGCAGCTGACCCGCACCCGATCGCGCCGCCCCCGTCGTTCTGGGGGCCGGGTCAGTCCGTCGCGGTCGTCATCCCGTGCCGCAACGAAGAGCGGAGCATCGGCAAGGTCGTCGAGGACTTTCGACGCGCGCTCCCGGGCGCGCTCATCGTCGTCGTCGACAACGCCTCGACGGATGCGACCGCGCTCCGTGCCAGCGAGGCCGGCGCCACCGTGCTGCACGAGAGCCGCCGCGGAAAGGGGTTCGCCGTCGTGCGCGGCTTCCGCGCCACGCGCGACGCCGACTTCGTCGTTCTGGTCGACGGCGATGACACCTATCCCGCCGAGTCGGTGCACGCCCTGCTCGACGGGCTCCGCGCTGGCGCGGACATGACGATCGGCACGCGGCTCACGAGCTGGGAAGACGGTGCGTACCGGCCGGGCCACACCTTCGGCAACCGGCTCTTCATCGCGCTCGTCCGCATCCTCTTCGGCGTACAGACGAAGGACCTGTTCTCCGGCTATCGCGCCTTCACGCAGCGCTTCCTCATGCTGTCGCCGCTCATCGCGCAGGGCTTCGAGCTCGAGGCGGAGCTCTCCATGCAGGCGCTCGCCGGCTCGTTCGTCGTCACCGAGGTGCCGGTGCACTACCGGGCGCGCGGCGAGGGGAGCGTGAGCAAGCTGAGCACTCTGCGCGACGGCTACCGCATCCTCGTCGCGCTGCTGGCGTTCTTCCGCGACTACCGGCCGCTCTCCTGCTTCGGCGGCTTCGCCGTCTTCCTCTGGGTGTTCTCGGCGATCACCGGCGGCGTCGTGATCCGGCAGTTCCTCGAGACCGGCCAGGTGCTGCGCATCCCGCTCGCCGTGCTCTCCGTCGGGCTCGCGCTCCTCGGCGCGATCTCCTTCATGGGCGGCCTGTTCCTCTCGTCGGTGAATCGGCGCGCCCAGGAGCTCGCCGTCCTCATCCTCCGCCGCTAGCAGATGCGCATCGATCTCGAGCGCATGCGTGAGGGCTTTCTCGCCGTGCAGGCCGGGAAGAAGTCGCGCCACGCCGTCGAGGACCGCATCGAGCCGTCGCGCTGGCAGTACGACTATCTCACGCTGAGCCGTCTCTCGCACGACGTCGAGGCGCTCGTGCGCGAGGCGCCGCGCGCCGCGGCCGGCGCCCGCGCGCTCGACCTCGGCGCCGACAAGAGCCCGTACCGCGAGCTGCTGCAGTCGCGCGGCTACGAGGTGCGGACGCTCGACATCACGCGCGACGGCGGCGCCGACTACGCCGGCACCGCCGAAGCCACCGGACTCCCCGACGCGAGCTTCGATCTCGTGCTGTGCACGCAGGTGATCGAGCACTGCATGAATCCCTGGGCGGCGGTGCGCGAGATCCATCGCATCCTCAAGCCCGGCGGATATCTCGTCGTGTCCGCGCCGCACGTCTGGTTCTTCCATCCGCACCCGACCGATCACTGGCGGTTCACGCAGGAAGGGATGGCGCACCTCTGCCGCGAGGCGGGGCTCGTGCCCGTGACGCTCCTCGCGCAGGGGGGCAGCGTGCTCACGCTCTGTCAGGTGCTCAACTTCCTCGCCTACGGCGTGCTCGGGCGCGCCGGCGCGCCCCTCTACGGCGCGATCAACCTGCTCGCCGCCATCGGCGATCGGCTCGCGCCGAACCAGCTCTTCTGTCACAACTTCGCCTGCCTCGCGCGGCGCGCGGAGTCGTCGGCCGCGGTGGCCGCCGCGTGACGCCCACTCCCGGCCTCGTGCGCGTGCTGCTGTCGACGTACAACAGCGCGCGCTTCATCCGGCCGATGCTCGACAGCGTGCTCTCGCAGACGTACGCGTCGCTCGAGCTCTGGGTGCGCGACGACGGGTCGAAGGACGAGACGCCCGCGATCCTCGCCGACTACGCACGTCGCTTTCCGGACCGCCTGCGCGTGGACGCCGCGCCGAACGTCGGCATGGTGCGCAGCTACTTCACCCTGATCCGCGACGCCGGCCGCGACGCGGAGTTCACCGCCTTCGCCGACCACGACGACGTGTGGCACGCCGACAAGATCGAGCGCGCCGTGGCGATGTTGCGCGCGCACGGCGGGGCAGGGCCCCTCATGTACACGGGACGGCTGCACATCGTCGACGATCAGGGACACCACCTGGCCGACTCGCTCATGCCGACGCGGCCGCTCACCCTCCGCAATGCCCTGGTCGAGAACGTCGCGGCGGCGTGCACGATGGTGATGAATCCGGCGGCACGCGATCTCCTGCTGGATCAGCGCGAGCTGGAGGGGGTCATCTACCCCGACTGGTGGTTCTATCTGCTCGTGAGCGCGACGGGCACCGTCCTGTATGACCCGCACATGGCCGTCGAGTACCGGCGTCACGGCGGCAACGCGGTGGGATCGCCGACGGGCTGGCGTCGCGTCGTCGAAGGGTGGCGCCTGATCGCGCGCGGCCGTCTCGTGAAGCAGCTGCACGCCCAGGCGCGCGCGCTCGATCGCGAGTTCGGCGCCCGGCTGTCGCCACACGCACGCGCGACGCTCGATGAGTTCCTCGACCAGCCGGCCACGCGCCTCGGCCGGCTGCGTCACGCCCTGACCTGTCGCGTCTACCGGCAGCGCGCGATCGACGGCGCCGTCGTCCGCACCCTTCTCCTCGTGTCGGAGCAGTAGCCATGAGCACACGCACCGCCGTGGACACGGTGACGGCCGGTCAGCCCGCGCTCGAGGAAGAGCTCACCGTCACCCGGCCCTCGCTGCCGCCATTCGAGGAGTACGAGGCGTTGCTGCGCGGCGTCTGGCAGCGGAACTATCTCACCAACGCCGGCCCGCTCGTCGTCGAGCTCGAGCGCCAGCTCGCCGCGTACCTCGGCGTGCGCCACTGCCTGTTCGTCACGAACGGCACGATCGCCCTCCAGCTCGCGTACCGGGCGCTCGCCCTGCGTGGCGAGGTGGTGACGACGCCATTCTCCTACGTCGCCACGACGTCGAGCCTCGCGTGGGAGGGCTGCGAGCCGGTGTTCGCCGACATCGAGCCGGACACGCTCACCCTCTCCCCCGAGCGCGCCGAGGCCGCGATCACGCCGCGCACCTCGGCGATCGTCGCCACGCACGTCTACGGCAATGCCTGCGACATCGAGGCGCTCGGCGACATCGGACGGCGGCGCGGCATTCCCATCGTGTACGACGCGGCCCACGCCTTCGGTGCGTCGTTCCACGGTCGCGCGCTCGCCGCCTGGGGCGACGTGGCCACGCTCAGCTTCCATGCGACGAAGCTCTTTCACACCGTCGAGGGCGGCGCCGTCGTCACGAACGACGACACCGTCGCGCGGAACGTCGCCGCGCTGCGGAACTTCGGGCACGAGGGCTACGAGGCGTTCGGCGGGATCGGCACGAACGGCAAGAACTCCGAGGTGCACGCGGCCATGGGTCTGTGCCTGCTGCCTCGCGTCCCCGGGTTCGTCGCCGAGCGCGCCGCGATCACGTGGCGCTACGATGCGGCCTTCGCGAGCATCGGCGCGGCGGTCTCGCGCCCCGCACTGCGGGCGGGCCTCGACTACAACTTCGCGTACCACCCCGTGCTCCTGGAGAGCGAAGCGGCCGTGCGTGCCGTGCAGCAGGCGTGCGAAGCGCGCCGCATCCGGACCCGTCGCTACTTCTATCCGCTGCTGAACGGGGCGCTCTCGTATGTGCCGACGACGCACACCCCCGTGGCCCACGACGTCGCGCGCCGCGTGCTCTGCCTGCCCCTGTTCACCGGCATGACGAACGAGCAGGTGGACCGGGTCGCGTCGGCCGTGCTCGATGGGCTGAACGCGATCGGCTGACGCCGAACGGGTCAGGACGCCCGCGGGATCGGCGAGAGTACGCCGCGCAGCATCGAGAAGGTGAACCCCGACGCCGCCGCGACGACCACCGTGAGCGCCGCACCGAGTCCGGCGAGACGCACGAGCGCGAGCGGAACGCCGAGCGGCATGCGCAGCAGCGGCCAGGCGACGAGCACCACGACCAGCATCGCGGCGAGCGGTCGCAGCACGTCCACGAGCAGCCAGCGTCCGCCGCCGCCGCCGAGCTGCTGCCGACGGATCGCCGTTCCGCCCCCCAGCGCGCCGATTGCCAGGAGCGACGCCCACGTCGCCGCGACGCCGGCCGCGCCGTAGCGTGCCCCGACCCCGCCGAGCACGACGAGCAGCGCGGCGAGGAGCGTGTGCAGGACGATCCCGCGCGAGGTACGTCCGGTGGCCATCTGCAGCGCCATCGCGAGCTGCAGCAGGCTCGCGCTCCCCATGCCGATGAGCAGGAACGTCGCGATCGGCGCCACGAGCTGCGCCGTCGCCGCGTCGTGCGTCCAGAGCCGGACGACGTCGAACGCCAGCACGCCGACGGTGAGCATCGCCGGAAACACGAGCAGCACCATGAGCCTCGTCCCGCGGCGGAACTCCGCGCCGAGACGGGCATCGTCGCCCGCCGCCGCGAGGGCGGAGAAGCGAGGCAGCATCGTGTTGAACAGCGGTGCGCTCAACACGCCGAGCCCGTTCGACACCGTCGCCGCGAGCATGTAGTAGCCGTAGCTGGCGAGCGGGAGCCAGCGACTCGCCAGCAGCTTGTCGATCTGCGTCAGGACGAGCAGCGAGAGCGTGAGCCCGCCGACACCCGTGATCGTCGCCCGCAGCTCGTGCAGGACGTCGATGCGCACGCGCGCCGGCCGCGCATCGTGCGGCAGCGCCCGGTGAGTCGCGATCGCGACGGCGAGCGTATGCGCCGCCGCGACGAGCGACTGCCACGCCAGCACGACCACGAGCGAGCGGTGGCCGGCGAACAGCAGCACGACGGCGCCGCCCCCCGCGAGCGTCGACGCCGCGATCGCGAGGCCGTTCATCGTCGTCGCGCGCCCGAGCCCGAGGAGCGCCCCCTGGTAGAGCGTGAGCGGCCACTGCACCGCGATGAACAGCCCGATCAGCCGGACGGCCGTCGTCACGGCCTCCGCACCGAGCGCGCTCGCGCCGAACCAGCGGTTCGCGATGAGCGGCGCCCCCGCGGCGAGTGCACCGCCGAGCAGGAGGCCCGCCAGGACGTACGCCGTTTCCAGCGTGCGAAGCAGCTCGCGCGCCCCCTCCGTGCGACCGCTCGCGGTGCGCGCCGCCAGCTCGCGGTTCGCCGTGTGGCTCATGCCCAGGTCGAGCGCCTTCAGCGAGAGCGACATCGTCGTCGCGAAGGCGAGGAGGGCGTATCGCTCCGCGCCAAGCATCGCGAGGAACACCGGGATGCACGCGAACTGCACGAGCGCGCTCCACCCGGTGCCGGCCAGGTTGACGAGCAGCTCGAGCCGCAGCGGACGCGGCGCCGCTGCCGGAGTGGTCGCGCTCATCGCCGGCGCGCCATCGGCGTCATGCCGAGTCCGAGCAGCTCGGCGTCCGACAGCTCGCGCACGCGGCCGGGAAACGCGCGCTCGATCTGCTCGATCGCGGCCGGCGTGAGTGAATTGCGGCGCAGCACGATCGGGCGCGCGAGATATGGATCGTTCCGCACGAGGTCGTCGCCATACCACAGCGAATCGCCGTGCACGATGACGATCGGCTCCGGGCGCGACCGGACGTAGGCGGCCCCCGCGGCGAATGGCCGGACGAATCGTTCCGTCTGCACGAGTCGGAGCGGGATCTGCACGAGGAGCGCGAGGGCGCACCCCGCCATCAGCCATCGCCGCGCCCGCCGCTCGCCGAGTGCCGACACGAGTGACGGCACGCCGTCCGCCGCGATCAGGGCGAGACTGCCCAGCACCTGGAATGCATAGCGATAGCCCCACCCGTGGCCCTGGGTGCTCGGGAAGAACAGGAAGAACAGCAGCGTGATCACCACCCCCGCGGCCAGGTCGACGATCACTGGCGGCGATCGCCGCAGCCGCAGGAAGACGAACAGGACGAGAACGGCCAGGATCGGCGCGTTCCACGTCAACAGCAGCGACAGGTTCATCCCGTGCAGCAGCGCCGTGTTGAGGTCGGGCCACGCGAACAGTGTCAGCACCGTCTCCGATTTCCCTTCCACGTTCGACCGCGCGTGCAGCAGGAAGGCCAGCCAACCCACCGCGGCAGCGCCGTACACGACCACCGCCGCCCCGAGTCGCCCCCACCGCCGCTCGCGCAGCAGCCGGATCAGGAACGGCGCCACGAAGAGCGCGTGCGGAAAGGGATTGTGCAGGCCCAGCGCGAGCGCGCCCACGAGCAACGCCCCCGCCCACGACCAGCGATCACCGCGCAGCGCGAGCCAGAGCCAGGCGACGTTCGCCAGCAGGTGCGCCGGCATCGTGTAGCCGCTCCCCGCCGTCACGATCACCTCGCTCGACGTCGCGAGCAGCGCGACGGCCACCCACGGGCGCAGCCGCTCATCCGGCCAGAGCCGCCGCGCCGCCAGCCCGAGCCCGAGCACCGCGAGCCCCGTCAGCAACGGATTGAGCAACCCACCAGCGCCAAGCGCGACGAACGGCGACTTCAGCAGCGCGTACACCGGCAGGTACATCGAGCGCCACGTCCCCGACGCGGCGTCGAAGTTCACGAAGATCGGCGTGAGCGCCGGCCCGATCGACCGCCACGGCCACGGCACCGCCGCCGCGCTCTGCCCGCGCGCGAAGATCCGCGCCTGGAAGTCGACGGTGAACTCGTCCATCGAGAAGAGCAGGTCGTGCATCACGAGGTGCGTCGTCGCCCACCCGAGCGCAGCGACCGCGAGCGCGACCAGCCACAGCTGCGCGAGTCGTGGCGTGCCCCCGGCGTCGCCCGCCTCCGCTCCTCTCGCGTCCTCGCCCCGCGCTCGCGCGGCGCCCCATACCATCGCGAGCGCGAATCCGAGCAGCAGAAGGAGATGCGGCAGCTCGTGCAGCGCGTAGAGCCGGAAGTAGATGTTCAGCCAGTGCGGCCGACTGAGGCCGGCTCGCACGATCCACATTCGCGCCAGGAGCCCGTACGCGGCGATCACCGCGGTGAGCATCGCCGCGACGCGCAGGACGCGGCGATCGGCGTCCGGCGCCGGTACGATGGTTGGGGGCACGATCACGGTGCGAGGGGAGCCGGACGGCCGCGGATCGATGCGGCGGTCCGGCACGGTATGGACGCATGAGAGTCCGTTGGTGTTACGCCCTTCCGGCCTCCCATGGCCCCGGCGCACGGGCATATTACTCGCCCTAAACGGCCTGGACCGCCCGAGTAGACATCGGACCCTTGGATACACCTCCCAGCGAACGATCAGCCGATGGTTGGACCGCGCGGCCTTCGACCCGCTACGTCGAGGGCGCCGCCGTCGTCGCCCTCGCCGCGCTCTTCTCCTTCGCGCTGAACGAACAGCTCGTCGCCACCCGGCTCCTCCTCTTCTGGGTGGCGAGCATGTACGTCGCCTGGCGAGGCGGCCTCTGGCCCGCGCTCTTCTCCGCCCTCCTCGGTGTCGTCCTCGCCAACTGGGCGACGACGCACCCCTTGGGCGCGTTCGCCCCACCCACGCTCCCCGAAACACTCTCGAACATCGTCTACGTCGGCGTCTCCACCCTTCTCGGCGCCACCTTCGATCGCCTCCGCCGC
>Ga0068857_100000871_pt1 | contig 22711 bp, 24 predicted proteins | sample KBSCornC72_FD_66591 | JGI IMG/M metagenome (GOLD analysis project Ga0068857, IMG submission 66591) | Corn rhizosphere microbial communities from Kellogg Biological Station, Michigan, USA - KBS Corn C7-2 | ecosystem: Host-associated > Plants > Roots > Rhizosphere > Soil ...
TGGCCGGGCCTATGATGTGATGGTGCAGCAGGTATCGGCTTTCAATAGCCGGCTTGCATACAATAAAGTTTCGTTGCCTCAGATGGTTCAGCTGACGAACGACCTACAGTCGCACATCGATCATTTCCGCAACGAATACACTGCCTACGACAATACGCTGACGAGCGCAATAAGAATCAATTGCAAAGACAAGCCCAGCGACTTTTATACGTTTGTAACGCAGGCCCGAGATCAGCGGGCGGCTGTGGGCGAAGAAGTAACGCAACTGGAGCGGCTTAGCGCGCAGTATCGCACCGAGCTGGTTAATTACCAGAATACATTACCGGCAGTCACGGGAGGTGCCTCGCAATGAGACAATGGCTGGCGAGAGCACATCGGCATTTACGCAAGGTGCATGAAACAAGCAAGCTTCCTTTTGCTTTGGGGCTGGCTATCGTTTTTGCACTCATCGTGACGGTCGTCGGTGTCAGCATTTATTCGGCTGACGGCATTTCCAAGCTCGATCTGAGCCGGCCCGGCTATGAACACGAGCGTTCTGAAGTTGCTTCGACACCAACACAGGCCGCTTATGACACGACCAGCCCGATTACCCGCAGCGCGATTGATGATTTTTTGCGCGAGTACGACGGCCGCACCAAAGACCTCAGCCAGTACGGCGACTTCCGCGACGCTATTATGGATGACGCGAACTTGCAGTTGAGTGCAAACTAATTTCTCAATAAAAGAATAAACGCGACATCCCGGAAGACGTCGCGTTTATTCGCCAATTGATGAGTTTGCTTGCTAGATAAGCAGATTTTTGCACCACACGATGCCGTTAGCAACGTAGAGCAGTGCGAGCGTGAGGTAATACAGGGCAATGCTACTGGGTTTGGACATGGGCAGATGGATCACACCCAGGATCAGCGCGAAGATGATAGCGACCAGCAGGGCCTGCACGGCAGTAAGCCATAGTACGCCTACCATAAACAGGACCCAGGCAAAAAAGCATGCAACCGGCAGCAACAACAGCGCGTATAGAGCATTCCAGATCAACTTGAGGTTGAGCGAGAGAATGATCAGGCCACTGACAATAGCGACCGCCGTCTCGATCTGGCGCACGAATGCGTCCTGGAAGAAGGTGGTGATCTGGGTAATATGCACCAGATCGCCGAACTCACTACCCCAGAACAGGCAGACGAGGCAAGTCAGCAGGAGCCATCCGACGTATGTTGCGATTGTTCCGCCGATCATAAACCGGCTCTTGAAGGCAGTCTGCGCTTCGTCACCACGTGCTGCCTTCCAGATTGATTCGAAAGTAGTAAAAGCGTTCATAGTCAACCCTTTCAAGTTCAAGAATAGGCGAGAATTAAGATTCGCTTTTGCGTTAGCCGGGTATTATCTGTCTAGCTTTCGCAAAGCTCTCAAAAGAAGCTACTCCTCCTGGGAGCTTTGCGAAAAACAACTCTTTTCAATGTGCGAATAAGTCTCCAAGAACCCTTGAAGAATACATACATATTATCATAAAAACGTCTAGGAGTCAATGCCTAGGCTAGTTCGATCTTGTGCTTTTTGAGCGCGCCGAGCAGGCGTTTGCGGAGTTCGTTGGTGACATCCCACTGTTTGGATGGAAGCGTCTTGCCGCTGATTTTGATCTCAAGCGCGCTTTCGCTGAAGTTGCTGATGCTCAGGAACTTGGGCGCCTGGATAATCTTGTCTTTCCAACCATCTTCGTCGGCCAGCTCGGCGCCGACTTCATTGATAAGCGTGGCCAGGCGGTCAATGTTAGTTTCGCCCCCGACAGTGATGGTCAGGTTGATCTTGGAATAACCGAGCGTTTTGTTGACGACCTGGGTGATATTGCCATTCGGAATAAAATGTACACCACCATCCATGTCACGGATAACCGTTGAGCGGATGCTGATCTGCTCGACGGTGCCTGAGGCGCCATTGAGCTCGACGACATCACCGACGCGGTATTGATTTTCCACGATGATGAACAGCCCAGATAGAAAATCCTTGATGATCGATTGTGCGCCGAAGCCAATCGCTACGCCCACAACGCCCGCGCCAGCGAGCATTGCGGTCAGGTTAATACCGGCAATGCCGAGCACGGTAAAGAATGCCACAAGCCAGATGATAACTTTCAGTAGTACATGAAAAAGGCCAATCAGCGTATCCTGGCGCTTCTTGGCGTCTTCTTTGGTCATGTCAGAGCGCAGGCGTCCAATTGTCTGACGAATAAACGGCGCGATAATCAATCCGCCGAGAAAGCTGGCAAGATAGGCTGCGATAATTACCGTAATAATCGCAGCCCACATGTTGTGTTGTAACCAGGTAATGAGAATATTTACGCTCATCGGCAAAGTCCTTAGTGGTAGTATAGCAGACATATGAACGTATTTGAGGAGGTTGCCGATCCGCGCGTTGCTGCAATGCTGCGCAGCGGCGGCATCGGCGTGATTCCGACGGACACGGTCTACGGCATCGTTGCGAGCGCTCGGCGTCCGGATGCTATCGAGCGATTATACCGGGTGCGGCAGCGGGATGCGCACAAAGCCTGTATCGTGCTGGTCGGTTCGCGCAGCCAGATCGACGACACGGCGGCGTGGCAGCCGATTGATTGGCATGTGACCAAACGATACTGGCCGGGTCCGGTCAGTATCGTCGTGCCGACGACCAACATGACGCCGGCTTATCTTTTCCATGGCGATCAATCACCGCCATATCGTTTGCCCGACGATCCGCAGCTGCGTGTTCTGTTAAACCGGGTCGGCCCACTGGTGGCTCCGAGCGCCAACCTGCAAGGCGAGCCGCCTGCGACCACTGTCGAGCAGGCACAGGCCTATTTTGGTGAGAGTGTTGATTTTTATGTTGATGGCGGTGAGCTGCACAATCAACCATCCACACTGATCACGACCCAGAGCGGAAAGGTCACTATTATCCGTCAGGGCGCAGGCGTCATCGGCCCTGAAGACCTTAGTCGATAGTCAGCTTGGGAAGCTGCGCGCGGATCCAGGCGTCCAGCGTACCGGCACCCATACACACAACCAGCTCGCCGCGCAGCAGATGGCTTCGAATCTTCTCGACAAGCGCTTGATTCATGTCAGCCGGCTCCGCGACCTCTGGATTATCGAGCTGGGTAATAAGCTCCTCGGGCGTGAGTACGGCCAGCTTCGGATCCTCGCGCGAGAGGTAGGTGGGCAGCCAGTACACGTGCGTGGCCTGATCGAAGCAGTCACGGTATTCGCCGGCAATCTGGTGCTGGCGGAGATTCTGGTGCGGCTGGTATACGGCAACGACGACATCGTGCAGTTCGCTGGCGGCCTGAAGTGTCGCACGGATTTCGCCCGGGTGGTGGGCGTAATCGGTATAAAGGTTTGGCGCCAGCCGCTCAAAACGGCGGTCGGTTCCCGGAAAGATATTGATTTTCTCGATCAGCTCGTCAATCGACCAATCAGGAAAAAGCTGATTGAACGCATTGACCGCCTGCCAGGCGTTTGCGCGGTTGTGTGCGCCGGCCAATCGGATATGGCTCAGCTGCGGCTCGGCGGGATCGAGCAGCTGCGAGCAGCGATTTTCGAGATTCAGACGCGCAGCATCGTCATACCACATATTGAGCTGTTGGCTCCGGTTGGCAAAATCGATGAAGGCCTGGTCGTACGCCGCCCGGGTTGGATACGTGTCCGGATGATCATAATCGACAACAGTAATCAGGCTGAATTCCGGCGCAAATGCCAGCATGTTGCGGTCGTACTCGTCGCATTCGTACACAAAATATTCGCTGCCCGGCTGATACGCGCCGCTTGGCCCGAAGCTGAAACTCGTCCCTACCGAGTAGCTGACCGGCACACCGCATTGCATGAACAGCCACACCAGCATGGCGGTCGTGGTCGTTTTGCCGTGCGTGCCAGCGACGGCGATCATCTTGAGCTTTTGTTGTGCCAGAATCGTATTGAGCATGTCGGCGCGCTTGGTGACCTTGATGCCCGCCTGATGCGCGAACGCAATTTCGGGATGGTCGGCCGGTAGAGCAGAGGAGATCACCAGCCAGTCGATCGGTTGTTTTTTGTGCACCGCAGCAATGTGCGAACCATCCTGCCCGATGGTAAAGTCGATGCCGGCTTGTTTCATGAGCTCGGTAAAACGGCTTTCAGCTAGATCAGAGCCAGAGACTGTGTGACCGGCATCGCGGCAAATCAGCGCCAGCGGACCGATTGCGACGCCGCCAATACCGGAGAAGTAGATATGCATACGTTGATAATACCGCCTTGCGAGGCGAAGCGCTATTGTCACAAGATGCTAGAGCGGCTTGTCTGAATGGTCTATACTTAGGCGTAGTAAGGGTGGTATGACAGACAAACGGCAGGCTCATCACTGGTGGCGCACGCTCAGGCGCGTAAAAGTGTGGCAGTTACTGATACTGCTCGTTGTGTTTGGCGTGGCCAGCGTCGAGCTGCTGCGGCAGAACAATCTGGGCATGCTCGAGCGCCGCAATCTCGTGACGATGGCGGACGAGCAGGGCGATAACCAGAAAACTCAGAATGCTCTCAACGAGCTGCGCATCTATATTGCCTCGCACATGAACACCAGTATGGGCGACACTGGTGTGTACCTCAACAAAACGTACCAGCGTGCCTATGACCGGGCAGTGCAGGATGGCATCCAGAGCAACTCTGCGAGTCGCGATTTATACAACCAGGCGGATGCTGCATGCCAGGCGGTCTTCAACAAAACTTATTCGTTTCCCGCATACACGCAGTGCGTTGCAGGCAAGTTGTCGACCCAGGCTGGCGGCAACGATCCGCTTAACTCGGTGAAAGCGCCGTCTGTCGATCTATACCGCTACAACTTTGTGCCGCCGCTCTGGTCGCCGGATGCCGCCGGCATTGCCGTGGCGATCACTGTGCTTCTGGCACTGCTCATACTGAGCCGGATCTTTCTGGTATGGTTGCTCCGACTTATAGTGCGCCACCATAAGCGGTGGGCGTGAACACCGCCGCACCGTGTGGATAAGATGTAAAACAGTTGACAAAGAATTACTCCTCAGCGTATGGTAAAATCACGTAAGCAAGATTAAAAGGAGGAGAAATTCTACATGGCAGCTTACACGCATACGAACTCTAAGGGGGTAACATACTACCTGCATTCAAAGAATGTTACTTTGCGCGGCGGAAAGCAGCAGACGATTTACTTTTTCGCCAAAGATGAGCGCCCGGCTGACGCAGTCGAGAAACTGCCAGAAGGTTACGGCGTACAGGAGAATCCACGTAACGGATTCCTGACTCTCAAGAAAACCAATAAACAATAAATAATCCCTTGCTGGCTTAGCTTTGAAAGTGCTAAGCTAAGAGCAAACAAAAAGGGAGAGAAATCGATTCGACTCACACTTTGTGGGTCGAATCTTTTTTGTGGTACAGTTGAGACAATATGGCAACACAAGAGTATATCCTGAAAGTTAAGAACTTGCAGAAATCTTACGGCGGCAAGAAAGCAGTTGACGGTATTTCGTTTGAAGTAAAGCGCGGCGAAGTGTTTGGCATTCTCGGCCCGAACGGCGCCGGCAAGACAACTACGCTGGAGATGCTGGAAGCGCTGCGGCCGATTGACGACGGCAAGGCATCGATCAATGGCATTGATGTCGCGGAAAATCCTTACCGCATCCGTTCGATCATCGGTGTCCAGCCGCAATCGCCGGCGTTTCAGGACAAAACCAAATTGATCGAACTGATCGAGCTGTTTGCCGCGGCGTATGGTGAGCGCGTGAACGTCAAAGAATTCCTGGCGGACGTTGATCTGCTGGAAAAGGCCAACAGCTATATCGAGCAGCTTTCTGGCGGCCAGAAGCAGCGTTTCAGTATTGCGGCGGCGCTGGTGCACAATCCGAAGGTATTTTTCATGGATGAACCGACGACCGGCCTTGATCCGCAAGCCCGGCGCAATCTGTGGGAGCTGGTGCAGAGCATCCGCGACAAAGGCGTGACAGTCATTCTGACGACCCACTACATGGACGAAGCAGAAGTCCTGTGCGATCGTATTGCGATCATGGATGGTGGCAAGATTATTGCTCTGGACACGCCGCAGAAACTGATAAAGGCATTGCTGGCAAAGGGTTTCAAAAAACAGCAGCATGTCGAGCAAGCCAACCTCGAGGATGTATTTATTGACCTAACCGGTAAGGAGCTCCGAAACTAATGGACAACGGCTATTTGATACTGATCGTAGTGGCGGCACTCGTTGTGGTCCGCATCGGCTGGAAACTGCTGGCACGACGGCGCGCACCATCCAGCGCGACCAAGAAACCCACTGCCCGAAAACCGCTCAAGCCGTGGCAGAAGAAAATCTACACAGTGTACATCTTCGCCAAGCTCAACACCCGGCGCTATTTCCGCGACCGCACAGCAATCTTCTTCACCGTGGCTTTCCCGCTGATCTTCATGTTTGTGTTCGGCGGTCTGTTCGGCAACAACAGCAACCTGTCGTTCAAGGTTGCGATCATCAATCAGTCGCAGAGCAGCTTCTCGAAGCAGTTTGTCACGCAGGCAAAGAGCGGCAAAATCCTCAGGGTGAGTGATGATGCCTCGCTCGATCAGGCCCGCGAAAAGATGAATCGAGGCGAGCTGGATGCGGCGATCGTGTTGCCCGGCGATTTCGGCACAGTCAAGACCGGTCAGGCGTATCCATCGGGTCAGGCGAAGATTTATTATACGCAGAATAACACACAGGCGGCTCAGACGCTGACGTCGGTGTTGGAAGCACAGTTTAAGGCTATCAACGGTAAGTTCGTCAACACCACCATGCCGTTTAGCGTTACCTCTCAGCAGATCAGCGGCCATAGCTTGTCAGCGTTTGACTATACGTTCTCGGGGTTGCTGGGCTTCTCGATCATTGGGCTTGGCATCTTCGGCCCGATCAATGTCTTTCCAGAGCTCAAGAAGCAGGGAATTCTCCGTCGCTTCCATACGACGCCGTTGCGTGTCTGGCAGTATTTCCTGTCAACCATGCTGTCGCAGGCGCTTATCGGCCTGTTTGCAATGACCGTCATGTTCCTGGCTGCGACATTCGTTTTCCATCTGAATGTGGTGGGCTCGTTGCTTGAGCTGATCGCCTTCCTGGTTATCGGTATCATCACCATTCTTGGCATCGGGCTGGCACTTGGTGGCTGGGCCAAGAACGAACGCCAGGTGGCGCCGCTCGCCAACATTGTCGTATTTCCGATGATGTTCCTCTCGGGGACGTTTTTCCCGCGTTACCTTATGCCTGACTGGCTGCAGAACGTTTCAGCTTTCCTGCCGCTGACACCGATTATCGACGGCATCCGGCTGATTGCGACCGAAGGTAAAAGCTTCATCGACCTGGCGCCACAGCTCGGTCTGATCGGTGCGTGGGCATTGATTATCTATATCATTGCGTTCCGCGTATTCCGTTGGGAATAGATCATTTCCCCTGTTAACTGCTATACTGGAAGTATGGAAACAGTGACAAATCTCTTACTGGCAGTGATTGCCGCGCTGATCGGTGCGATTGGCTACTTCGTCAAAAAAATTCTGGACTCGACCGCGAAGATGCAAAACGAATTGAAACCGCTGACACCGGCTATCATTGAGATTCAGGGCAAGTTTACTCAGGCAGGTCATCGCTTACTTTTCCCGTTGACGGTTGCGCCTGGCTCGCCGCTGCACGTCACTGAGTTTGGGGATAAGCTGCTGCGCGAGTCCGGCTTCTATGACGTGCTGCAAACCAACCGCGAGCATCTGATCGGTTTGGTGAAGGAGAAAGCCCCGAAGACCAACTACGACATCCAGCAGGATGCGACCGAAATCGTGCAGGACTTACTTGAGAGTGATGACGAAATGGCGCTCAAGCTCAAGGAGTACGCTTTTAACAATGGCTACGACCTGAGCATCTTGGTGGCACCCGCTGGCATTGCCCTGCGTGATGAGGTCATGAAAGAGCTGAAGTTCTAGGCGGGCACTGGCAGGCGGCATGATATGGAGCTGATCGTCGACCTGCACATCCACTCGCATTACTCTCGCGCGACCAGCCCGCAGTGCACGTTCGAAGGTTTGTACCGCTGGGGCAAACTGAAGGGGATTGCGATCATTGGCACAGGTGATTTTACGCACCCGGCATGGTTTGCTGAGATGCGCGACAAGCTCGAACCTGCCGAAGGCGGCCTTTTTAAGCTCAAAGACCAGCTGGCAACCGCAATCGATCAGGAACTTCCCGAAACCGTACGCCACAACACTATCCGTTTTATCCCGACGGTCGAAATCAGCACGATTTACAGCAAACTCGGTAAAGTCCGTAAGTTGCATCAGATCATTGCGGCGCCGGACTTCGAGACCGTCAGCGCGATCAACGCCCGTCTCGAACGCATCGGCAATCTGAAATCTGACGGCCGGCCGATTCTCGGCCTGGATTCCAAAGAGCTGCTGCGACTGACGCTTGAGGCTAATCCGGACGCGTTTTTTCTGCCGGCCCATATCTGGACGCCATGGTTTGGGATGTTCGGCAGTAAATCCGGCTTTGATTCGATTGCCGAAGCGTACGACGAGCTCGCGCCACACATCCGCGCGATCGAGACTGGCCTTTCCAGTGATCCGGCCATGAACTGGCGCGTGAAAGATCTGGACGGCTTGGCAGTTGTGTCGCATTCGGATGCACATTCGCCGCAGAAGCTCGGCCGCGAAGCGACAGTGGTCAATGCGCAGCTCAGTTACGCAGATATTATCGGCGCCTATCGCACCAACGACCAGCGTATGGTTGGCACGATCGAGTTTTTCCCGCAGGAAGGCAAGTACCATTACGACGGCCATCGGGCGTGCAGAATCCGGTTCACGCCAAAAGAGACCAAAGCGCACGGCGGCATCTGTCCGGCATGTCGCAAGCCGCTCGTGGTCGGCGTCGACTATCGTGTAGATGAAATGGCTGATTATCCGCTCGGCCATCAGCCCAACCCGCCCAAGCGCGTCGAATACATTATTCCCTTGCCGGAAATTGTGGCCGAGCTCAACCAGGTCAAAAGTGTCGGCTCTGTCAAAGTTATTCAGGAAGTCGACCGGCTGTATCGGCAGCTGGGCGACGAGTTTACGATTTTGCGTAAGCTTTCTGTCGAGCAGATTCGCGCAGCTGGTTTTGAACTGCTGGCACTCGCCATCGACCGCATGCGTCGCCGGGATGTTGCGATCGAGCCGGGCTATGATGGCGTCTACGGTACGATAAAGGTCTTCAAAAGTCCGGACGAGCGGCAGCGGACCATGAATCAACTGTCATTGCTCTAGCGCTTACACATTCGCTACATCTATGCTACAGTAGCCCAGTTGTGTTTTGGATAACGCAACATGAGCCTATTGCGAACGCAATGGAGGTGACGACTTGAAAAAGGTTCTTTTAGTGGCTGGAACACTGGGCGCAGTGGCAATTGCTTACCAGGTAGCACTTCACTCTCGTGGCGAGGTGCCGCATCTGGTGCCGAGCGAGATTGGCGTAAAAGCCGCCGGTAAGGTGCTGGCGGTCGAGCCAAAACCTCATCGGTTTGCTGTCAGCGTTCAGGGAGGCAAGGGATTGTTTTGTCTCAAAGTCAGGCTGGCAATTACCATGCCTGGTCCAGACGGACCAGTTGTCGAGGAAATGCCTTATTGGGTCGTACTCAGCTCGGCGGAGAAACTCGAAGCCAACGCTGAGATCGTATTGGTCCTGACCGGGCTTCACTCCGGTCACTACACGCCGATTGCCGACGTCTCTTCTAATGGGACTGAAGCATGAGGTAATGCTTGAACGTACGATGGAGCCGCTATGCGCTCCATCGTATCGTCGCAGTAGGCTCAATTTTTCTTGTCATTATCCCTGCTATAGTGAAGAAATGGACGATCTCAACGCGCAACAACGCCAGGCAGTCGAAGCTGGTGACGGACCAATGGTGATTATCGCCGGTCCGGGAACGGGCAAGACAAAAACGCTCGTTGCGCGCTTGAAATATCTGGTCGCAAGCGGACAGACGCCTGCGGAGCGTATTCTGGCACTGACATTTACCAGGAAAGCCTGCGAGGAAATGCAGGCGCGTGCCAGACTGCCTGGGGTGAAGATCGCAACCTTTCATAGTCTCTGCCATGAAATACTTGGCGATGAGCTGGTATTTGCGACCGAAGCCCAACGGCTGCTGGCTATTCGAGGACTCAAGAAACCGACTGCCTGGAAAGGTCTGGGCGCACGCGAGATTGGTCTGCGTATCTCGCGTGCCAAAAATATGCGCACCGAAGCAGACGCCGCGACGCGCGCATGCGTGGCTGCGTACGATGCCGAGCTGCAGCGTCAGCAACTGATGGATTTTGACGATCTGCTGGTGCGAACCGTGGAACTATTGCAACACGATGCAGCCACACGGCAGGTGATGCAGCGCCGTTTTGCGCATATACTGGTTGACGAGTTTCAGGATACGAACGCCTTGCAGTACGAGCTGCTGATGCTGCTACGCGGCAATGACAACGTATGTGTGATCGGCGACCCGCAACAATCAATCTATGGCTTTCGCGGCGCTGATGGCGGAATCTTTGACCGTTTTGTGCATGATTTTCCACGGGCACTCCACGTCACACTGACCACCAATTATCGCTCTGTCCCGGAGGTCGTCCGGCTCTCGAACGCGCTGTCGGCCGGTGCGTTGCGCGCCCATCGCAGCGATACGGGCACCGTGCGTGCGGTGCAGACGCTGAACGAATATAGTGAGGCTAATTGGATACTGAACGCCATCCAGCGTCGGCTTGGCGGCAGCGATCTCCTGCATGCCATCAGCGATGACGACCGCGCGGGACATCGCAGCCTGGCGGATTTTGCCATTATCTATCGGAGCCGTTCAGCTGCACGGGCAGTGCAGCGCGTTATTGCCGAGTCGGGATTGCCCTATCAGATTGTCGGTGACGGATCACCGTACGATGACCCGCAGGTGCAGCTACTGATCGGGCTGTTGTGCGCCAGCGTCGATGGCGAAGGAGTAGTGCCCGGTGTATCGTCCGCGCAACAAGCAGCGTTGGTGGCCACGATCGACCCGGGCAAACCGCCAGCCGACAATGCGCAGGCACTCGTCGCAGCGACTGGCATTGAGCCAAGCCAGAATGTGCAGCACTTGATCGGCTCGCTGGTCCAATACAAAACGATGGAGGAAGCAGCCGCTCATTTTGCGCTGCTCAGTAAGCAGGATTTTTACGACCCTCGGGCCGAAGCTATCACGCTTCTGACTATTCACGCGGCCAAAGGGCTGGAATTCGGCAGTGTCTTTCTGGTAGGGATAGAGGAAGGTTTGTTGCCTCATGACGTTGACAACCTCGAAGAGGAGCAGCGCTTGCTGTATGTAGCGGTGACACGCGCCAGGGATTCGCTCACTATGTTGTACACGCATGTACGCGGCGGGAAGCCACGCGCTACGTCGCGTTTTATCGCTGGGCTGGCGCCGACAGTCCTGACGTGGGATGTCGATGATAATGTAGCTACTGACCAGCGCCGCCTGGCGAAGCGCCATGCTAAACGCGCGCAGACTAGCTTATTCTGAAAAAAGTTGTATAGTAGCGAGCAGCTACGTCTTGTAGAGTAGTTTTGATAGTTCGATAGTGTCTCATTCGTTATCGAGAGGAGATTGCTGTGCGATTCCTTCGTCGTGTTATTCGTGGGGTGATGGAGTTTCTACGGATGCAATGGATGTGGGTGCTGATCCTGGTGCCGCTCGACTGGTTTGTTGCGGCGCTTGCCAGTGCCCGTCTGGCATTGACCGACATGGAAGGTGGCGGGCTCGTCATTGCTACCATATTGTACGTCGTGCTCTTCATGTGGGGTGTGGCCGTCTTCTTCATGGCCGCGGACAGCAACCCTGGTGCCATCCTCCGTGAACATCGGCCGCCCTACCGGCAGGCCTTCGTCCAGATGCTCGTAGCGGCAACCGTGCTCCTGGCTTACGGTTTTTTGGCCGTGGAGTCATGGATTGGTACTCCGCTGTTGCCGAGCGCATTACAGATAGAGGTATTCTGGCTCGCGCCCAGCGTGCTGATCCTGGGCATACTCAACCTGATTATGGGATTTGCAGTGCTGCGCAATCGTTAGCAGTACGCTCAAGATGGTGGCATCTCGCCATCATCTTGAGCAACCAGCACTATCGAGCTATGTTTCTTGCCTATACTAAAAAACACTCGGCGGAGTGTTTTTCTTGGCTTGCGCCTAGGGTTCTGCCGGCGGTTGTCGACAATACTTTACGATGCTATTCTGAAGCGCTGAATATTAGCATAGGGGGATTGAGCTCGCTTTGATCTACCTACAAAACATATGCTATAATTCCTCGACACCGAATGGCTCCTGAGCCATAGAGGTGTGCATGCTGTTGTCCTTTTGTCCGTCTTGCTATCGAATGCTCGATAGCACACTTTAGAAAGCCAGGTGAAAAATGGGTTTCTGGGAAGCTGTAGAGTCCATGATCTTCCAGGGCGGAAGTTTACGGGAGTTTCTACAATTCAGGCAGAGGCAAAAGTTCGAGGGGTTGATGGCGACGGTGGCGCTCACCGTCTATAAACAAAATCGTGAGTCGTTGGTCCAGCAGGGGCGTGATGTACAATACGAAGATAACACTTGTAGAGTTGAGATCAAAAATGGCTACAGCCGCGACCATGATCAATACACTACCGATGCTATCGTCTATATGCGCGATCCAAACGTTCCTGGACACCTGCATATCATCTTTGATGAACAGGGCAGGGAGTTATATCGCCAGTGGAACGACGACGCTCCGAAAAAGAGATAACACAACCCCTCCTCATTCTACCCCCTCTCAAGCAACTTATTGTTTTGAGAGGAGTAGAATAACTAGTAAGGTTGACTTTATGTATCTAAGTAATGTTCATACCCTCAAAGACTTAGTCTGCTATCTCAATGCTCAAATTGCACGTGAGTCGAGTGGAGACTCTCCCACTACCATAGCCTGGAGCATTACTAATCTGGGCAGTCTAAGAGACTTCGATATATGGCGTAAACATTATCCATTACTCGAAAAACTTGTGGACCTCGCATCCGATTTAGAAGTAACTGAGCAGGTTGGCTATGCGCCCGCATCGGAACTTTGGGACGAGATTAAGAAACTGACAAAAGAGCTTGATGAAAGTTTGAAGTAATCCCAGAGACTCTATTACAGTCTGGTGGGGCCAGCTGGGTTTGAACCAGCGACCAATCGGTTATGAGCCGACTGCTCTGACCGCTGAGCTATGGCCCCATACGCTAACAGAGACAAGTATAGCAATCATTATCTTGACATGCCACGTTGTTTTTGCCAAACTGTAGCCTTGCATATGGCGGGATAACGCTTGCCCCACGTCAATGGCCGACCGTATAATAAATATCACGTAACATAAGCATCTCAGGGCCAGCATGAAGTTTCCATTTTTCAATTTTAAGAAAAGCGTTCAGTCCCAACTCGCCAAAACTACGAGTGGTTTTGGCCCAGCTAAAGCATCGCCGGATGAACTGCTCGGTGAGCTTTTTCAAGATGTACAGCTGCGCCGCGTGTATCCAGATGGCATGACATTCGTCGATCTGGTGCCTGCCGATCGGCTGCGCAAAATCCTCAAAGACTACGAGATTGAGCGGCAGCAGCCGCATTTTAACCTGCATGCCTTTGTGCAGGAGCATTTTCAGGGCTACCTGGGAAGCGAGAACGATTACAAAACCAATCCCCACCACACAATCGAACAGCACATCGATGAGCTCTGGAATGTGCTCACGCGCGAAAATTACACCAACAAAGGATCGCTCATGGCGCTGCCACATCCATATGTTGTGCCTGGTGGCCGGTTTACTGCGTTGTGGTATTGGGATTCATACTTTACGATGGTCGGCTTGGCAGCGAGCGGCCGGTATGATCTGGTAGAAGACATGATCAAGAACCTGACCTTCATGATCCGCAAATTCGGCTATATTCCCTCAGGAAGCCGAACGTATTACGTCGGTCGTTCCCAGCCGCCGTTTTTTACGGCAATGATTGACGTATTAGCGCAGCGAGATGGAAAAGCGACGTTCGTAAAGTATCTGCCGTATCTGTTGGTCGAGTATCGTTTCTGGATGCGCGGCTACAAGCAATTGCATGCGCTGGCGCCCGCATATCGGCGGGTTGTGCTGATGTCGGACGGCAGTCTGCTGAACCGCTATTACGACAACAAGCGCACGCCGCGCCCTGAATCGTATAAAGAAGATGTCGAGACAGCGTACAAGGCTTCGGAACGGATCGCGAGCCAGGTCTATCTCGATGTTCGCGCCGCCGCCGAATCTGGCTGGGATTTCTCGTCGCGCTGGTTTAAGGATGGCAAGAACCTGACCACGATTCACACGACTGATATTATTCCGATTGACCTCAACTGCCTGCTTGTGCAGCTCGAAGAGACGATTGCGAGCACCTATCGTATGCTGAAGCAGTCATTGCTCGCCAAGCCCTACGAACAGCGTGCCCGCGCTCGCATCGCAGCTATCCGCAAATACTGCTGGTCGCCGGAACAGGGCTTTTTCATGGACTACGATTTTGTCGCCAAGGAGCGGACGGGCCACTTGAGTCTGGCAGGTGCATTTCCACTGTTTGTCGGCATTGCTTCCAAGGCCGAAGCAGCCGCCGTCGCTGAAGCACTCAAGAAAAAGTTCCTCAGGCCCGGCGGTTTGGTGACTACCTTGGCAGATACGGGCCAGCAGTGGGACGCGCCAAACGGTTGGGCCGCACTCCAGTGGATCGCTATTCAAGGGCTTCGCCGGTATGGCTATGATGAGCTCGCCGATGAGATCAAAAAACGCTGGATCGCCACCAACGAAGCACTCTACAAAAGCACGGGTAAACTGGTAGAGAAGTACAATGTTATCCATCCGGGCAGTGTCGCGGGTGGCGGCGAGTACGCCCTGCAGGACGGATTTGGCATGACCAACGGCGTCTTGATGGCACTCCTCAAAGAAAAAGCCTGACGCCTTCGTTGCTCTTGGCGGGTAAGTTTCTTATACTGACAGGTAGAAGCAATACAAAAACCGTATGTTCAAAAAAATCAAACCGTATCTGAATATCAACAATGGCATTCTTGCCGTTGCGCTGCTTATTACGGTTAGCTGGGTGTGGGGGACGATCGACGCCATCCAGCAGAATTTTGTGCTGCAGCAGCAAGTCGATACACTGACTCAACAGAACGGCTACTACGAACTGCAGAATGAAACGCTGAGCTTTGAGCAGAAATATTACCAGAGTGACGAATATCTGGAACTCAGCGCGCGCGAACACCTCAACAAAGCCACACCGGGAGAGAAAGTGCTGATTTTGCCGCCTAATACCATCACGACGCCGCCCGATATAACGCCGGCGTCGCAGGAAACGGTGCCGATTACGCAGCGGAGCAACTTCGAGCAATGGATGTATTTCCTGTTTGGCAACAAAAGTTCCTGAAGCGCCGGCCGCGTTTGACAGAACTGGTCTCTCGCTGTAAGATATATAAGATTATACGACAAGAGCGTATTGACGACGCGGGGTAGAGCAGCCCGGCAGCTCGCGTGGCTCATAACCACGAGGTCGCAGGTTCAAATCCTGCCCCCGCTACCAAGAAAATAACCCATCGCGTGATGGGTTATTTTCTTGGTAGCAATACTGAAGATATGAAAAGCCCCCTCGCGGAGTATCTTCTGCCACATCCTTGCGGCAAAAGACCTCCTGAGGGGGCTCTCCTTTATATGTAAACAGATCGCTCTGGAAATGTGCACGCCATTGTGCCAGTTACTGAAAAACTTCCTTTCTAATGTTTTGGATGAGCCTCATCGTAAAAGTAGCAACCCGTAGGGATTCTGTCGCCCTTTGGCTGATACTGACGATACAGGCCCAGAATAGCATTACAGGTGTCTTTGATCTGCTGCAGGCTTACTCGCGGCAGAACAATAATAAAGGAATAGCGGATACCAGCTTGGTCCTGATAGATGACATCGTTGTAGGCGGGATTGTTAAACCAGGTGATCTCCAAGTACTCGATGTACTTGTCGGAGACTTTCCCGTTTCCGCGCTGCATGATTGCCACAGCGGAAGGAATGCCCGTGGGACGCTGAAAGTCCCCATGGACTTTCAAAATGCAGCCATTGGGTTGGGTGTAGTTGAAAGATGGAATCTTTTCGACGTCGGCATGGAACAAAATGCTGAGCTGGGCATTAGTGAGTTGGCAGAATTGTGTTGTCGGCTTCGGTGTCGTTGTTTTGCTTTGCGCGGGGGGAGTAGGGTGGAAGTAATTCCAGGTCTGCCAACCGCAAAGGGGACAGAATAACAGAAGAAGGAGCAACAATACGGCTGCGAGCCACCAGTATGAGCGGCGCTTCTTTTCCTCTGTGTCCGAACGGACAGCAGGAGCAGGAAGTGCTACAGGAACGGGAAGGGGAAAAAGCTCTCGGCGTCCTTTGTCGGCAGCCTGGTGATCCAGAAACACCGCCGGGACAGTAGCAGCAGAGGATATCTTTTTGATAGTCAGTTCGTAGCCTCCGAGTGAGACAAGCTCACCCTTTTGGCTGTCCGCGACCAGAAGCGGAAGCTTTACTTCGCGCCCGGAATGGACGCAGTGTTCAAGATCGGCGATATGGTTCGTGAGCTGAAGCTTTGCTTCGTTGAGTAAGTCTTGTCCTGTGACGTAAGTCTGGTTCATAGTAACTCCTCGAGGATGGTGTAGAGACCTGCTAAGTAATAACAAAGATAGATCTATATCAAACCCAAAAGAAGTTGCGCAGCTTCTTCGGGGTAGAAAATACTCATAGAGACGAGTACTAGCTACCCCGAAGAATTATCAGAGTGTGATCTGTGCTATAAAGGAGCACGTTCACCGTATGCGATGCATACTGATGAAGACTTAACGATAATACAATTTTATTGTTTATATGTCAAGTACTCTACGTTCAATATAATACGCCTCAAGAACTGTATGTTCCGAGGCGTATCTCTACAGTGAATCGGCGCTTACGTTTCAGACGTATCAGGAGCGGGAAGCCTGGTAAGTACCTCATCGACAATCGCGACCAGTTCCTCAACCGTACCGCAGCGCACGCCGCCTCTTTGAATGGCGAGCGCATCTGGAAGGAAAAGAATCCGTCCATTACTATCGTGTACGATAATTGCCGCCTTCCTGCTATCCTCGTGCCAGAGATAGACCAGCGTATCTCCGTGACGATGAATCTTGCTTTCCGCCATGCTGTCGATGCCTAAGCGCTTGAGCAAGTCCTGGAGCTTGGTTATGAACGTTGCGTCCGGGATGAAGTCCTTGCTGAGGCGGCTCCGGATCATAACCAATGCCAGCCGCACAAGTTCAACATCGCTGATCGGATTGCGAGACATTACACCTCCTGTTGGAGCTCAAAAGGACAACTGTAAGAGAATAGTACCTATGATACGTGATGAGCGCTCATCTGTAAACAGAGCTACTTCTGGCGCAAGACTTTGCTGCAGGCAATCCTGACAGCTTCACTCCAGGTCGGAAAAGCGTGGATGGTACTGGCGATGTCGGCCGCCGACATACCGTGTTGGATCGCAAGCGTAAGCTCGTGAATCATTTCACTGGCATGCGGGCTCACGATGCTGGCGCCGATCAGCTTGTTATTCTTGTCGGTGATGACTTTGACGAAGCCTTTGTCGACATTGCTCACATTGGCGCGGCCGACAATAGCAATCGGGCTCAGCGCTTTTTTGACCAGGAGGTCACGCTTGATGCACTCTTCCTCGCTGAGGCCTACTGAGGCAATCTCTGGCGATAGGAACACGCAACGCGGAACGGCTCGGTAGTCGGCGGCAATGCGTTGCTTGTGGAACATGTTATTGGCGGCCAGGCGGCTCTGATAAATCGCTGTGTGGGCGAAATTGTATGGGCCTACGACATCGCCGGCGGCGTAGATGTGTTTGGCACTGGTCTGCATGAACTCGTTCGTGACAATACCGCGGGGTGTGTACTCGACGCCGGCATTCTCGAGACCGATGTCAACGTTGGCAACTTTGCCGGCCGCGATGAGGATCTCGTCGACTTTGACCGATTTTACCTCTGTACCTTGCTGGATGTAGACACGCTTGGCGAGCCCGTCTGGCGCGACTTTGACGACTTTGGCATTGGTCATAACCGTGGCGCCGCGTTCGCTTTCGAGGATTTCGCGCGCCAGCTCGCCGACTTCTTCGTCCTCGCGCATGAGGAGCCGCGGCGTAATATCAGAGATGTATACTTTTGTACCGAAGATAGAGAACAACTCGGCGAACTCACAGCCGATTGCACCGCCGCCAACAATGAACAGCGAGCGTGGAGGACGCGGCAGATCAACCGCTTCTTTGAAGGTGATGTAGCCGGTTTTTTGCAGGCCTTCGATCGGCGGGATGAAGTTGTGCGTGCCCGTGGCGATCAGGAAGTGCTCGGCACTGTAGTGGCGACGATTGACGCTGACCTCGTGTGGGCTGATGAAATGGCCGGCGCCGCTGAGGATCTTGATGCCCTCGCTTTCATACAGCCGCTTGCCCTGGGACGTACCAGTCCGGTACACGGCCAGGTCTTTCCAGGCGCGGACTGAAGGGTAGTTGTAGCTGAGCGTCGCGGCACGGATGCCGAACGGCTGGCCGCGTTTGGCGGCATCGTACACTTCGGCGGCTTGCAGCAGCGACTTGGTGGGGACGCATCCCCAGTTCGGACATTCACCGCCCATTTCGGCCGGCTCTACCATAGCTACCCGCTTGCCGGCCTCCATGGCGAGATGGGCCGCCACACTGCCACCGCCTCCGCTGCCGAGAACGATCAGGTCAAAGTCATACATTTTACGCGCCATACTGTACCCCTTTAAGAAATTAAGCGATGATGTTGATATACATAGGCCGCATTCGGATTATATACCGTAAAATGTTCAGCAGCCTTGCGGCGGATATCTGCTGATGTGATCTCGTCTTTGGTTGCAAGCCAGGGCTGAAGGTCGCGACAGACGCGGTCGGCGGTTAACTCGGCTTCGCCTTGGGGTGTCCGGACGCTGAGGCACGAGGCGTAGATGCTGGCATACAGCTTGCGCTCGTCGTATGGTTCAACGTGCCCGGGCGAGCGCTTTACGATAGAAACTTTATAGCCGTTAGCCAAGGTTGATAGCTCCGTTAAGGGTAAGCAGCAGCAACCAGCCGAGCGCGATCAGCAGTAAGCCGCCAAAAAGGTGCAGCGTGCTTTTGTGCGCCTCTTTCCATTTCTGGATGGTTGTCACCTTTGTGCCACCTACCAGCAGCATACCAACGGTCAGGAAGGGTAGCAAGATAAGGACGCTGTAGAGTGCCACTAATCCGAATGGCGCCGTAAGGTCGGTTGTTTGTACTAGCGCGACGACGACCAGATACGATGGCAGGACACAGAGCAGCGAGAACGCGCTGGCGAGTAGGCCAAGAACCACGACCGTCAGCGGGCCGCTCAGGCGCTGTGCGTAGGTCCGTAGCTTTTTGCTCAACGAGGCTTCCAGTCCGCGGCTGGTCGTTTTGCGGGGCCAGAAGTACAGCTTGATAACGACAAGCCCGAGAACCACTGCGCACAGGCCGAGCAGGAGCTGCAGATAATCTGTCCAGACAACCGGCAGCGCCGTAAAGAGATAGAATGCACCGGTGCCAAGCAGAGTAGAGAAGGCAAAGAGGAAAATGCCGTATACGATATAGAATAGCGACACTCGCCGGCCGGATTTGCCTGAGCCGAGAATGATCGAGGTAAACAAGACACTGCTGCCGAGAACGGCGGGACTTGCTGTAGCGACAAGCGCAGCGATGGTGACAGTGCCTAGCAGGGCGATATGCGGCAGAACGGCAAACATTTACAGGATCTCCTTCAGGCCGCAGCCCTTTCGCTCGTCGGCGGCGACGCCGAACTGGCCGCAGCGATTCTGGTCGCGGACGCCATATGAATGACACAGTTTGTCGGTGCGATCCTGGGCGGGACCAAATTCGACGACAATGCAATCACCGGGCGGCGTTGCCGATGCTGGCGATGGGACATACTGAGCCGGATCAGCGAGCTTGTGCTGTATGTAGGTATTATTACTCGTCTGAAACGTATAAGCGTAGGCTTGCACTTCCGCGGTTTGGTCGCCACAGGTTTGCCCGTTGATAAAGCGTGCGTATTTGCCGTCTTTGCCCGTCAGAATGTTATTCATGACCAGCGATGGCTGCGAGCCGGCCGAAGGTGCAAAATAACCCGAATCATTCAGCGGGACGAGCAGGGCATCTTCGGTGAGCTGGCCGCCTATGGCTGACACGAATGAACCGAGCGTCAAAGCTGCACTATCGACGGGCGTACCGTCATAGTGCAGCAGTTTGTCATCTGCTTGATGGAGAGTGGGGGAGCCGACAAAACCGCTTAGTCCATGAGGTTCGCGAACAGTGAGTTCGTTGCCGCAGGCCCAGAATTCTACTGCCGCCTGCCAGTGTACACGACCGCCTGCTGAAGATTGCATACTCAGCGAGATGCTTGACGCGGCCAGAAATAGCGTCGCGGAACTGACAACGACAGCTAGCGCAATAAAGCTTGCCGGACGTAGCATCGGCCAATGCTTGCCACCGACGCTCACAAGCCCGACCAGCAACAGGACTGCAACGATACCGCCATACACGGCCGCCAAAGACCAATGGCTAATAATAGTTTCCAGATCGCCGTCTGCAAACCCGGCCAGGACGGGTGGGAACGCACCAAAGATGTAAAGCATGTTTGTTTTGTATTTTTCGAAGCTTATGCTTACCATAGTATATAACACGGAAGAATATAGGATGTCAAAAAGGGGAGCAACGTATTATAGCCAGACGACCGCCGAAGCGCTGGCGTCGCTCGGTGTTGAGCAGTGGTCAGGCCTGACGGTTGCAGAGAGTGCGGTGCGACGCACACAGTACGGACCGAACGTGTTGCCCACCCAGCGCCGCACGCCGGCCTTTTTGATTTTTCTGCGGCAGTTTCGCGATGTGCTGATGCTCGTGCTGCTGGTTGCGGCGAGCATCTCGCTGGCGCTGAGCTTGGCCAGGCATGATGACTCGCTGATTGATCCGCTGTTGATCTACGTTATTGTCGTGGCGATCGCAGTCGTCGGTTTCCTGAATGAATACAAGGCGCAGCGTACGGTTGAAGCGCTCAGAACATTGCTGACGCAGACAGCGCGGGTCCGGCGTGACAGTAAAGACCTGCAAGTACGGGCCGACGAAGTGGTTCCGGGTGACATCGTGTTGTTGGCGGAAGGCCAGAAAGTGCCCGCGGACCTGCGCATTCTGACGTCGCACTATCTGCAGGTCGATGAAGCGCTGCTGACGGGCGAATCGGTGCCGGTGATTAAATCAGCAGAAACGCTACGCGACGAGCTGACTGCTTTGAGCGAACAGCGTAACATGCTGTTCTCGGGCACGCTCGTGACCGCGGGCGTGGCGGAGGGGCTGGTGGTGGCGACGGGCGCGCAGGCTGAGATCGGCAAGATTGCCGCGCTGGTGAGTTCGGTGAAATCCGAGCCGACGCCGATGCAGCGCAAGCTTGACGATCTGGGCAAGAAGCTTGGCCTCGGTATTCTGGTGATCTGTATCGTGGTCTTTGCGGCCCTCTTTTTTGTGGACCGGGCGACGATGAGTTGGGCGCTTGGGGAGCGGCTAGCCTTTGCCTTCACGGCTGCCGTGGCGCTGGCGGTTGCGGCTGTGCCCGAAGGCTTGGCATTCGTGGTGCGTATCAGCTTGGCGCTGGGCGCGCGGCGGCTGGCGGCCAAACACGCACTGGCACGAACGCTGACCGCCGTGGAAGCTTTAGGGTCGACTGATATTGTCTGCAGCGACAAAACCGGTACGCTCACCAAAGCCGAAATGACCGTCCGCAATTTATTCGTCGGCAACCAGTTGTATGACGTGACGGGCAGTGGCTATCAAGCGAAAGGCGAGTTACGGCAGCATGGCCATGCTATCGAGCCGAATGATGACGTGCTGCAGCTACTGGAGATCGGCGCGCTCTGCAATAATGCCCGCCTCGATAACGCGCGCGTGCTGGGTGACCCGACCGAGGGCGCGCTGTTGGTGGCGGCTGCCAAAGCCGGACTGACGCATGAACGTACCACTGCTAATAATCCACGTATTCGCGAACTGCCCTTCAACTCCGAGCGCAAATTGATGAGTACGGTGCACACGCGCAAAAAAGATGTACTCGTGGCTGTCAAAGGCGCGCCGGAAATACTGCTCGAACGCTGCACTCAGATCCTGGAGGATGGACGCATTCGTGCATTGACTGGCGGCGATCGGCAACTTATTGAGGACGCGCTGAGGCTACTGGGCGGCAATGCGCAGCGGGTGCTGGCATTTGGCTACAAGACACTGCGCGAGGCACCAGCCGACGAGACAACTATCGAGCAGGGACTGATTTTTGTCGGCATGCAAGGCATGATCGACCCACCACGGACAGAGGTTAGAGCTGTTATCGAACGCGTCCAGATCAAAGCCGGTATGCGAGTCGTGATGATCACCGGCGATAATATCGAAACCGCCAAGGCGATTGCGCGCGAGGTCGGTATCACGGGCGAAGCGATGACTGGCGACGAATTCATGCATCTTGCCGAAGCTGAGTGGTCGCTGCGGCTCGAAAAGGTCGGCATTTTTGCGCACGTCAACCCTGATCACAAGATTGCTATTATTAAGGCATTACAGCAGCTCGGCCATCAGGTTGCAATGATCGGTGATGGCGTGAATGATGCGCCGGCAATC